>Ga0302123_10000734_pt1 | contig 24952 bp, 37 predicted proteins | sample CB21_321_MG_FD_203109 | JGI IMG/M metagenome (GOLD analysis project Ga0302123, IMG submission 203109) | Marine microbial communities from Western Arctic Ocean, Canada - CB21_32.1 | ecosystem: Environmental > Aquatic > Marine > Oceanic | place: Canada: Western Arctic Ocean | collected 2017-09-28 | reverse complement strand
TCAAGGCGTCTCTATAACGAACTTCTCGACGCTTCGCGAGGACAGGGTGCAGCAGTGCGCCGACGTGAAGAGCTTCACCGAATGGCCGAGGCAAACCGGGCATTCGTTCACTACCGCTGGTAAAAATCGGCACAACTTCGGGGGGGTCGTCGACTTTATCGGCTGTAACGCCGGAAAGTACGGACTAAACACGAATGGCTACTACAGTGGCTTCAACAACTGATCTAACGAAGATCCGAAACATCGGATTTATCGCCCACATCGACGCCGGTAAGACGACGGTGAGTGAACGCGTCCTCTATTTCACCGGTATGACGCACAAAATTGGCGACATCGATGACGGCACCACGGTGATGGACTTCATGGATCTCGAGCGTGAGCGCGGGATCACTATCGCTTCGGCGGCCACGTCCACTGAATGGGACGGTCACCAGATCAACATCATCGACACCCCCGGTCACGTGGACTTCACAGCTGAAGTCGAGCGGAGCCTCAGGGTGTTGGACGGCGGGGTCGTGATTATCGACGCCGTAGCCGGTGTCCAGCCGCAGTCAGAAACTGTCTGGCGACAGGCTGAGCGGTACTCCGTGCCCCGCATGGTCTTCGTAAACAAGATGGACCGTGCCGGCGCAAACTTCCCAAAAGCTGTTGAGTCTCTCGTGCGTCGATTAGGCGCAAACGCTGTTCCGATCCAGATACCGATCGGCGCAGAGGCAGACTTCAACGGCATGGTCGACTTGATCGAGATGAAGGCGTGGGTTTACGAGTCTGTAGACGCCGTTGAGGCTGTCGAGGCCCCGATCCCGGCAGAGCTGGCGGATGAAGCTGCAGCTTACCGTGCGAATCTCGTCGAGAAAGTTTCCGAGACCGACGATGAATTGCTCATGTTGTTCCTTGACGACGAAGAAATTGCCAATGAGGATCTCGTCAAAGCCTTGCGCAAGGCGACGATTGACCTCAAGGTAACGCCCGTCCTTTGTGGAACCGCCCTCAAGCACCGTGGCATACAGCCCTTGCTTGACGCGATTGTGACTTACCTACCCTCTCCGATTGATGTCCCCGCAATTCGAGGTGTGGACCCCGCAGATGGTTCTGAACTTTCCCGAAAGCCGGCGGTAGATGAGCCGGTCAGCGTCCTGATCTTCAAAGTCGTGTCCGACCAGCACGTTGGTCGCTTGATTTACATCCGGGTCTACTCCGGAGTTTTGGAGACCGGTGACACTCTGTTTAATCCGCGTACCCGCAATCGGGAACGCATCGGTCGGCTACTCCGCATGCATGCGGACCGTCGAGAAGAGATTACGTCCGCAGGACCCGGCGAGATCGTCACGGTGATCGGGCTAAAAGACGCCCGTACCGGTGACACGCTGACAGCGAATAACAACCGGATCGTGCTCGAGGCGATTGAGTTCCCGGAACCGGTTCTTTCCGTGGCTGTCGAGCCCAAAACTCGCTCAGACCAGGACAAGATGGACGTCGCGCTCAACAGACTTGCCGACGAAGACCCGACGCTACGACTAAGCACCGACGAAGAGACCGCACAGGTTGTGCTTGCCGGAATGGGCGAACTGCACCTGGACGTCATCGTCGAGCGCATGCGACGTGAGTTTGGACTCGACGTTAACGTCGGTAGTCCACGAGTTGCCTACCGTGAGACCGTCGGCCGAGAGGCTGAGGCTCAGGGACGTCTGGTACGCCAGACCGGTGGCCACGGCCAGTTCGGTGACTGCACGCTGCGGCTTGAGCCGCTGGCAGTTGGCGAAGGCGTTGTATTTGAATCCGAGATCACCGGCTCAACCCTCCCGAGGGAGTACTACCGGCCGATCGAGCAGGGTGCTCGAGAAGCGGCCGCCAACGGTATTCTGGCCGGATACCCGGTAACCGACGTGAAGATCGTTCTAACGGACGGTTCTCACCATGACGTTGACTCGTCAGAAATGGCGTTCAACATCGCCGGTTCCATGGCATTCAAGTCGGCGGCGGCAAAGGCCCGAATGGCACTGCTTGAGCCGATTATGAAAATAGAAATCATCACCCCATCGGAGTTCCTTGGCGATGTACTCGCCGACCTGAACTCACGACGGTCACAGATTCAGAGCATGGAAGGCGAAAACGAAACACAGGTCGTTACCGCTTTTGTACCGCTCGCAGAAACGTTCCGCTACGCAACCGATCTACGGTCCCGAACTACGGGACGTGCATCGTTTGTGATGTCACTTGACCATTACGACAAAGCGCCGCGACACATTGCAGAAGAGGTTGCAGGCGCCGGGAAATAACAAACTTGGGCCCTGACCATTCGGTGAGGGTCCGTTCACGTTGAGACGTGAACGGAAGGAAATATGCCCGGACAAAAAATAAGAATCGTGCTGAAGGCGTTCGATCATCGAGTGCTTGACCAGTCCGCGACGCAGATTGTCGAGACGGCGGAACGAACCGGTGCGAACATCGCCGGCCCGGTTCCGTTGCCGACATCTATCCGGCGCTTCTGCGTCATACGGTCGCCTCACATCGACAAGCGTTCTCGTGAGCACTTTGAATTGCGCACGCACAAGCGTCTTATTGATGTCCATGAGCCGACTTCGAAAACTATCGACGCCATGACCCGGCTCAACTTGCCGGCCGGTGTCGACATCTCTATTAAGCTGTAGACGAGCCCAGAGAACGAGCAAAGATAAACAAATGGGTATCCAGGGCCTACTAGGGCGCAAGGTCGGAATGACCACGCTGTATAACGAGGACGGATCCGTTGACGCCGTAACGGCGATCGAGACGGGACCGTGCGTCGTTATACAGGTGCGTACCGACACACGAGACGGCTATGAGGCACTGCAGATCGGCTTCTTGGACGCTAAGCGTCTGAACAAGCCAGCTGCGGGCCACCAGCTACGATCCGGCGGACGATTCCGTCACCTGCAGGAGTTCAAGGCTTCTGACCTCAGCGAGTTTGAGGTTGGCCAGTCTCTTGACGCCGCGGTGTTTGAGGTCGGCGACACGGTAAGTGTTTCCGGCAAGACTCGTGGACGTGGATTTGCTGGTGGCGTACGTCGACACGGATTCCACGGCGGCCCAAAGACCCACGGTCAGTCTGACCGTCACCGGGCGCCGGGTTCCATCGGTGCAGGAAGCTCGCCGGGGCGTGTCTGGAAGGGCACGCGCATGGCGGGTCATATGGGCGATAACAAAGTGACCACTCGTGGCCTCAAGGTTGTGATGGTCGACACAGAGCGCAACATCGTTCTGGTACGCGGAAGCGTGCCCGGTGCGCGCAACTCCCTGGTCCGTATAGAACGGGCAAACGGCAACTACTAGCCGCTGAGCAATCGCGGATCTTAGATTTTGGTTCATTTTGGAACTTGAAACGAAAAATATGGCTGGAGACTCCGTCGGTACCGTCGAGGTAACCGACTACGTCTTCGCGGAACCCATGAACGGCCCCCTGCTGCATCAGGCCGTGGTTGCCCAACAGGCGAATCGTCGCCAGGGCACTCACAGCGTTCGCACACGTGGGCAAGTCGTCCATTCCAACCGCAAGCTCCGCGCCCAGAAGGGTTCCGGGCGCGCTCGTCTCGGCGACGCCGGTAACCCCGGACTCCGGGGTGGTGGTGTGGCTCACGGGCCTCACCCGAGAGACCATTCGAAGCGCCTTCCGGTGCGGATGCGTCGACGCGCTTTGCGTGTGGCGATTTCCGACAAGGTCAAGAACGGTTTTATCACCGTCATCGAAGATCTTTCGGTAGACAAGCCAAACACCAAGGCGATTCTGGCGATGATCAAAGCGTTGGAGCTCAAGGGTTCCATCCTCATCATCACCACAGCGCCGACCGACGATCTTCGCAGGTCAGTACGGAACATCCCGAATACCGACACGATGGCGTCGCGCCTGCTCAGCCCGCTTGAGGCGACCAGGGCACGCAACATCATCATCTCCAAGCACGCCGTCGAGAATATCGACGAGATCTGGGGTCACCAGACCGTGAAACCAGGGCGCGCATCCCGCAACGCCGAGGAAGCAGGTAGCCCGGCATGAGTCTCTTTGACGTTCTCATCAGGCCCATCGTGACGGAAAAGTCCACATTGCTGCAGGAACGCGGCAAGTACATATTCGAGGTTCAGAAAAGCGCCAACAAGGCTGACGTCAAGGCGGCAGTTGAAAAGGTGTTTGAGGTAACCGTTCTTGACGTCAATACGATGACGATCAAGGGCAAGAGCAAGCGCTTCGGCCCCCGGCCGGTGAGCAAGCCCAACTGGAAGAAAGCCGTCGTCACGCTGCGATTGGGCGACACAATCCAACTGTTCGAGGGCGCCTAGATGCCGGTCAAACGACTAAAGCCGACCTCCCCGGGTCGTCGAAATATGGTGACATCGGACTTCTCCGACGTCACCACGAATAAGCCAGAGCGTTCTCTGCTGGCGCCCCTTCGCAAAAAGGGTGGCCGCAACAACACCGGACGCATCACGGTCCGCCACCGCGGCGGTGGTCACAAGCGTCGCTACCGCATCATCGACTTTGCTCGAATGCGCCGTGACGTCTCGGCGACCGTTCTTACTATTGAGTACGACCCCAACCGGTCTGCCCGCATTGCGCTGGCGCAGTACCACGACGGTCCGAAGTTCTACATCATCGCCCCGGAGGGCATCGGCGTAGGCGCAAGGCTCATCGCGGGCGAAGGCGCGGCCGTTGTACCGGGTAATGCCCGCAAGATCGGCACCCTGCCGACGGGTACATACGTCCACAACATTGAGATCCAGCCCGGCAAGGGCGGTAAAATGGTCCGCTCGGCCGGTACGGTCGCACAGGTGATGGCCCACGAGGACAAGTACACGCAGATCCGTCTGCCTTCCGGTGAAGTTCGCCGATTGTTGTCTGAGTGCATGGCCACCGTCGGCCAGGTCGGCAACCAGGACCACAAGAACCAGAAACTCGGCAAGGCCGGAGCGAGGCGACACCGTGGATTCCGGCCAACCGTCCGGGGTGCAGCGATGAACCCGAGCGACCACCCGCACGGTGGTGGTGAGGGGCGTGTCGGTATCGGCATGAAGCACCCGAAGACTCCGTGGGGCAAGCCGGCTCTGGGTCCACGCACACGTCGTAACAAAGCCGGTGATAAGTTCATCGTCCGCAGGCGTTACCAGAAGTAATCGCCAGACAACTAGAGATCAAACAGGAATTTCATGTCACGCTCCATTAAAAAAGGCCCATTCGTAGAAGAGAAGCTGATGACACGCGTACGTCGCGCCCAGCGCGCATCGTCACGTAACGTCATCCGGACCTGGTCCCGGGCTTCAATGATCATGCCCGAGATGGTTGGGTTGACGATTGGCGTCCACGATGGTCGTCGGCACATTCCTGTTCTGGTCAGCGAGAATATGGTGGGACACCGACTCGGCGAGTTTGCGCCGACCCGGACCTTCCGGGGACACGTTGGTCGGTCAGACAGGGCAACTTCGATACGTTAGGCATTTAGCCACTTCAACGAGTCCCGGACACAAATACTGGGACTCACGGGAATCAAAAGCAGATAGATCGGGACCATGGCAGTCAGGGCATATAACAAAAGCATCGGGATTTCGGCCTTCAAATTGAGGAAGGTCGCTGACCTCGTGCGTGGTCGGCCGGTCGAAGAGGCGCTAAACACGCTTCGCTTCATGATCAGCCCGTCCGCGACGGTAATGTCGAAGACGATCACGTCTGCGGCAGCTAACGCCGAGAACAATGAATTGATGGATCGCAGCTCGCTGCGAATCGTGACCGTAACGGTCGACCAGGGCACAACCCTTCGGCGATTTCGCCCGAAGGCACGTGGCCGTGTCGGAGCCTTCAACAGACCAAGCAGTCACCTGACTGTGGAAGTCGACGAGGAAGTAGGAAACTAGGTTGGGCCAGAAAACTCACCCGATAGGGTTCCGCCTGGGCGGAGTACACCCGTGGCATGCACGCTGGTTCGCAGACAAGGCGACCGGATACCGCACGCTGGCCGTGGAAGACCAGGCCATCCGTAAGCTTATTAGCGATCGGTACGAAGAGACCGGCGGCATCACGCGTGTCGAGATCGAACGCGGCACGCAAGAGTTAGTTGTCTCCGTTCACACCGCACGCCCCGGCATCGTAATTGGCCGTGGTGGACAGCGTGTGGACGAGCTTCGTACGGAGCTTGAACAGCTCACAGGCAAACGTGCCCGCCTGAATATTCAGGAAGTGCGTAACGCTGACGTAGACGCTTTCCTGGTAGCCCGAAATATTGCCGATCAGCTTGAGAGGCGTGTTGCTTACAGGCGCGCGATGCGTATGTCAGCTGAGCGGACCATGCAGGCAGGCGCGCTGGGCGTGAAGATCATCGCTTCCGGTCGACTCGGAGGAGCGGAGATCGCTCGTACCGACAAGGCGATCGAGGGTCGGGTTCCTCTGCACACACTACGTGCCGACATTGATTTTGCTATCGCCGAGGCAGCGACCACTTTCGGTCGCATCGGCATCAAGGTCTGGATCTACAAGGGCGACATACTCCCCGAAGGTAGAGCCGGACGGACGCTTAACGTCGCAGACGTTGTGGCGGAACAGGCGGCGATATCTGCTGCTGCTGCTGTCGATACCGAAGACGCTGAAGCTGCACCGACCGTGACTGCACCGGCCGGTGCAGTCACGCTAGAAATCCCAGAAGAAGCTGCCGTGGTGGTTGAAGACGCTCCGGCGCCCGAGACCGACTCCGCAGCCGAAAAGCCGGAGGGCTAAACGATGCTTCAGCCAAAGAGGGTCAAGTACCGCAAGCACCACCGGGGACGGATGAACGGTTCGCCAAAAGCGGGCAGTTCTCTAGAGTTCGGTGCGCTTGGTCTCAAGTCACAGGAGGCGGCATGGCTGACCTCCCGTCAGATTGAGGCGGCACGTAGGGCCATAGTCCACAAGTTGAACCGTGGTGGTCAGGTTTGGATCCGGGTCTTCCCGGACAAATCCGTTACCGCCCGACCGGCTGAGACCCGCATGGGTGGCGGCAAAGGCGCAGTGGACCACTGGGTCGCTGTCGTTCGCCGTGGTCGGATGATGTTCGAGATCGGCGGAGTTCCGATCGAGCTGGCACGTGAGGCGCTTCAGAGCGCAAGCCACAAACTGCCAGTCCGCACAACTATTGTTTCCCGCGAGAACCTGGTCTAGACGGAGATACAGGTGAATATTGACGAAGTAAGAGGGCTAAGCCAGGACGAGCTCATCAAAGAGCTTTCCGAACAGCAACGGGGGATGATGAATCTCCGGTTCCGCAAAGCAACGCTCCAACTCCAAGACACAACTGAAATCAAGAACACACGTCGCACCATCGCCCGGATCCGGACGGTACTGCGAGAACGCGAGATTGCTGAGGCGCTACAGAGTTGACATCCGGTCTGCAAAAACAGAGGACGGGCACTGTCGTCAGCGACAAGATGGACAAGACCATTACGGTCGAGTTCTATTGGAGTCAGCGTGACCGGCTTATCGGGAAGTCACGCCGTCGCGTGACCAAGTTCCTGGCCCATGACGAGAGCAACCAAGCCCATCTGGGTGATGTTGTTCGTATCGAAGAGACACGCCCGCTTTCGCGACGAAAGCGATGGCGCTTGATCGAAATCATCTCGGCGGGTGACGTGGCTGATTTCCAGCCGTCTGAGCTTTCTACAACGCTCGAAACGCCCGAGACCGAAGAATCGACGGGGTCCGAGTAAGTGATTCAGGTTCAAACGCGCTTGCGCGTCGCCGACAATTCCGGAGCCCGTGAAGTGATGTGTATCCACGTCGACGGCGGGAGCCGCCGCCGCTATGGCGGTCTGGGCGATGTGATCACGGCCGCAGTAAAAGATGCGACCCCCGGTGGCACCGTAAAGATGCACGAGGTCGTTAAGGCTGTAATCGTCCGCGTTGCTAAGAACACGCGTCGCCCGGACGGTTCATATATCAAGTTCGACGACAACGCAGTCGTCATCATCGGCGAGAGCCAGAACCCACGTGGCACCCGCATCTTTGGCCCTGTGGCCAGGGAGCTGCGTGACCGTGACTACATGCGAATCGTCTCGCTCGCTCCGGAGGTGCTGTAAAGATGGCACAACGAATCCGACGCGGAGATCAGGTGAGAGTTATCGCCGGCAAAGACCGTGGCAAGCAGGGTGAAGTGGCGCGGATTGACCGCAAGAAGGGGACCGTCATCGTTGACGGAGTCAACCTTGTGACCCGCCACGTCAAGCAGCAGCAAGGCACGGCACAGGCAGGCATCATCCAGCAAGAGGCGCCGCTACAGATTTCAAACGTTGCGTTTATCGATCCCGAGACCGGTGTATCCGGGCGGGTCGGTTTCCGTGTGCTTGAAGATGGCACCAAGGTAAGAGTCGTAAGAGGTAACCGTGAGTCCTGAAGCCGCCGTGCCAACTGAGCCGCGACTCAAAGCCACCTATCGTGAAGACGTTGCTCCGGCACTGTTGACCGAGTTCGGTTACTCGAACCCGATGCAGACGCCGAAGCCGACCAAAGTCGTACTGAACATCGGCATCGGCGAGGCGCTGGATGACCGTAACGCGCTCGACGCCGCACTTGGTGATCTGACGGTCATCGCCGGCCAGAAGCCCGTGGTTCAGCGCGCCAAGAAGTCGATCTCCAACTTCAAACTCCGAGAGGGGATGCAGGTTGGTCTCACAGTCACGTTGCGTGGGCAGCGCATGTGGGACTTCCTTGATCGCCTGATCAATCTGACGTTGCCGCGGGTCCGTGACTTTCACGGCATTTCGCGACGTTCATTTGACGGGCGAGGCAACTACTCGCTCGGGTTCCGGGAGCAGATAGCGTTTCCGGAGATCGACTACAATTCAATCGACCGGCTACGTGGCCTCCAGGTCACAGTAGTGACCTCCGCTAAATCGGACACAGAGGGCCTCCGGATGCTTGAGATGTTGGGTATGCCCTTCGAACGAGTCGAAGAAGCCTAATTAATAGCTCTTTCCGTTTATCTTCGAATAAAACTGTCACTAAATCTGGGATTTCCATTTGGCTAAGAAAACAAAAGTAGAGAAGTGGAAGCGCCACAAGCGCGAGCTGGCCGCGGGTACGATGAAGTACCCCGTCCAGTTCCACAATCGATGCGAAAGGTGCGGACGGCCGCGCGGTTACATCCGGTTTGTCGGAATGTGCCGTATCTGCTTCCGAACTCTGGCACTCAGGGGTGAGCTTCCCGGAATCCGGAAAGCCAGCCTCTAGAGAAGCTCCTAGATAAGTCCGTCCCGCCGTGTGGCGGTTAGCGGTCAATGCCGGAAGGTGCACCGGAATGTCCTCTCAGGAATGACGACCGGCTTGCAAACCATCGGTACAGTAAGAATCAGGAACAGCGAATGCCCGTTACCGACCCTATATCAGACATGTTGACCAGGATGCGTAATGCCATCATGGTTCGGCACGAGAGCGTTCTGGTACCCGCTTCTAAAACGAAGCGGTCTCTGGCCCGAATGCTCCAGCGCGAAGGTTTCATCGCCTCTATCGACATAGAAGATGGAGAAGAGAAGAAACAACCGATGATGAAGATCGGCCTCAGGTACTACGAGGACGATTCACCAGTTATCACAGGATTGAAGCGCGTCAGTAAGCCCGGTCTCCGGGTTTACGTCGGTCGACGGGAGATTCCCCGCTACTTCGGTGGCCTGGGTGTGTCGTTCATTTCGACATCTGCCGGCGTAATGACCGGGCGTGAAGCCTGGCGACGCGGCGTCGGCGGCGAGCTCTTGTTCTACGTTTGGTAAGGCCGGGAGTACGTATCGATGAGCAGAATAGGTAGAGCCCCAATCCCAGTACCCTCAGGCGTCGAAGTAAAAATCGACGGCACCAAGGTCTCGGTCAAAGGCAAAAACGGCGAACTCAACTTTGAGTTTCACAACGACATGGCGATTGTCTTAGAAGACGGATCCCTCAAGGTATCCCGTCCCTCAGACGAACAGCAGCACCGTGCACTGCATGGATTGACCCGATCACTGTTGAATAACATGGTCATAGGCGTCTCCGACGGTTACGAGCGTGCCCTTGATTTGATTGGAACCGGTTACCGGGTCCAGCAGAACGGCAAGGGACTAACCCTGCAACTTGGCTTCAGCCACCCGGTTGAGGTTCAGCCGCTGGACGGAATCACGCTGGAAGCGGACGGACAGGTTCGTGTGGTCGTGAAGGGCGCAGACAAGCAGGCTGTTGGCCAACAGTCTGCGGTCATCCGGAAGCTTCGCCCGCCAAACGCTTACACAGGTAAAGGCGTGCGCTACTCCGGTGAACAGGTCCACCTCAAGCCCGGCAAGAGTGCCGCTAGGGCGGAATAACAAAGATGTCTAACAGTAGTTTCCATCAGTCACGGCGTGAGATGCGCCACAAGCGACTACGCAAGAAGTTGGCCGGCACGCAGGAGCGGCCGCGGTTGGCTGTTTTCCGCAGCAACCACCACATCTATGCGCAGGTAATTGACGACGCAGCCGGACACACACTGGTTGCGGCGTCGACGCTTGACCCAGATTTCAAGAGCCAGCCGTCTACCGACGGCAAGATCGACAGTGCGACCGCGGTCGGCACATCGATCGCACAAAAGGCGAAAGATGCCGGAATCGAACGCGTGGTGTTCGATCGCGGCGGCTACGCGTACCACGGACGTGTGAAGGCGCTTGCGGAAGCAGCGCGTGAAGTTGGTCTGGATTTTTAGATGACTCAACAGAGCAGGCCGGGTGGACCATCCGGTAACCGTGGTGGCGGCGGCGGACGAGGCCGAGGTGGCCGTGGCGGACCAGGTGGACCCGGCGGACCGGGTGGTCCGGGTGGACCCGGCGGCCAGGGTGGACCTGGCGGTCAGGGTCGCGGTGGCCAAGGTGAGCGCGGCAGAGGCCGTGGTCCTAGGCGCGACAGGCCGCAGGAACGAGAAGATTCAGGTCTCGAAGAACGCGTAATCAAAATCCGACGTGTGTCGAAGGTCGTTAAGGGTGGTCGCCACCTGAGCTTCAACGCACTCGTCGTAGTTGGAGACAGCGAAGGCAAGGTCGGGTTTAGCCTCGGCAAGGCCAAGGCTGTTCCGGACGCGGTCCGAAAAGGCACGGCCAACGCTAAGCGTGAAATGAAGTCCGTGGTTCTTAACGGCACCACTCTTCCGCACGAGATTCAGGCCAAGTTTGGCGGCGCCAAGGTGTTGCTCAGACCCGCCGCTCCTGGTACCGGCATCATCGCCGGTGGTGGGGTTCGCGCCGTGATGGAAGTCGTTGGCGTGAAGGACGTTCTGTCAAAGACGTTCGGCTCTACCAATACGATGAACATCGTCAGGGCCACGCTGCTCGCTCTTGGCCAGCTGCGTGACCCCAAGAAAGAGACCGCACGACGCATGGGCATAGACAACTCGACCCCGGCCCCTCAGCCCGATCCGGTCGCATCAGCGGTCGCATCGGCGGCGGTAGCGGAGTAAGGCATGTCTGAACTCCGTATTACCCAGATCCGAAGCAAGATCGGTCACCCGCAAGACCAGAGGGCGACACTGGCGTCCCTCGGCCTTCGCAAGATCCGACAACAGGTCGTCCGGCCTGACAATCCCGCCGTTCGCGGGATGATCCAAAAGGTACGGCATCTCATAACCGTGGAAGAAGTCGAGTAGAAACTCGCTTTCTAGCAAACAACGAATGCAGGTAATTTAGGCAAATGGGATTACACGACCTCAAACCCGCTCCCGGCTCTGTACGCCCCCGACGACGCGTCGGACGTGGAGACGGCAGCGGCCGCGGCACATATTCGACTCGCGGTTCAAAGGGCCAGAAGCAGCGCACAAGCATCAAGCCGTTCTTCGAAGGCGGTCAGTTGCCGCTTGTGAAGCGCCTGCCGTACATGCGGGGCTTCAACAACAAGTGGCGGGTAGAATACGTGCCGATAAATGTGTCACGGCTCGATGTATTCGAAGCCGATGCAGAGGTAGGTCCCGAAGAACTCGCGACCGCTGGAATCATCACGAAGCCAGGCGAAAAAATCAAAATCCTTGGCGACGGCGACCTTTCGACGTCCCTCAAGGTGAGCGCACACGGATTCAGCAAATCTGCACAGACAAAGATAGAAGCCGCCGGCGGCAGTGTCGTCGTAATCAAATAGCTTTTATTGACCTGTTGGAAATTGTCACGGTGAAGGTGCGTCGTTGATCAGAGAAGCCCAGGCACAAAGAACAGAGACAAGTAATCGACCGGCCTTACTTCAGGCCGTCATCGACTCTATGCGTATTTCGGACCTCCGGTTCCGGATCCTGTTCACCTTAGCCATCTTGGTCGTGTTCCGGTTCACCGCGCACCTTCCGGTGCCGGGAGTGGACCGTGACGCACTGGCGGCGGCTTTTGAAGCCAGCCCGTTGCTGGGCTTTCTTGACCTGTTTAGCGGAGGCGCGCTCAGAAACCTGAGTGTGGCCGCGCTGGGCGTGTACCCGTACATCACGGCGTCCATCATCATTCAGATCATGACGCCGCTGATTCCGTCACTGAAAGAACTTTCGGCGGAGGGCCAGTACGGTCGACAGAAAATCAACCAGCTCACGCATTACCTGACGGTTCCGATCGCCATATTGCAGGGCTACGGCCAGTTGAACCTGCTGCAAAGTGGTGGGTTGGCCGGAGTTCAAGGCGGAGCTATTGCCGGTATAGGATTTGGCAGCGGAGAGTTGCTGGGGACGATCGCCATCTTAAGCGCGTTCGTGGCCGGAACTTTGTTCTTGGTCTGGCTAGGTGAGTTAATCACTGAGAAAGGCATCGGCAACGGCATCTCGCTGATTATCTTCGCGGGAATCGTTTCGACCTTGCCGCAGATCATCGGCCAGAGCGTGCTTATCAGAGATCAGGGTTTCCAGCTATTAATGCTGCTCGCCATAACACTGGCGATGATCTACTTCATCGTGGTGTTTAACGAGGCTCAACGTCGTGTACCCGTGCAGTACGGCCGCAATATTTTCCGTGGCGGAAGAATGTATCGGCAGGCGGGCGCTACGCATATACCGTTACGCGTCAACTCGGCGGGCATGATCCCATTGATCTTCGCATTCTCGATTCTCATCCTGCCGCCAACGCTGGCTAGCTATTTCGCTGACCCTACGAGCGACAGCATTGTTGCAAACATGTCGCGGTTCTTCACAGACGCCATGAGTCCCACCAGTTTGTTCTACTGGATTTTGGTGTTTGTGCTTGTTGTGGTGTTCACGTTCTTCTACGCGCTTGTCACGTTCAATCAACAAAACCTTGCCGAGAACCTTCAGAAAAACGGTGGTTTCGTCCCGGGCATCAGGCCGGGCAAACCGACGCACGATTACCTCATGCGCGTGATCTTCCGTATCACGTGGGGAGGTGCAGTGTTCCTTGGGTTGATTTCCATCATGCCGTATCTGGCAGGCCAGATTACAAGTGTGGCCGCGTCTACAAGCATAGTCAGCGCTACCAGTCTTTTGATCATGGTTGGTGTGGCGTTGGACACGATGCGACAGCTTGAAGCCCAGTTGTTGATGCGTAACTATGAAGGCTTTGTCCGCTAGTCCATTTTGACCGATCGATCAGTCAGAACTTTCCAGAACGTCAAACGTCAAAGGTAAAGACACGTTGCTCATCGTATTTCTTGGCGCGCCCGGAGCGGGCAAGGGCACTCAGGCCAGAACCCTGGCGGAGAAGAAGAACCTGACGCATCTAGCGACGGGTGATCTTCTGCGCGCCGAGGTTGCGGCCGGGTCAGACCTGGGTCTCGCTGCGAAGACGTTCATGGACAGGGGTGACCTGGTCCCGGACGACGTGATGATCAGGATGATCCAGGGACGATTAGATTCCCCGGAATCCGCGGGAATCCTTCTCGACGGGTTCCCGCGCACCGTGGCACAGGCACAAGCACTGGACGACGCACTTTCCGCTGAGGGCGCTGGAGTCGACCGATCTATCTACTTTGAGGTCTCTGAAGAAGAACTTGTACGCCGGCTTGCGGGTCGGAGTACCTGCCCCGGTTGCCAGAGGGCATACCACGACACGTTCAACCCGCCGAAGAGCGCCGAAGAGTGTGACGGCTGCGGCACAAAGCTTATTGAGCGAGAAGACGACAAACCGGAAGCGGTTCGAAACCGTCTGAAGGTATATGGAACACAGACAACGCCGGTGCTTGAGTACTACAAGAGCGCAGGCATATTGGTGGAAGTCGACGGAGAACAGTCGATCGTCGCCGTTCAGACCGACCTGGCCGCGGCGGTCGTGTAAAACCCAACTTCGGCGCGTACGCTCACACTGGTACGTGCGGCGGAATCAAGCATCAGCTATAATCTCTCAGGAGCATTCTTGAACTACGGCTCAACTCTCGGCTCAGAATCGGATCCAATGTTTCGGGTACCGACGATTAAGTCAACTCGCGAACTGGATTCAATGCGCGCGGCCGGGAGAGTTGTTGCTGCGGTAAAAGAACGGCTCGCCGAAGTCCTTGAACCCGGAGTAACTACTGGATTTCTGGATCAGGAAGCCCGAAAAGTGATCTCGGATAGAGGCGCTGAGCCGTCATTTCTCGGGTATGCACCAATCCCTGGAGCGATTCCGTTCCCGGGTGTGATCTGCACTTCCTTGAATGAGGAAATAGTCCACGGGATCCCGGGAGACCGGGTGATCCTGGACGGCGATCTGGTGAAACTGGATGTTGGCGCGGTTGTGGATGGATTCCATGGTGATTCAGCTATCACGCTGATTGCCGGCGAAGGAGATGCTCAGAAGAAGGAGCTTGTCGAGGTGACTCGGCGATCTCTGGAACAGGGGATTCTGGCGGCCCAAGCGGGTGCCAGGGTCGGAGACATTTCCGCCGCAGTGGAGGGCTACGTTAGGCCTCTAGGATTTGAACTAGTCAGGGAGTACACGGGACACGGAATAGGCCGGCGATTGCACGAAGCGCCGCAAATCCCGAACGTTGGAGTAGGCGGGCAGGGGCCGCAACTACGTGTAGGGATGGTTATTTGTATAGAGCCGATGGTCAATCTGGGCACGTGGAGGACTGAGAGCCTTGGCGATGGCTGGACGGTTGTCACGGCGGACAGAAAACTTTCGGCACATTTTGAACACACCCTGGCTATTACACCCGAAGGTCCTGAAATATTGACGGTCCTTTAAAAACGGTTTACCGGAAACGGAGAAAATTTGGCTAAGAAGGAAGGCATCGAAGTAGAGGGCACGGTCACCGAGGCGCTCCCCAACGCGAACTTCCGCGTGGAGCTCCCGACCGGGCACAAAGTACTGGCACACGCTTCAGGAAAGATCCGGTTGAATTTCATCCGGGTTCTGCCGGGAGACAAGGTACTGGTGGAGCTCTCTCCTTACGACCTCACCCGTGGCCGCATCACCTACCGGTTCAAGTAGACCGGCCGGCTAAACGCCGTCTGGGACAGGTTAGAGATATGAAAGTACGAGCATCAGTAAAACCTCGGTGCACCAACTGCAAGGTGATCCGACGCAAGGGAGTAGTTCGCGTTCTGTGCAGCAATGGGCGGCACAAGCAACGTCAGGGTTAGTCCATACGGTCGGCCTTCAGTCGACGCACCGGCACATCCTTTTACTCCCACCATCAAGTAACTCAGTTTTTTAAGGAACATCGCACATGGCACTCGTCGCAGGAGTGAACATACCGGACAACAAGCGGGTCGAGATATCGTTGCAGTCTGTATACGGCGTTGGCCCATCTGTGGCCAAGAGCGTCGTTGAAGAGGCTGCACTTCCCGGCAATCCGCGTGTCCGTGAGCTCAGCGAAGAGGAGCTCAACCGACTCCGTGGCGCTCTAGACCGAAGCGGAGCGATCATTGAAGGAGACCTCCGTCGTGAGGTCCAGATGAACGTCCGTCGGTTGATTGACATCGGTAGTTACCGTGGCCTGCGACACCGTCGAGGGCTGCCCGCACGAGGACAGCGCACGAAGACGAACGCACGAACCAAGCGTGGCCGCCGACGTGCAATCGCTAACAAGAAACAAGTCGGCCACTAGGCCGCTCGCCGGTCTGAAACCGGATTAACGGAACGCCATCGCGATAGCGGTTGGTAGAGATCACTAAATAAACCGCCCGGAGGCGGAGGCGAAATAAAGAATGCCGAGAAGAGTTCGCACACGACGTCGTGAGAAGAAGTTTGTCCCCCAGGGGCACGCCTTCGTATCCGCCACGTTCAACAACACGATCGTTACCCTGACCGAGCCAAACGGCGACGTCCTTTCCTGGGCCAGCGCCGGAACCGTAGGGTTCAAGGGTTCTCGCAAGGGAACTGCCTTCGCTGCTCAGCGCGCCGGAGAGGCCGCCGCCCGCAAGGCGATGGACTCCGGACTGCGCACAGTAGACGTGATGGTCAAGGGACCGGGATCCGGTCGCGAGGCCGCCATCCGGTCGCTTCAGGCCACTGGTCTACGCATCACGAGCATCAAAGATGTCACACCGGTACCACACAACGGGTGCCGACCCCCAAAGAAACGCCGGGTTTAGCCCCCGGCGGTCGCGGTGCTTCATCTGTGATGAAGCACCTTCCAATGCAGTACCCGGACGAACTGTCCGTTTTCGGGTCCGCTCCAGTACGCCCCCAGTAAGGGCGAAAGGATCAAACAGGCTTAAATGGCGAGGTATAACGGCCCGGCTTGCAGACTTTGCAGGCGGGTAGGTGAGAAACTCTTCCTCAAGGGCGAGCGCTGCTACACGCCGCGATGCGCCGTTGATAAACGCAGGTCGCCCCCGGGCGAACAGGCCGCGAACGCAGGATTCCAGCGACGTCGCCGGATTTCTGAGCACGGCACGCAGCTGCGTGAAAAACAAAAAGCTCGTTACGTATACGGTACGCTCGAGCGTCAGTTCAGCAACTACATGGACGAGGCCACTCGCGCTTCCGGCGTGACCGGTGATCGTCTCATGCAGCTACTTGAGCGACGCCTGGACAACGTCGTGTACCGACTCTCTTTCGGGGACTCCCGAAACCAGTCGCGACAGCTGATCAACCACGGTCACTTCCAGGTTAATGGTCGTCGGGTGGACATCCCTTCGTTCATGGTTAAGCCTGGTGATGTGATCTCGTGGCGTGAACAGTCACGTTCCAACAACTACTTCAAGACGATGAAAGAAACTCTGCCAAAGCGTACGGTTCCCGGCTGGTTACAGCTGAACTCCGAAAACGCCACCGGCACGGTTGCAGCGCTGCCTGCCCCATCTGAGATCGACACCAAAGTCGACACTCGGATGATCGTCGAGTTCTACTCCAAGCGCTAAGGGGTTTCCTCGATGCTAGATAACCTATACGGACTTCCTACAACTGAAGAGCTCCAACCCACGGTCCCTGAGATCCCGCAGCTCGCCATATCGATCATCGAGATGGACGACACCTACGGTAAGTTCTCCGCCGAACCGCTTGAGCGAGGCTGGGCGACTACGCTTGGCAACGCTCTTCGGCGCGTGCTTCTCAGTTCACTACCGGGAACAGCCGTTACCTGGGTCAAGATTGATGGCGTACTCCACGAGTACTCCACCATTCCTCACGTAACGGAAGAGGTCACAGAACTCTTGATGAACATCAAGAGCATGCGGCTTCGATCACTTGCCGACCGACCGGGCCGATTGCGGCTTGAGGTCGACGGCGAGGGCGAGGTGAAGGCCGGCGACGTAATGGCGTCTTCGGACTTCGAGATCGTCAATCCAGAGCTACACCTGCTGACGCTCGACTCTTCAGAGGCTCGAGTCTCTATCGAGATGAACGTTGAGCAGGGCACGGGTTACGTCCCGGCGGCGCACGAGACCGGTCTTCCGATCGGTGTGCTCCCCGTCGACGCCGTGTTCACACCCGTCCGCAAGACCGGGTTCAAGGTGGAGGCGACCCGGGTAGGCCAGAAGGCCGATCTGGAGCGTCTTGTCATCGAGATCTGGACCGACGCCACGCTGACCCCGATGGAGGCGGTTCGTGCCGCCGCCGCTCAATTGATGGACCGCTTCTACCTCTTCGCCAACCTCGTGGTTGGCCGGAGCGATGACGATCCCATCAGCGATCCCATCGAATCAGAAGTAGCCAACACCCCGGTCGAGTCGCTCGACCTTTCTGCACGGACACTTAATTGCCTCAAGCGCGCCGGTATCCACCGCGTGGGAGAGGTTCTCAAGATGCCGCGCCGGGATCTGCTCAGGATCAGAAACTTTGGCCAGAAATCTCTCGACGAGCTGTACGAACGGCTTGAAGAGAAGGAGTTCTGGTCACCGGACGACTTAGAAGGCGATGACTCGGAAGCTTCTGGCGACGCCGAAGGTGAAGCCAGCGCAGAAGACGGCAGTGAAGAAGTCGCCGCAGTAAGCGCCGGGGAGACCGAAAACAATGAGGCATAAGGTTTCAGGTCGGGCGTTTGGGCGTCCCGGTCACATCAGGCGAGCGATGTTCCGCAGCATGGTCACCGACCTGCTGCGACACGGTCGTATCAAGACAACACTGCAGAAGGCCAAAGAGTCACGAATCTTTGCCGAGCGAATGATTACGCACGGCAAAGAAGGCTCCGTACACTCTCGCAGGCAGGCGGCCGCTTTCATCACTGACAAAGGTGTCGTGAAGCGGTTGTTTGATGAGATCGCTCCGGAGTTCGCCGAACGCCAGGGCGGTTACACCAGGGTGATCCGGCTCGGGCCCCGCAAAGGCGACGGAGCTGAGATGGTCATTCTGGAACTAGTTTCCTAGCCCGATTCTCAGATGAGTAGAGTCCCGGGGCTTCAACGTCCCGGGATTCATAATCAAAATGCGAATTGGACTTGTAATTGAATATGACGGAACTGATCTGCACGGTTCACAACTGCAGGTCACGGACCGTACGGTACAGGGAGAGATAGAAAGCGTCCTACCGACGATTTTCGGGGAGCCGGTCAGGTTACACATGGCCAGCCGCACCGACGCCGGCGTACATGGAACAGGACAGGTAGGGGCGTTCAACGCCGATACCGAACTGAATGACCAGAAGATACGGGACGCCATAAATCACTACCTACCCGACGACGTCGCAGTCGTCTGTGCCTCACAGGTTGCAGACGACTTCGATCCGAGACGGGATGCCACAAGCAGGGAGTACGAATACACAATCAAAGACCGGCGTTCCCGATCGCCGTTCTCTCGCTACCGGACGGCACACGTACGGCAGCGGTTGGACGAATCAGCGATGAACGAGGCCGCCTCCCTCCTGAAGGGTGAACACGACTTTGCGGCGTTTGCCGGTCCGGCAACACCGCCGGATGCGATCACAGTCAGGCGGGTGGAGGAATCAGGGGTTACTCGTAACGGGGACGAGGTCGAGTTCACAATCCGAGGTAATGCGTTTGTGCACCAACAGGTGCGGCGCATAGTCGGAGCACTGGTCCGTGTGGGCCGCTCTCAGATGGAGTCCGATCAATTTCAACAATTGATCGACCGAGCAGAGCGGGGACTCGCGAAGGATCTCGCTCCGGCTCGCGGACTGTGTCTGACGAAGGTAAACTATCCAGGTGCGGACGGGACCGGACTTCCGCGCACCACCAGAGATCGAGCAACGATTAGATGACCACCAAGCTCAAGCCATATAACCCGAGCGCCTCCGATCTTGGATCGGAATGGCGAGTAATAGACGCCGAAGGACAGACGCTGGGTCGTCTGTGCACCGGCATCGCAATGGCACTGATGGGTAAGGACAAGCCGGGATACGTCCCGCACCTGCTCAGCGGTGATTTTATTGTCGTGATCAACGCCGAAAAGGTGAAGATTTCCGGCAACAAGGCGGCGCAAAAAGAGTACCTACGGCACAGTCAGTACCCGGGTAATCTGAAGCGCATTTCGTACGGGACGATGCAGGAGAAACATCCTGATCGGATCGTTCAGCACTCCGTAAAAGGAATGCTGCCAAAGACAAAACTGGGCGCCCGCATGCTGGGCCGTCTCAAGATCTACGCCGGATCAGAGCACCCGCACGAGGCGCAGATCAAGGGCTCAGAAATTGCACGATCCAAAAAAGGGGATGCCTAGTTGACAGAACAGCATTACTACTACGGCACGGGTCGTCGTAAGAGCGCGGTCGCACGCGTTCGTGTCTACCCAACGCCGGGCGGTATCACCGTCAATGGCAAGCCTCTGAAGGAAGCCCTACCTGCCGAGAAGATGGTTTTTGAGGCCACGGCTCCCCTCCGCACCGTCGAAATGGCGGACAACGTCACCGTAGTCGCCAAGATCTCAGGCGGCGGCACATCCGGACAGTCTGGCGCACTTGCGCACGGCATCTCCCGGGCGCTTCTGGTGATGGACCCCAATCTGCGCGCTCCCCTACGTGCCGGTGGCCACCTTACCCGGGATGCCCGGGTCAAGGAGAGCAAGAAGTACGGCCTCAAGAAGGCCCGTAAGGCTCCTCAGTACACCAAGCGTTAAGCCCTCTGGGCGGACCCGGCTGGGTGGCCATGCCCTCTGCGGGGCTGGTTACCAGGCGCTTATCTGGTTCAGATGGAACACCCTCGGCTTACTTGCCGGGGGTGTTTCGCGACCTGGCTGGTTGGTTATGCCCTGCGGGCCTGGTCCGATCAGGTTTTAGCCCAGTTCTGCGACTACGCAGCGCTCCAGCCCGGCCAGGTCCATCTCTACCCTGACCGATGCGCCTGGAAGTGCCTCAGATAGCGCTTCCACGGTTCCGGCGTAGGTCAGCGGGTCGATCTCGAACAGAGCCATGCTGCCGGACGGGTCCATAACGGCCTCCAGCAGCGGCGCAAGGCATCGAACAACGTCCAACCCACTCACACCGCCATGTAGCGCCAGTAGAGGCTCTCTGTGGATTTCTGGCTGTGCGACTTCAAGGGTGTCAGAACGCACATAGGGCAGATTGGCAAATATCACCCGGTAGGTCCGACCGTGCAGTGGTCCCACAAGATCCCCTTCGAAGAACTCGATGCGATCGGCGACTGCGTGTCTCGTCGAATTAGCTCTTGCAACATCAAGCGCCGCTGGTGACAGGTCCACTGCGTCGACGATCGCCTCATCCAACTCGGCAGCTATCGTGACGGCCAGTGTCCCGCTGCCCGTGCCGATGTCCGCTATCCGGACTCCGGACCGGAACTCTGTATGTCCCTCGATCCACCCAAGCGCCAGGTCGACCAGCAGTTCTGTCTCCTGTCTCGGGATCAATACGTCCTGATTCACTTCAAGTTCGCGCCCGTAAAAGGCTCTGAACCCCGTGATGTACGCCAGCGGTTCTCGGCTCTCACGGCGCGCCGTCAATCGACGTATCTGGGCTTCATCTTCCGGATTCACCGGATCGTTTAGACCGGCGAACATACGGGCGGCATCGATCTTTAGGGCGTGTTGCAACAGCAGTTCGCCTTCGAGCAGGTGCTCGGCAATACCGGCAGCGTCTAGCCGGGAGCGCGTCCACCTCAACAGTTCCCCTATCGAGGCGTGAGTGTAGCCCCCTGCCCGTTCTTCAGAACCATGCCCAAAACTATCAGGGGACAAATCAGGAGGGCCGTTAATTCCCGGAGCCAACCGCCGCCAACTTCCGGGCCTGTTCGTCCCGTTGCAATGCGTCGATGAACTCATCCAGTCCGCCTTCCAACACACGTGGCAGGTTGTGGCTGGTCAGGTTAATCCGGTGGTCGGTGATTCGACTCTGCGGGAAGTTATAGGTTCGGATCTTCTCTGAGCGGTCGCCCGTCCCTACCTGCGCCTTACGGTCCCCGGAGATCGCATCATGCTGCTCTCGCAGTCGTAGGTCCCAGAGCCGGGCGCTCAGGATTCCCATGGCATGGTGTCGGTTCTGAAGCTGGGATCGCTCTTTCTGCGACGTAACGACAAGCCCCGTCTCCAGATGCGTCATGCGAACGGCCGTGGCCACCTTGTTCACGTTCTGACCACCCGCTCCGCCTGAGTGATAGATATCGATACGGATATCTTCCGACTTTATGTCTACCTCAAGTTCGTCTGGCTTCGGAAGTACGGCGACGGTCGCCGTGGACGTGTGAATACGGCCCTGCGATTCCGTTGCAGGCACGCGTTGGACCCTGTGCACTCCACTTTCAAACTTCAGTCTGCTGAACGCGCCTTTGCCCTGGACCTCGAAAATAACTTCGCTAACACCGCCGACCCCCGACTCGTTTATGTCGACAAGAGTGATCTTCCAGCGAAGCGACTCAGCGTAGCGCTGGTACATGCGGTAAAGCTCGGCAGCAAACAGACCCGCCTCGTCCCCGCCTGCGCCCTTCCGGATCTCGACAATAGCGTCAGCCTCTGCGGTTTCGTCCGGCGGCAGGAGGGCCAGTTCCAGCTCTTCGGTTAGACGAACCTCGTTAGCCTCAAGCTCCTGGACTTCCTCACGGGCCATCGTAGCAAGTTCCTGGTCGCTCTCTGCGGCCAACATATCCTGTGCGCCTTCAAGTTCGTCCGCCACGCGCTTGTGCTGCCCGGCGAGCCCGACAATTTCCTGAAGACGTGAGTACTCCTGTCCCAGGCGACGTATCGCATTGGGATCGGTCGCGAGATCGGGGTCGGCCATTTCACGTTCGACTTCGGAGTGGCGATCAACGATCGCCTGTATCTTTTCTAAAGTAGATGCAAGCACGAAGTCAGAATATCACGCAGCCGAGGGCTGGATTATTTGGGGATGTTGTATTGGCAAACAGGATGTCTTCGATTGAGTTCACCTTTTGGTGGCCTCTAACTGCCCCGGACCGCTTCTGCGATGGCCTGCACGCTTAATGCCACTCCGGTCTGGTCTCCAGCCTCTTGGAGCGGCCTAAGAGCGCCCTCACCAGACTCGATCTCACGATCGCCGATTATCAGCGCGTACCGGCCATTCATAGAGTTGCTGTAACGCATCTGCGCTTTCATGCTGCGACCGGCGGGTGCGACAAGAACGGCAAGTTCATCGGCCCTGAGGCCCGCAGCAAGGGCAGACGCACGTCGTCCAGCCTCTTCACCAAGGTGGACGATCACAACATCTGGCCCCACGGGGGGCGGCACGAAGCTCTCTTGCACCTTCACTTCAGCGATCAAGCGATCAAGTCCGCTGGCGAATCCGATGCCGGGGGTGGACTGACCACCTATCTCTTCGATCAACCCGTCGTAGCGTCCGCCTCCAAGTAAAGTGCTCTGCCCGGCTGCGTTCTCCGGTTCTATCTCAAAAACCGTGCGCGTGTAGTAGTCGAGTCCACGTACAAGCCTGTGGTCTACGTAATAGTCGAGGTCGGTATAGGTCTCTTTCAGCCCGTCCAGCAGCCCGATTACCGATGTCCAGTGTTCAGCGCACGCACCGCACAGGAAATCCGTAGATTTCGGAGCGGCATTACCTATCGCCTGGCAGCCCGTCTTTTTGCAGTCCAACAATCGAAGCGGCGCACGCTCAAGACGTTGGCGGTCGTCGTCGCATACCTCATCGATGTGGCCACGGTAGTAGTCCCGGAGCGCGTCAAGATAGGCGGGGCGACACTCGGCATCACCGATGCTGTTAATTCGCAGCTTCGTTCCAGTGATGTTGAGAGAGCGGACAAACGACCATCCCAACTCGATCACCTCGACATCGATGTTCGGGGAGCCATCCCCTATCGCTTCAACGCCAAACTGGTTGAACTGCCGGAAACGTCCGGCCTGCGGTCGTTCGTACCGGAAGAAGTTGGCCGTGTAGTGCATCCGCACGGGTTGCGGCTGATTGTGTAGGCCGTGCTCGATGTAGGCCCGACACACACCGGCAGTCCCTTCGGGCCTCAAGGTCAGCGAATCGCCACCGTGGTCCTCGAACGTGTACATCTCTTTCTGGACGATATCGGTATCGTCGCCGACGCCGCGTTCAAATAGGTCTGTTGGTTCAAAAATTGGGGTGTCGATCCGGCCGTAGCCAAATCGAGCAGCAACCTCGGCCGCTGTCTTCGTGGCGAACAACCAGTAGGACTGTTCTTCCGGGAGTATGTCGTAGGTGCCGCGGGGGGCGCGGAAGGATGGCATTGGGCCAACTCCTTCATGTGTTTTATCTGGGGCCCGCCGAGACTATTCCCGGCAGGGACGGCCAGAGATTACCGTAGATCGGTGTGTACGCCGGACTCGTCGCTCATTTTTCTGAGGTTTACGAGCCCAGCCCCGCATGCTGAAAGATCTTGCCTTCGGTCTTGATGGACGGGGCGATCATCATCTCAGCCTGGTGCATCTCCTGCACGTTGGAGGCTCCGACCATTCCCATCGAAATCTCAAGGGCGCCCACAAGGTTCTGGGTACCGTCCGTAAGCGAGGACGGTCCTTTCAGGATCTGCTCAAGGCTGGCACGGGTGCCGACCTCGATGCGTGTGCCTCTTGGCAGGGATGAGTGCGGCGTCGCCATGCCCCAGTTAAAGCCCAGTCCCGGTGCTTCTTTGGACTGCGCAAACGGTGTGCCGATCATGACGGCGTCAGCACCTGCTGCGATGGATTTACAGACATCGCCACCAGTTCGGATGCCTCCGTCGGTGATGATCGGGACGTATCGGCCGGTATCCTCAAAGTACTGATCCCGTGCGAACGCCGTCTGGATGGTCGCGGTGACCTGCGGAACGCCGATTCCCAGAACCTCTCTGCTTGTGCACGCAGCGCCAGGGCCAACGCCGACGAGGATTCCGGAGACTCCCTCTTCCATAAGCTGTCGTGTGACCTCGGGGCTGACCGTGTTGCCGACCAGGACCGGAATTCCGACGCTATCTACGAGTTCGGAGAAAACCAGCCCCTTGAGGCTCTTGGAGATGTGCCTGACCGTCGTGACGGTGGATTGCACCACAAGAATCTCTGCACCGGCCTCTTTGACAATCGGGGCCAGTCGCTTGGTATTTGCCGGGATAACAGAAACGGCGCACGTGGTGCCGCTTGCTTTGATCTCTTCCACCCGCCGGGCCACGAGGTCGTCTCGTACCGGCTGGCTGTAAACCTTCTGGAGGAAGGCGGTCGCCTCCTCACGAGGTGTGCCTGCGATATCCGAGTAGATCTC
>Ga0302123_10000730_pt1 | contig 25012 bp, 22 predicted proteins | sample CB21_321_MG_FD_203109 | JGI IMG/M metagenome (GOLD analysis project Ga0302123, IMG submission 203109) | Marine microbial communities from Western Arctic Ocean, Canada - CB21_32.1 | ecosystem: Environmental > Aquatic > Marine > Oceanic | place: Canada: Western Arctic Ocean | collected 2017-09-28 | reverse complement strand
TGGAAAGCGCGTTCAAGCGCCACGCGGGCTCACGCCGCATAAGCGGCGACGCGCGGTCGCGCTTGCCAGCGGTCAAAGGGTGACCGCCGGGGGAGTTCCAATCTTCTGTCTTTCAGCCTGCGACTGCGGGTCGCCAACCGTTTGGCGTGAGCCCGCGTGGCGCTTGAACGCGCTTTCCAAAAATCCGGCGACCCCGCTTAATCCGGAGCAAATTCCGTCTCATAACTGGTCGCCAACGCCGGGTCCTGGTCTTCCTTGACCAGCAGGCAGTTACCGATGGCAAGGACTTCGATGCCGGTGCCCATGAAGCAGCGGAAGGCGTCTTCCGGGGTGCCGACGATGGGCTCGCCGCGCACGTTGAAGCTGGTGTTGACGATCATCGGGCAGCCGGTCAGGGCCTTGAAGCGCTCGATCAGGCCGTAATAGCGCGGGTTGGTTTCCCGGTGCACGGTCTGGATGCGGGCCGAGTAATCCACATGGGTGACGGCGGGGATGTCGGAGCGTGGCACGTTGAGCTTGTCGATGCCGAACAGCGCCTGCTGCTCGGGGCTCATGGCCCGGCGGTGGTCCTCGGCGACGTCGGCGACCAGCAGCATGTAGGGGCTGTCGCCGTCGAGTTCGAACCACTCGGCCACATCCTCGCTTAGCACCGAGGGGGCGAAGGGCCGGAACGACTCCCGGTATTTGACCTTGAGGTTGAGCACCGACTGCATGGTGGCCGAGCGGGCGTCGCCGAGGATCGAGCGGCCGCCCAGGGCCCGGGGGCCGAACTCCATGCGCCCCTGGAACCAGCCCACGGCCTTGTCGGCGGCCAGGGCTTCGGCGCAGGCGGTCAGCAGGGCATGGTCGTCAAGGGCGGTGAAGCGCGCGCCGGCGTTGGTCAGGCGGCGCTCGATATCCGGCTGGTCGTACGCGGGGCCGAGATACGAGCCCTTCATACTGTCGCCACTGCTTACGGTACGCGGCTGGCCGGCGAACTGGTGATAGGCGGCCAGGGCGGCGCCCAGGGCCCCGCCGGCATCCCCCGCCGCCGGTTGTATCCAGACGTTATCGAAATGGCCGTCGCGCAACACGCGGCCGTTGGCGACGCAATTAAGAGCCACGCCGCCGGCGAGGCAGAGATTGGCGATACCGGTCTCGGCCGCCAGCGAACGGGTCAGGCGCAGCACCGCCTCGTCGAGCACCGCCTGGACCGACGCCGCCAGGTCCATGTGGCGCTGGGTGACCAGGGATTCCATATCCCTCGGCGGGCCGCCGAACAGGGCATCGAACTTGCCGTTGGTCATGGTCAGCCCGGTGCAGTAGTCGAAATAGGAAAGATCGAGGCGGAACGAGCCGTCATCTTTCAGGTCGATCAGGTTGTCGAAAATGGCTTGGGCATATTTGGGCTCGCCGTAGGGCGCCAGGCCCATGACCTTGTACTCGCCGGAATTGACCCGGAAGCCGGTGTAGTAGGTGAAGGCCGAATAGAGCAGGCCGAGGGAATGGGGAAAGTGGATTTCCTTGATGATCTCCAGGCTGTTACCGCGGCCGATGCCGGCCGAGGTGGTGGCCCATTCGCCGACCCCGTCCATGGTCAGCACCACCGCCTCCTCGAACGGCGAGGGAAAGAAGGCCGAGGCGGCGTGGCTCTGGTGATGCTCGGCGAACAGCAGGCGCTGTTCCCAGTCGAGCTCGGGCGCGTGGCGGCGCAACTCGTCGCGCAGCAGGCGTTTTTGAAACAGTTTCTCTTTGAGCCACACCGGCAGGGCCATACGGAACGAGCGAAAACCTCGGGGGGCGAAGGCGACATAGGTTTCCAGCAGCCGTTCGAACTTGAGAAACGGCTTGTCGTAGAACGCGATGTGGTCGATGGAGTCCGCCGCCGCCCCGGCGGCCTCTAGGCAATAGGCCATCGCGTTGGTCGGGAAGCGGGCGTCGTGCTTGACCCGCGAGAAGCGCTCCTCCTGGGCGGCGGCGACGATCTCGCCGTCCTCGATCAGCGCCGCCGCGCTGTCGTGATAGAACGCCGATATGCCGAGAATGCGCATGGCTAGAACTGGCGCGGCATGCCGTCGGGATCGGGCCCCGGCGGCTCGCGCTTGATCCAGTAGCTCGATGCCTCGCGGTCGAATTTAAGGCGCAACGGATCCTTGCCCAGCAGCCTCATAATCAAACCGGTCGGCGTCACCGCCAGATAGAACGCCAGGCCCACCGCCACCGGGCTGACGACGCGGTGGAGCAACAGGCCGAACTGGTGCCACAGGCGATTGAGCGGAGCCAACACCCGGGGCGCCACGGCGGCCATGACGGCAAAGCCCACGGCCACCGCCAGGGCCCACCAGCGCGGGTCCAACCCGTCGATCAGGGGCCACAGACCGACGATCGCGAAGAACCCGGCGAAGACAAATCCGAAGCTTCGGTCCGAGCCCTGCTTGACCTCATCTTCGCGGCTGAAATCCTCGTGACTGCTCAAGTCTGCTCAATTCGGCTGGTCAGGCCGAGAGCCTCGGTGGCCTCGGTCACCGGCCCGGTATCGGCGCCCTCGGGCAGGGATACGGCGATGCGGATGGTGGTCACCGCCACGCCGCCCTCCACCGACTTCTGCGAGTTGAGCCGCACCACCTCGGCGCCGCAATCGGCGAAGGCCGCGGACAGGCGCTTGATCTTTCCCGGCTGGTCCGGGCCGGAAAGCTCGAAGCGGTGCGTGATGCGCTGGCTGCGCGCCTCGCTAGCTGCCTCGTCGAACGGCCCGACGACGATCCGGGCGCCGGCCAGCACCGGCGTGCGGTGAAGCTCCAGAGCCAGGGTCTCCTCGGCCATGCCATGGGGCAGCTCGCAGACCGAGGTAAACTCGGCACTGCCGGCAAGCAGGGCGTATGTGGTGTCGGCCAGATTACAGCCGAGCTCGAACAGCCGCCCGCTGACCGCCGCCAACAGGCCGGCCTGGCTGACACAGGAGATCGAAACAATTGCACGCTGGCTCATGGCACACCGGTTTTTGTTGGTCCGACGATGTTAATGGTCGGGCTCGCCAGCGGCAAGCGGTTGCGCTTCGGGCGCCCGTCGCATGAGCCACCACAGGATGAGCAGGCCGGGCGCTGCCGCCACGGTGGTCCACACGAAGAACGGCGTCCAGCCCAACGTCTCGGCAAAATATCCCCCGGACGCGGCGATAACTGAGCGCGGCACCGCCATCAGCGACGTTAGCAGGGCGTACTGGGTCGCTGTGTACGCAACGTTGCAAAGGCTCGAAAGGTACGCCACGAAGGCTACGGCGCCCATGCCGCTGGACAGATTCTCGATGCCGATGGTGGCGAAGAGGAAGGCGAAGTCATGGCCGATCACGGCCTGGGCGGCGAACATCAGGTTCGACAGCATCTGCAGAATGCCGGCCACCATCAACGCCTTCATGATGCCGAGGCGGTAAACCATAAGGCCACCGATGGCAATTCCTGCGAGAGTCGCGCCGACACCAAATATTTTGCTGGCCCAGCCGATCTCATCCTTGGAAAACCCCATGTCAATGTAGAACGGCCCGGCCGTGGCTCCGGCAACAGCATCCCCCACCTTGTAAGCCAGGATAAAGACCAGAATTACCGCCCATTTGTCGCGTTTCATGAAATCGGCGAAAGGCTCAATAACCGCTATTTTGAGCCACTGGCCGAATGGCACCGGACCATCTTGCTGGGCGGTTACCATCTTTCCTCTTCGCTGAGGTTCGGGCGTTAGAAGGACCGTGACCATGCCCACCAGCACACAACCAGCCATGAGCCGAAATGCTAAATCCCAGCCGCCATAACTGGCGGCGAACAGGGCCCCGGCACCAGCGGCGACCAGTCCGCCCCGGTAGCCCAGCTGTGTCGCAGCCGCACCGAAACCCTGCTCGTTGTCCTCAAGTAGTTCGATGCGGAAAGCATCGATGACGATGTCCTGGCTGGCCGAGGCGAAGGCGACCGCCACTGCCCACAGGGCCGTGACCCCGGGATCGGTTGCCGGGTCGGTTTGGCCGAGCATAATTATGGAGATGATCAGCGCGACTTGTGCCACCAACGCCCAGCTACGCCGCTGTCCTAGTCGGCGAGTCAGCCAGGGTACCGGCACGTGGTCTATGATCGGCGCCCAGACGAACTTGAAGCTGTAGGCAATGCCGACCAGAGCAAAAATTCCGATGGTGGTGAGATCCACACCCGACTCGCGAAGCCAGATGCCAAGCGTCGCACCGGGCAACACCAGCAACAGGGGCAGGCCGCTGGAGAACCCCATGAAAAAGATCGCCACAATACGCCGGTCGGCGTAGATGGCGGCGGCGTCGCGCCAGCGGGCGAATCGTGAGGGTTCAGTCACGGCGCGGAGTCTAGGGGTGCGCTGGTTGCCTGTCACGGGGGTTGTTTCAGGTGTCACCCCGCGCCAAGATGCGGCCAATGATTAAAAGGAGACATCCGTGGCGCGAGGCCAGTCCCCAGATCGGCCGGGCCATTGGCGCCGGCTGCGCTGGCTGCGCCGGCTGACCGTCGGGTTGCTGGCGGTGTTCATCGTTCCCCTGCTCGGCAGCATGGCCAGTGTCTTCGGCCACAGCTACGACTGGCGCACGGCGTCCATGGATTCCACCGGCATTGCGCCGGACCCGGCGACCAACCGGTCAGCCATCGTCCAAGTCTATTCGGCTCGCGCCTTTGGCTGGCGCGCCGCTGTCGGCGTCCATACCTGGATCGCCGTCAAACCGACCGATGCGCCGCGCTTCACGGTCTACGAGGTGTTCGGCTGGCAGGTCATGCGCGGTCTGCCGGCGGTGCGCCAAAGCCAGCGCGACCCGGACGGCATGTGGTACGGCAACGCCCCGGAAATTCTCTTCGATATGCGCGGCCCCGGGGTTGATGACGTCATCGCCCGGGTCGAGCAGGCAGTGGCGTCCTATCCCTACGGCGACAGCTATACGGTGTGGCCCGGCCCCAACAGCAATACGTTTACCGCCTGGGTCGCCCGGGAAGTACCGGAACTCAAGGTCGATCTGCCGCCCACCGCCATCGGCAAGGACTACCTGCCCAACGGCGCCCTATTCAAGGAAACCCCCAGCGGCACCGGCTGGCAATTTTCATTGTTCGGCCTGGCCGGAATTATGGTGGCGGCGGATGAGGGCCTGGAGATAAATTTACTTGGCCTGGTCTTCGGCATCGATATCACCCAGCCGGCGCTCAAACTGCCGGGTCTTGGCCGCCTCGATATATTGGCCAACGACGGCACCTGAATTATTGGAACCCCCCTATGACAAACTCCACCGGCAACAAGCCCAACGGCGCCGAGGCGGCCGTCCGCATGCTCCAGCTTCACGGCGTCGAGACCATCTTCGGCCTTTGCGGTGACACCAGCCTGCCGTTCTACGACGCCCTGCACCGCCTCGACCACGGCATGACCCACGTGCTGACCCGCGACGAGCGCTCGGCCGCCTACATGGCCGACGCCTATGCCCGGGTCTGTGGCAAGGTCGGGGTTTGCGAGGGGCCGAGCGGCGGCGGCGCCACGTACATTTTGCCCGGCGTCGTCGAGGCTAATGATTCGTCAGTGCCGCTGCTCGCCATTACCACGGATATTTCCGTATCCGGGCGCGGCCGCTTCACCCTGACCGAACTCGACCAGGAGGCTTTGTTCCGGCCCATCACCAAATGGAACACGGTTATCGACCACGCCGCCGATGTGCCCGAGGCCTTCCGCACCGCCTTCGCGCAGATGACCAGCGGGCGGCCCGGCGCGGTCCATCTGGGCCTTCCTTTCGATGTTCAGTCCGATCCCCTGGACGAGGCCGAAATTCACGGTGAGGCGACCCACGGGGCGACGCCCCATGAGCGTGCCGCGCCCGACCCCGAGGCCGTGGCCGCTGCCGCCGAGGCCATCGCCGGCGCCCAGCGGCCGCTGTTTATCTGTGGCGGGGGGGTGGTGATCTCCGGGGCCGAGGATGCTCTGGTTGCCCTGGCCGAGCAGATCGCCGCGCCGGTGGCGGTATCGATCAGCGGGCAGGGGTCGATCCCTGACAACCATCCCCTGGCGGTCGGCGTGGTCGGCAGCAACGGCGGCACCCGGGAGACCGAACGCATTGTCGACGGCGCCGACCTGGTGATCTTCGTCGGCTGCCGCGCCGGCTCGGTGACCACCAACCGCTGGCGTCACCCGGACCCGGATCAGGTCCGCGTCGTCCACATCGATATCGATGACAAGGCCATCGGCGTCAACTACCGGGCCGACGCCGCCCTGGTCGGCGACGCCCGTACCTGCCTGGCCGCGCTTCACAAGGCGGTCGCCGACATCGCCGCCAACAGCGACGCCGTGACGGCGGAAATTGCCAAGGCCAAGGCCGAAAAACTCGCCACCTTCCGGGCCCTCGCCGCATCCAGCGATACGCCGATCCGCCCCGAGCGTCTGGTTGCCGACCTGCAGGCGGTGTTGCCCGACGACGCCATCATCACCGTCGATCCGGGCACGCCATGCCCTTACTTCTCGGCGTACTTCGACTTCAACTGTACCGGGCGGCGGATTGTCGCCAACCGGGCCCACGGGGCGCTCGGCTATTCCCTGCCGGCAGCGCTCGGCGCGGCCTTTGCCCAACCGCAAGCCAAAGTCGTCGCGGTCATGGGCGACGGCGCCTTCGGTTTTGTCGCCGGCGAACTCGAAACCGTCGCTCGCCTCGGCCTGCCGGTGACCCTGATCGTGGTTTCCAACAGCGCCTATGGCTGGATCAAGGCGGGCCAGCAAGCGAATTTCCAGGGCCGCTATTTCTCGGTCGACTTCGACCCTACCGATCACGCTGCCGTGGCCGCCGCCTATGGGATCAAGAGCTGGCGGGTCACCGATCCGAGCGACCTGCGCAAGGTCCTGGCCGCCGCTGTCGAATACGGCGGGCCGACCCTGGTCGATGTAGTCAGCCAGCCCCTGCACGAGGCCAACGCCCCGGTCAGTGAGTGGATCGCGTGACAACTGTCGCTATTCTTAATCCCGGCGCCATGGGCGTCACCATCGGGGCGGCGGCCAAGGCTGGCGGCTCGACTGTGCTGTGGGCCGCGCAAGGGCGGGGCGCGGCGACCCGCGCACGGGCCGAGGCCGCCGGCCTGGAGGCGCGCGACAACCTTGCCGCCGTGCTGGCGGAGAGCGATGTGGTGCTGTCCGTATGCCCGCCCCACGCCGCTGTCGACCTGGCCCATGAGGTTGCCGGGCTCGGCTTCGCCGGGCTCTACGTGGACGGCAATGCCGTCGCGCCGGCCACCGCTCTGGAAATCGGTCAGCGGGTCGAGGTCGCCGGCGCGCGCTTCATTGACGGCGGCATCATCGGCCCACCGGCGCGTCACGCGGGCAGCACCCGGCTGTACCTGTCAGGCGATGGCGCCCCTGAGGCGGCTCGGTTGTTCCAGGGCTCGGTGCTTGCGGCCATTGTCTGTGGCGAGCGGCCCGGCGCCGCCTCGGCGCTCAAGATGTGCTATGCCGCCTGGACCAAGGGCTCCGCCGCCATGCTCATGGCGGTCCGCGCCGCCGCCGAGGCCGAGGGAGTCAGCGCCGCCCTGACCGACGAGTGGGCTCTGTCCATGCCCGGCCTGGAAGCCAAGAGCGAAGACGCCGCCGGCCACAGCGCCGCCAAGGCGTGGCGCTTCGCCGGGGAAATGCGCGAGATCGCCGATACCTTCGCCGCCAACGGTCTGCCCGCGGGTTTCCACCAAGCTGCCGCCGAGCTTTATGACTGCCTGGCCTCCTTTAAGGACGCGGCCGATCTAGTGGCGCTGGACGCGGTCATCGAGGTTCTCAATAAAAAAAATTAGTCCGCCGCGCTGGTAACGCCGCCGGTCATCTGGTGGGCGACCAGGCGGGCGTAGAGGCCGGCGCGGGCGACCAGTTCCGCGTGGCTGCCCTGCTCGGCCAGGCGGCCCTCGTCGAGCACCACGATATTGTCGGCGCCGCGCACGGTCGACAGACGGTGGGCGATGATCACCGTGGTGCGCTCCGCCATGAGGTCTTCCAGGGCGCGGCGCACCAGGCCCTCGCTGACCGCATCCAGATGCGACGTCGCCTCGTCGAGGATCAGCACCGGGGCGTCCTTGAGGAAGGCGCGGGCGATGGCGACGCGCTGGCGCTGGCCGCCGGACAGGCTCATGCCGCGCTCACCGACCCGGGTGTCGAGACCATCGGGCAGGGACGCCACGAAATCGCCCAGGGCGGCGCGCTCGACCGCATGGCGGACCTCGTCCGCGCTGGCCGTGGGGCGGGCGATGAGCACGTTGTCGTAGAGGCTTTCGTTGAACAGATAGGTGTCCTGGGCGACCAGGGCGATGCGACTCCGTAGATCGTCGACCGCGTAGTCGCGCAGGTCCGTGCCGTTCATGGCGATGGCGCCGCCGTCGGCGTCCCAGAAGCGCATCATCATCTGGGCCAGGGTGGTCTTGCCGGCGCCCGACGGGCCGACCAGGGCGACCGTGCTGCCCGCCGGAATGGTGAAGGAGACGCCATCCAGGGCCCGCCGTTGGGCGCCGAAGTAGCTGTAGCTCAAATCGCGCATTTCCAGGCCGACGGCGCGATCCGTCGCGTCACCGGCGCCAGGGCCATCGGTCACCGGGACCGGCTCGTCGTGGACCGCGTGGAGCCGCCGGGTGGCGCCCAGGGTCTCGGCCAGTTGGCGGCCTACGTTGGCGATCTCCGAGACCGGCAGAAAGGCGGCCATGGCCAGCAGGGTGAGCAGCGGCAGCAGGCTGCTGTCGAGCTCGCCGCCCTGGACCAGCCGGGTGCCGACGATAATTACCGCCAGTCCGCCGAGACCGGTGGCGACCTCAAGGGTCGCGGTCTGGATGGTCAGGTCGCTGAAGAACGGAATGCGCTGGCGGTGGCATTCGCGAATGCGCTCGACGAAGGCGGCGCCGCGCCGGGCCGATTGCTGGAAGGCGACGATTTCGGCCAGGCCCTGGATGGTGTCGGTGGCGTGGGCGTTGAGTTCGGCCAGGGCCTCGCGGGAGCGGCTGCCGAGACGGTCGATGCGGCCGCGCATGAAAAACGGCGCCAGGGCGGTTATGGCCAGGAACGGCGCCAGAGCAGCAGCCATGGCCCAGCCCTCGGTCATGAGCCAGGCCAGCACCACGGCGGGAACCACGATGGCAACGAAGGCCGGGGCCACGGTGTGAGCGAAGAAATACTCGACCTTCTCCACGTCTTGCGTCGCCATGGCCGTGAGGTCGCCGGTGCGGCGGCGCAACAAATAGGCCGGGGCCAGGGAGTCGAGCTTGGCGAACAGGGCAATGCGCATTTCGGCGAGCAGGCGGAACGCCATGTCATGGGCGATCCACGATTCAAGCCAGTGCAGAATGCCGGCCAGGGGCGCCACTACGGCGAGCCAGACGAGCAGGTCGTCGAACGGCTCGCCGGTCTTGACCGCGGCAACCACCAGGCCGCTGATGACGCCGACGCCGATCAGCGCCGCCACCCTGGTGACGCCGAACAGGAAGGTCAGGGTCAGCTTGCCTTTCCACGGCGCCATCAGTCCCATGAGCACGCTGAACACCCGGCCCCAACCCATGCCCTCGGCACGCAGGATGGCGTCGGTCGGTTCCATCTGGGCGGCTTCGTCGTGATGGGCGCCAAGCAGGTCGGCTTCGGCCAGAGCCGCCGGTTCGGCGCCGTCCTCAAGCATCTCCGCGGGCTCGGGTGCGCTGTCCTGAGCCTGGTCGGCCATGAGCCGGTGATAGGCCCCGCCCCGGGCCATGAGTTCCCTATGGCTGCCCTGTTCGGCGATGCGGCCGTCGTCGATCACCAGAATACGGTCGGAATCGATGATGCTTGACAGACGGTGGGCGAAGATCAGGGTGGTGCGACCCTTCATGAGCCGGTCGAGGGCCTGCTGGATGATCGCCTCATTGCCGGCATCGACCGCCGACAGGGCCTCGTCGAGCACCAAAATGGGGGCGTCGCGCAGCAGGGCGCGGGCGATGGCGATGCGCTGGCGCTGGCCGCCGGAGAGACGCATGCCACGCTCGCCGATCACCGTCTGGTAGCCCTGGGGCAGGCGGTCGATGAAGGACTTGGCGTTGGCCGCGCGCACGGCGGCGTCAATCTCGTCGTCGCTGGCGTCGGCCTTGCCGAAGCGCAGGTTGTCCTCGACCGTGCCGTGGAACAGATAGGTGTCCTGGCTGACCACGGCGAGTTGGTCGCGCAGGGTCTCGAGGCCGAGTTCGCGGATGTCCTCGCCGCCGACCAGGACGCGGCCCTCCTGGGGATCGTAGAGCCGCAACAGCAGGCGCAGGATGGTCGACTTGCCGGCCCCCGAAGGCCCGACCACGCCGATACGCTGGCCGGCGGCAACCGTGAAATCGAGCCCCTTGTGGGACGCCCGGCGCGCGCCGGGATAGGTGAAGGCGACATTCTCGAAGGCGACTGTCGGCGCCAGCGCGCGCGCCGGCGCGCTGGTCGCGAAATCGTCACGCACCGGCGGCCGGGCATTGAAGATGGCGAGAATCTTGGTCGCCGCCGACTGGCCCAGCATGCCGTCGTGGAGCAGGATGCGGAGCTCACGCAAGGGCCGGTAGACTTCGATGCCCATCATCAGAATTATCAGCAGGGCGGATAGTTCCATGGCTCCGTCGGCCACCCGCCAGGCGCCCAGCGCCAGGGTGGCGGCGGCGCCGACGGCGATGCCGGTGTCGGCGATGCCGCGCGACAGGGCATTGGTCGCCAGTACCCACATGGTGCTTTTGAACAGGTCGCGGGCCCGCTCCGCCAGCATCTCGGCACGGGCGGCGCTTTGGCCAAACGCCTTGAGGGTCGCCAACCCTTGGACGGAATCGAGGAACTCGGCGGCAAAATTGCCGTAGGACTCACCACGGGCGCGGGCCGCGCTGGCATCCCAGGCGTGGAAGGCGGCGGGCGCCACCAGGGTGATCAAGGCGAAGGCGACAAGCACGATGGCAACCGGCAGGTCGAGGAAGGCGACGAAGGCGAAAATGCCGATGGGCGCCAGTATGGCGACCGTGAACTGGGGCAGGTACTGGCCGAAGTAGGTCTCCAGCTGCTCGACCCCGTCGATCGCCGCGGTGACCACGTCGCCGGTGCGCTCAAGGCCGAAATGGGCCGGGCCGAGTTCGATGATTTTGTTGTAGAGACGCTCGCGTATATGGAGCTGGACCAGAGCCGCCGTGCGGTGGGCAATCATGGTGCGCCAGTATTCCAGTACCCCGCGCAGCACCATAACCACGGCGATGGCGGCGAACGGCACGGCGAGATCGGCCGCGCCGGCGCCTTCGAACACCCGAGCCAGCAGCCAGCCGAGCAGGGCCAGGCGCGCGATGCCGACCGTCGCCGAGAGCATGCTGATCAGAACCGCGAAGGCCATACGCCAGCGCACACCCTCGGTGAACACCCACAATCGTTTATCGAAATACATTAGCTACCGCCTGAACCTCTGGGATCGTCCCTTGGGAGGTAGCGCCCCTCGGCTTCAACGTCAACGATTTGGCGCGTCAACGGACCTGGATGGATTCGGTGGCGATGGACAGTGCGTTATCTTCCCGCACCCGGAGATGACCCGACCACCAGTGCTCAAGCTTGCGGAATGCCCAAAGCATCGAGTAGGTCCCGATCAGGTAGAGGACACCGGCGGTGATGTAGATTTCATAGACCGCGAAACTGCGGGCGACAATGATCCGCGATACACCGGTGAGGTCGAGCAGGGTGATGATGCTGACCAGAGACGTTGCCTGGAACAGGAACACCACTTCGTTCGTGTAGGACGGCAGAGCCAGACGAAACGCATTTGGCAGGATAATGCGTCGATACAACAGGATGCCGGACATGCCGCAGGCGCGTGCCGCCTCGACCTCGCCGAAAGGTACATTCACAATAGCGCCGCGCAGAATATAGGCCGTGTATGCGGCCGTATTGAGAGTCAACGAAAGCACAGCGCAAAAATAGGGCTCGCGGAAGAACGTCCACAATCCGACCGCTTCCAGCGCATCACGAAACTGCCCGCTTCCGTAATAAATAAGGAAAATTTGGACCAGCAGCGGCGTGCCGCGGAAATAAAACACATAGCTACGGACCGGCAGGGAGAGCATGGGATTCTTGGCGAGATAGAGCATCGCCAATGGGACCGCGAGGCAGAGGCCAAAAACAACGCTCAAGACGGTCAGTTCCATAGTCAGGAGCGCACCGGTCATCATGCGTGGCAGACTGTCCCAGATGATTTCCATGAGCCCTGCCCTAAGCCTGCCGCACGCCACGCGACGCCCAGGCCTCGGCCCGTTCCTGGGCCCACATGGAAGCGATGGCGATGGCGAGATAAATAAGTGACGCAGCGAAGTAGAAGGTAAACGGCATGCGTACCGCTCGCGCGGCGATGTCCGAATTGCGTAGAAGCTCGGGCAACTGGATGACTGAGATCAACGCCGTCGCCTTGATCAATACCATCCAGACATTGCCCAGACCGGGCAAGGCGAAGCGCCACATCTGGGGTAGTAATATCCGCCAGGCAATCAGCATGCGGCTCATACCAATGGCTTTGGCGGCCTCGATTTGGCCCTTGGGCACGGCAAGATAGGCACCGCGAAACACTTCGGTGGCGAAGGCGCCGTAGATAAAGCCGAGAGTGATGAAGCCGGCGAGGAACGGGTTGATGTCGAGTATTATGTCGATACCGAAGTTCTCGAGGCTGTTTTGAATAAGGGTCGGCGCGCCGTAGTAGACGATAAGGATGAGGATCAGCTCCGGCACACCACGGATCACCGTGGTGTAAGTGTGGGCGGCGGTATGGGCGGTCTTTGAGTTAGACAATTTCCCCCAGGCGCCGAACAAGCCCAGGACCAGGGCCAGACCCATAGCGCAAATCGCCACCGCCAGCGTGATCTGGACGCCGTCCCACAGCATCCAGCCGTATCCCTTGAGGTCGAGCATACGCGTTCCGTACAGGGTCAAAGATCGAGGCGCCACCACCCGCGATTTTGCGGACGGTGACGCCCCGTGGTCAAGTTACGGCTTCGTACCAGCGATCATGATGATCGCTGACAAGCGCAACCGCGCGTCGCCGCTTATGCGGCGCGAGGCTGCGTGCCGAATGAACGCCCATCGGTCGTCCTTCACGGCCGATGGTATTACGCTTAGTCGCCGAAGACGTCGAAGTCGAAGTACTTGGCGTTGATCTTCTCATAGGTGCCGTTGGCCCTGATCGTATCAATCGCCTTGTCGAGCGCCATGCGCAGCTCGTCCTCGCCCTTGCGCACCGCGATACCGGCGCCGACGCCGTGCCATTCGGGCACGTTGTAGTCGGGTCCGACAAACTCGAAACCCATGCCCAGGTCGGTGTTAAGGAAGCCGTCCATGAGCGCCACGGAGTCGGCGTGGCCGAGATCGACGCGGCCCGACGCCAGGTCGGCGTTGGCTTCGTCCTGGGTCGCGTAGACCCGGATGTCGAGGCCGGGGAAGTTGTCGCGCAGGAAGTTCTCGTGGGTGGTGGCGCGCTGCACGCCGACGCTGAGACCATCAAGGCCTTCAGGCGAAACGTCGTAGCCCTTGCCCACCGGGGCGATGAACTTGGCCGGCGTATTGTAGTACTTGCCGGTGAAGTCGACCTTCTTCTTGCGCTCCTCGGTGATCGACATGGAGGCGATGATGGCGTCGTACTTCTTGGCCAGCAGGCCGGGGATCATGCCGTCCCAGTCCTGAACCACGAACTCGCAGGTCAGGCCGGCGGCGTCGCAAAGGGCTTTGGCGATGTCGACGTCGAAGCCGACCAGATTGCCGTCGGAATCGATGGAGTTGAATGGCGGGTAGGCGCCCTCGGTGCCGATACGCACGGTCTGGGCCGAGACGCCGCTGGCCACCAGGCCAAGGGCGGCCACGGCGACGAGGGCGGTAAGAAATTTCTTCATGGTCTAGCTCCCTATTGAGTTGGTCGTGGTTGTGATTGCCGAAACACTACCGCATCTATTGCAGGTGTGAAGCGAGAAACTGGCGAAACCGCTCGGACTTCTGATTATCGAAGATTTCCCGAGGCGGGCCCTCTTCCTCAATGCGTCCTTCATGGAGGAAAACCGCGTGATTGGAAACCTCTCGCGCGAAGCCGACCTCGTGGGTGACCACGATCATGGTACGGCCTTCCGTGGCGAGCTGGCGGATCACCCGTAACACCTCGCCCACCAGCTCCGGGTCCAGCGCCGAGGTCGGCTCGTCGAACAGCATGACCTCGGGTTCCATGGCCAGAGCCCGGGCGATGGCGGCGCGCTGTTGCTGGCCGCCGGACAGATGGGCCGGGTAGTAGTCGAACTTGTCGTCCATGCCGACCTTGGTCAGCACCTCCTTGGCCTTCTCCATGGCCTCGGCCTTGGGCACCTTGAGCACGTGGATCGGCGCTTCCATGACGTTTTGCAGCACGGTCATGTGGGACCACAGATTGAACTGCTGGAAAACCATGCCGAGGCGCGAGCGGATGCGGTCAACCTGATCGTGGTCCTCGGAGGTCGCCTTGCCGGCCTTGTCGCGGGTCATACGGATCAACTCGCCGCTGACGTAGACCCGGCCCGCATCAGGGGTTTCCAGCAGATTGACGCAGCGCAGAAAAGTACTCTTGCCCGACCCGCTGGACCCGAGCATGGCGATGACGTCGCCCTGGTTGGCGGTCAAAGAGACACCCTTGAGCACCTCCAGGGAGCCGAAGGACTTGTGAACGTCTTCGGCAACCAGCGCTGAATTGGTCAACCGCTATGCCTCCGCTTCAGCGCCGTATTTGGCTTTGACTTCATCGGCGCCACGGCCGGTAAGTTCGTTGAGGTGGTCGTATTCGTAGGTGTACCAGCCGACGCCCAAAGTCAGGGAACGCAGTTCGATGATCAGGTCGTGGAGTTCGGACTCAGGCATATAGGCCTCGACCTCGTCCCAGCCTTCCCAGCCGTCCTTGGCCTGGAAGCCGAGGATCTGGCCGCGCCGGCCGCTGATCACCGCATGGACCTTCGAGGTGGCGTCGTTGGGAACCGAAATATGGACCATGGAGATGGGCTCCAGCAGCACCGGGTTGCACTTGGGCATGGCGTCGACCATGGCCGCCCGGGCGGCCAGCTTGAACGACTGCTCGTTGGAATCGACGTTGTGGGAGGAACCGTCGGTCAGGGTCACCGAAACATCGACCAGGGGGAAACCCATGGGCCCCTTGACGAGGAACTCGCGAACCCCGGACTCCACCGCTGGAATGTACTGCTTGGGAACGTTGCCGCCGACCACCTTGCTGTTGAACTCGAAGCCGCCGCCCCGGGGCAACGGTTTGATGTCGAGGTGGACGTCGCCGAACATGCCGTGGCCGCCGGTCTGGCGTTTGAAACGGCCGTGCTGGGAGACGCTCTTGCGGATCGCCTCCTTGTAGGCCACCCGGGGCTGCCGGGTGGTGATCGCCAGGTTGTGCTTGTTCTTGAGCCGGGCCATGACCACCAGCAGGTGAATTTCGCCCTGACCCCACAAGACGAACTCATGGGTCGCCGGGTTCTGCTCGATCGATAGTGACGGGTCTTCTTCCAGGACCTTGGCGATGGCCGCCGACAGCTTGACCTCGTCGTCACGGTTTTCAGCCTCGATGGCCAAAGAGTAGACCGCGGGCAGGGGGTCCGATGTGGCCAGATCCACGGCCGCGCCGTTGGTCGTCAGGATATCGCCGGTGGCAATGCCCTCGAGCCGTCCGAGCGAAACCACGGTGCCGGCCTCGGCTTTGTCGATTTTGTTCTGCTGGGCGCCCATCATGGAGTACAGGCCGGCGACCCTGACGCCGTTCAGGATGGTGCCGTCGGCAATAGTGCCGCGCCACACCCGGACCAGGGACAGCTTGCCGCCATGAGGCGTCATGAAAGTCTTGAGCACCTGGGCCACCGGCTCGCCGTCGCCACCGACGCCGCGCCGGGTGGCGGTCTCTGCGGCGTTGGGCACCAAGCCGACAAGCAGGTTGAGCAGCCGGCGCACGCCATGCTCGGTCTCGGCGGCGCCGAGGAACACGGGCACCACCTGGTTGGCGGCGACTTCGCGGCCGACATAACTGCGCACCTCCTCGATCGACGGGATGTCGTCCTCGAGCAGTTTTTCCAGCAGCACATCGTCGAAGTCAGCCAGGGATTCGAGCATCTCGGTGCGCGCCGTTTCCTCGCGATCCTTGACCGAGTCGGGAAGCTCGACGGCCTCGGAGGCGGCGCCGTCCGTGTAGGTGTAGGCTTTCTCGGTGACCAGATCGACGTAACCGACAACCGTGTCGTCGTTGCGGATCGGCACCTGTTGCAGCACCAGAGGGTGGGCCGAGACGACACTGACCGCGGGCAGAAAATCGCGGATCAAGCCGGCCGCGCGATCCATCTTGTTGATGAACAGCACATGGGGAATGTCGTTTTCATCGAGGAACCGGAAAATCGGCGCCAGCATGGTGGCGCGTTCGGCGGCTGGCTCACAGACCACGATGGCGGCATCGGCGCCCATCAGGGCGTAGCGCGCCTCGGCGGCGAACTCGACGGAGCCGGGACAGTCGATGAAGGTGAAGGTGACGCCTTCATAGTCCGCCGTGGCGGCTGATACTTCGGTGCTGATCTGGCGTTCGCGGGCTTCGGCCGAGGCGTCGCCGACGGTGGTGCCGTCCTTGACGTTGCCCTTGCGGCCGATCGCGCCGACGATCGATAACAGACCTTCGAGAAGTGTCGTCTTGCCGCTTAGCGATGCGCCGACGATGGCTACGGTGCGCTCGTCACTCATGTGTCCTCCCAAACATCCAAGTGGGGCTCGTAAGCCCCCTGTCAAACCTCTTCCGTTACCAATGTCCCGGGTTTACCCCTTGTCTCGTTGTCTCGTTGCCTAACCACGGCGACGAGTCACTTATAGTTACCCAAGCCCGCACAAAACGCGAGTCTCGCGGTGCGGGTTTTCTGACGCTATTGTGGGTTTCTGATCCACCACATCGGGACCACCCGGCATGAGCATTTGGGGAAAGATCATCGGCGGGGCAGCCGGCTTTGCCCTGGGCGGTCCGCTGGGCGCCTTGCTGGGCACTGTGGCCGGCCACGCGGTCGATAAAATGGGGTCCGGGCCGGTGACCAACGATCAACGTCAGATGGCGTTCTCCGTGGCGGTCATCGTGTTGGCGGCCAAGATGGCTAAGGCCGACGGCGTGGTTACGCGCGATGAAGTCGATACTTTCAAACGCATTTTTCGGGTCCCGCCCCATGAGGCCGCCAATGTCGGCCGGCTGTTTGACCAGGCCAAGAGCGATGTCGCCGGCTACCAGCCCTACGCCCATCAGGTGGCGGGACTGTTCGCCGATAGCCCCTGGGTGCTGGAGGAATTGCTCGATGGCTTGTTCCTTATTGCCAAGGCTGATGGGGTGGTCCATCCCGCCGAACTCGAATTCTTACGCAACGTGGCTCATATATTCGGATTTGACGCGGCCACGTTCGAACGAATTTACGCCAGCCAGGCCGAGCAACGCGGTGATAGCCCCTACGAGGTTCTGGGAGTGACCCGGGACGCCACCGACGACCACATCAAGAAGACCTACCGGAATTTGGCGCGTGAGCATCACCCCGACCTGCTGATGGCCCAAGGTTTGCCCCAGGAGTTCATCGATGTGGCCAATGACAAGCTCGCGGCCATCAACAATGCCTATGGGCAAATTCGACGGGAACGAGGCATGAAGTAGCTCGTGATCGGGGACGCCGAACTTTGACGATCCGGCGGGCGAATCGTTAATAACTTCGTTAATAAACGGTTAACGGGATAATGTTAGGATTCTAATAAGGCACTCTTTGCTGGCAAAAATCTTGTGTGATTTTTGGTGTTTATCGAGATATTCATGGGCGCGCCAAATGACACTCTCGGGGTGAGGGCATAGGTATGACCTTAACCATGTCTATGGGGAGTATGCCACAGGCAGCGTATTTCGAACGCTTCGTCAAGGCGTGGCGCAATTGTCCACGGACGGCGTTCGGACGATGAACTGGCTGCGGCACTTCAAGATTTGGCACCGCCTTCTGGTGGCCGGGCTGATGCTGTGCATACCGCTCGCCATATTGGCGATTTTGTTGGTCAAGGAGCAAAACGCCGACATTGCGTTTGCCCGCAAGGAAATCACAGGCGTTGAGCATTTGACGGCCGTGTTAGGGCTGGTCAGCCATATCCAGCAGCATCGCGGTCTTGCCCGGCGGTGGCTCGACGGCGACGCGGCGGCACGGCAGGCGGCCGACCAAACCGCCCATGTCGTGCTTGATAGCGACTTTGCGGATGATGAAGATGACGTCGTCCCCGGCGATTACGTGATGCTGACCATGAGCGACACCGGCCACGGCATGACACCCGACGTGTTGGGGCACGCATTCGAGCCGTTCTACACCACCAAGGGGGTGGGCGAAGGTAGTGGCCTCGGTCTCAGCATGGTCTACGGTTTTTCCAAGCAGTCGGACGGGCATGCCAAGATCTATAGCGAGGAGGGTCACGGCACAGCCATGAAAATCTACCTGCCGCGGGCTGTTGATGTGGCTGAAGTTGCCGAGGAACAAGGCCGTAAACCCGACGTCCGTGGTGATGGCCAGATGGTCCTGGTCGTCGAAGACGACGAAAAGGTGCGTAGACTTGCGGTTAAGGTTATAACGGCTCTAGGGTATCGGGTATGCGAGGCTGAAGATGGCGCGACTGCGCTTGAGGCAATCGATAATACAGCCGACATCGACATTATGATGACTGACGTCATTCTGCCGGGTGGCATGAGCGGGCGCGATATCGCTGATGAGGTAGCGGTCCGACGTCCGGAGGTTGGCGTCATCTTCGCGTCGGGTTATTCGGCGGACGTGATTATTTACGATGGTAAACTCGATGAAGGTGTCGAATTGTCGAGCAAACCCTACCGACGGGAAGCGCTGGCGCGAGCCCTGCGCCGTGTCGTTGACGGTGTGCCCGCGACCGTCGATCCGGGGCCGGCCGGGTCATGAGTGATAACCGTCTTTTGTTGGTCGATGACGAACCCCGATTTGGCGAGTTCGTGCGCAAGGTTGCCGTCGATGCCGGGTTCGAGGTCGAAGTCACCACCAACGGCTATGATTTTCAAGAGCGCTATCCGGCGTTCGATCCCACCGCCGTGGTGGTTGATCTGATCATGCCCGAGATCGAGGGCATCGAACTGGTACAATGGGTCGCCGCCCGCGAGGCGCCGGCCCATCTCATTGTCGTTACCGGTTATTCGCCGGAGTATGCCACCCTCGCTAAAATGCTTGGCGAGGCCAAGGGATTGCCGTCGGTGGCGACTCTTATAAAGCCGGTCAAGGTGGCCTTGTTACGCGGCGCACTGGCTGACATCAGCAAAGCCTGAGCGGGTGGCCTTGCCCGAGGTGATCGAGCGGCCATCGCCAAATCATGACGCTCGGCCGCCGGCGACGGCGCCCGACATGTTGATCCTTCATTACACCGGCATGGTCAGCGGCGAAGTGGCGTTGGCGCGGCTGTGCGACGGCGAGGCGCGGGTCAGCGCCCACTACGTGATCGACGAGGATGGTGCAATCTATCGCCTGGTGGCCGAGGACCGTCGCGCCTGGCACGCCGGGGTGTCGTGCTGGTGCGGCGATCACGATATCAATGGCCGATCCATCGGCGTGGAAGTAGTCAACCCGGGTCACGAGTTCGGTTACCGCCTGTTCCCCGAGGTCCAAATGGCGGCGGTGGTGGCTTTGTGCCGCGACATCGTCGCCCGTCAGCCGATCCTGCCGCGCCACGTTCTGGGTCATGCGGATGTTGCCTGGGCGCGGCGCCACGACCCTGGCGAGTTATTCGACTGGGCGGCGCTGGCTGCCGCCGGAATTGGTCTGTGGCCCGACACGCCGGTGGTGACCGGCGAAATGGGGTTGGTTTTACGCCGTGGCGATAGCGGCGCCGCGGTCGATGATATTCGCTGCGCCCTGGCCGGGTTCGGCTATGACGTGGCCGAAAGGGGCGTTTTCGATGAAGCCCTGGAATTGGTGGTCATCGCCTTTCAACGTCACTTTCGTCAGCGTCTGGTGGATGGCGCGGTCGACCCGGAGACTGCCCAGCGAATTTTCCAGGTGCTAGAGCGGCTTCAGACAATATAGGCTCATATGCACCACCCGCGGGCCGCGCCCCCTTAAACCGTGGCCGCGTTGCCCGCCTTTGCCGATGCGCCACATCGCCATGCGGCGCGCGCCTAACCACGGTTTAAGGGGACGCGGTCAAATGGTCCTATATTGTCTGAAGCCGCTCTAACCCGGGCTTGACGATTACTCTGTCCGGGCGTACCTCTAGCCCATGCCAGACGGTCGGACGACCGCCTTCCGGCTTGCCGGGGGGAGGAAAGTCCGGGCTCCATGGAAACACGGTGCCGGGTAACGCCCGGCGGGGGCAACCCCAGGGAAAGTGCCACAGAAAGCAGACCGCCCGTCCTAACCCCGGTTTATCCGGGGCCGGCGGGTAAGGGTGAAAGGGTGCGGTAAGAGCGCACCGCGCCGGCGGTAACGTCGGCGGCAAGGTAAACCCCACCGGGAGCAAGACCGAATAGGGGCGGCGCGTCGCGGGTTTCCCGCGGCAGGCGTGTTTCCACGCTGATCGCCCGGGTTGGTCGCGTGAGGCGTCCGGTAACGGGCGTCCCAGATGAATGGTCGTCACCCGTCGTTCGCGGCGGGGACAGAACCCGGCTTACAGACCGTCTGGCGTTTTTCTTCCAAAAGGTGGGTGCATCGGGCAGCGTCGCCGTAACAGCCGCCGAATTAGGCGTCACCAGAGTCGCAGCCCGGGCCCGGGGCGCGTTACAAAAATGCCCATTTTCAGAACATACATCGAACACAAATCGGCCATATTTGCCTTTTAGGGTTATTTGGACTCGACGGCGATCAAAATAACAATTTAATGTTCTATTTATGTTCTCAAATAATGATTGCTCTTGTCAGGTATTGGCCAGTTGATTTGCCTTGATTTTCCGGGTAATTCCATTGACGACCATGTAATCCCATGATATCCCACATTTTCCCAAAACCTCTATCCTGCCTCGTAATTCGGCCGGAGCAGGGGCGCTTGGGCATTGGATCGAGTTACCGACTGACGATTTTATAAGCGTTGTTATTGGGCGGTTTTTACTTGGGAGACGACCCGTGGCGCTATTTTTCGACTGTCACGTACATAAGATCGATCGCAAGGGGCGGGTCTCCGTGCCGGCGCAATTTCGCGCTGCGCTCATGGGCCAGAACTTTCCTGGAATCGTCGCCTTCCCGTCGTTCTCCCTGCGCGATGATTTCGAAGCCATTGAGGCCTGCGGCATCGACCGCATGGATCTGCTCGGCGATAGCCTCGATCAGCTCGATCTCTATTCCGAGGAGCGTGACGACCTGGCTGCGTCAATCTTCGGCAACGCCGTGCAACTGCCGTTTGACGGCGACGGCCGCATCATGTTGCCCGAACGCCTGTGCGGCCATGCCGGTATCACCGATCAGGCGGCTTTCGTCGGTGCCGGCCGCACTTTCCAGATCTGGGCGCCCGCGTCCTACAGCGACTTTGCCAAAGAGGCGCCGGCCCGCGCCCGCAATGCCCGCGCCAAACTGCGCCTCGGCCCACCGGGCGGCGAGGGACGGGAGCAATGACGACTCCGGGACAGCGCCACGATCATCTCCTGCGCGCCGCCCCCGGCGCCCACCAGCCGGTTCTGCTACGCGAGGTCACGGCGGTTCTCCAACCCCGCGACGGCGCGGTCTATGTGGACGGCACATTCGGCGCCGGCGGCTATAGCCGCGCCTTGCTGGAATCCGCGCGTTGCACCGTATGGGGTATCGACCGCGATCCGGCCGTGGCCAGCGGCGCCGAAGCCCTGGCCCGCGAGTTTCCCGACAGGCTGTTGTTCATCGCCGGGCGCTTCGGCGACATGGACCGCTTATTGGCCCAGCGCGGGGTTGACCGGGTCGATGGCGTCGCTCTCGATATCGGCGTCTCGTCCATGCAGATTGACGACCCGCTCCGGGGGTTCTCGTTCCAGGGCGACGGCCCGCTCGACATGCGCATGGAGCCTCATGGGCCAAGCGCCGCCGACGTGGTCAACGAGACCGATGAAGAATCTCTCGCCGGGCTGATCTACGATCTCGGTGAAGAGCGCCGCTCGCGCCGGGTGGCCCGCGCCATCGTTGATGCCCGCCGCGAGAACCCGATCACCCGCACGGCGGAGCTGGCATCCATCGTCCGCCGCGTCGTGCGCCCGGCGGCCGACGGTCTCGACCCGGCGACCCGCACGTTTCAGGCCCTGCGTATTTACGTCAACGATGAACTCGGCGAGCTCGACCGCGGTCTCGCCGCCGCCGAGCGTCTGCTCGATACCGGCGGCCGGCTGGCAGTCGTGTCGTTCCATTCTCTGGAGGATCGCCGGGTCAAACGTTTCCTGGCGGCCCGCGCCGGCCGGGCGCCGCGCTCAAGCCGCCACGCCCCGGTCGAGAGCGAAGGCCCGGCGCCCAGTTTCGAGCTGATTTCCCGCAAGCCGGTGCGGCCAGCCGCCGACGAAAGCCGCGCCAACCCGCGCGCCCGCTCGGCGCGCCTGCGCGCGGCTTGCCGGCTCGACGCGCCGGCCTGGGAGAGCGCCGCATGAGGGCGACATCGACAGTGTTGTGGATTGGCCTCATCGGCGCCATGGCCTTTGGTCTGTTCCAGCTGAAATATGCTGTCCAGGACCGTGAGGATGAATTGGCGTGGCTCAACCGCGACCTCATCGCCAGCGAGGAGTCGATCCACGTGCTCCATGCGGAGTGGAGCTATCTCAACCGGCCTGAACGGCTTGCTGCCCTGGCCGAGGAGCACCTCGGCTTGCGGTCCATGGAAGCCCACCAAATCGGCAGCGTCGAAATTTTGCCGCAACGCCCGCCCAGCCCGGCGGTGCTTGTCGGACTCAACAGTCAGGTCACCGCGCCATGACCGGGCAGCGCATTTTTGCCGACCATGGCGCCCATGGCGGCGCGACGGCCGACGACCCGGTCAGTCTCGACGGCACGGTCAACCGGGCGCTCAAGACGGGCCGCCATCGGCTGACCTTTACGGCCGTTCTGTTTGTCCTGGCCTGTGCTGTCATCATTGGCCGCCTGGTCGACCTGACGGTGATCAGCGGTGGTTTCGAGCCGCGTTACGCCGACGCCACGCCGGTCTCGCGTCATAGTCAGTTCGACCGCCGCGACATCGTCGACCGCAACGGCGTGGTGCTGGCGACCAATCTTCCCACGGCGTCGGTCTATGCCGATCCCCGCAAGGTACCCGACGCCGCCGAGGCGGCCGCCAAGCTGTCCGCGGTGTTGCCCGAACTCGGGCGCGCCGAACTTGAAGCCAAACTGAGCAGTGAGCGTCATTTCGTCTGGATCAAACGCAATCTGACGCCGCGCCAGCAGGCCGCCATCAATCGTCTCGGCATTCCCGGCGTGGCGTTCCAGCGCGAGGACCGTCGGGTCTATCCTCTGGGCCGCATGTTCGCTCATGTGCTGGGCTTCGCCGACATCGATAATCAGGGCATTGCCGGTATTGAAGCGTCATTCGATGAATCCCTGCGGGTGGTTCGCGATGGCGGCGAGGACGCGTTGCGCCTATCCCTCGACACCCGCTTCCAGCATGTCCTGCGTGAGGAACTGGCGCGCAGTATCGACACCTTCAGCGCTCTCGGCGCCGCCGGCCTGATCCTCGATGTCACGAGCGGCGAAGTGCTGGCCATGGTCTCGCTCCCGGACTTCGATCCCAACAACCCGAAGGGCCGTGGCGGCGAGGCGAGCTTTAACCGCGCCACGCTGGGCGCCTACGAAATGGGCTCGACCTTCAAGCTGCTGACCGCCGCCATGGCTCTCGACTATGGCGTCGCCACCATGACCGATGCCTACGACGCCCGCGCGCCGCTGCACGTGGCGAGCTTCGTCATCCGCGATTACAAGCCGAAGAACCGCTGGCTCACCATTCCTGAAATCATCGTCTATTCGTCGAACATCGGCGCCGCCAAGCTGGCGCTTGACGTCGGCACCGCCGGCCAGCGTGATTTCCTGTCGCGGCTCGGCCTGCTCAATGCCGCTGACATCGAACTGCCCGAAGTGGCCAAGCCGTTGGTGCCGTCGCCGTGGCGCGAAATCAACACCATGACCATCGGCTTTGGCCATGGCCTGGCGGTGAGCCCCCTGCAACTGGCGTCGGCCATCGCCGGGGTGGTCAATGGCGGCGTGTTCCGCAATCCGACCTTGCTGGCCCGCGATGCCGATCTCGGCCGCCGGGTTATTTCACCAGGAACCTCGGCCCAGATCCGCGCCCTTATGCGTCTGGTGGTGGTCGAAGGCACCGGCAAGAAGGCGGCCGTGCCCGGCTATCTGGTCGGCGGCAAGACCGGCACCGCCGAGAAGCCGGGCGCCGGCGGATACCAACGCAAGGCCCTGATCTCGTCCTTCGTCGCGGCCTTTCCCATGGATGCCCCGCGTTACGTGGTGATCGCCATGTTCGACGAGCCCCACGGCATTGCCGAGACCTTCAATTACGCCACCGGCGGTTGGGTCGCGGCGCCGGCGGTGGGCCGCATCATCGCCCGCATCGGGCCCATGGCCGGCATTCCAGCCAACGATCGCGACGATATCGAAGCGACCCGCGACCTGCTTGTCCAAATCAATGAACGAAAGGACCAGGGTGTTGCTTTCTGAGCTCCTTGCTGGTGATCCCGTGGTCACGGGGGAGGCCCAAATCCTCGGCCTGACGGCGGACTCGCGCGACGTCCGGCCGGGCTATCTGTTTGCCGCCCTGCGCGGTGGTCAGGCCGACGGCGCCGACTTTGTAGGTGACGCCCTGGCGCGCGGCGCCGCCGCCGTCCTTGCCGACGCCGGCCGGGACATTGCGACCGGCGCTACGCCGTTGATCGGCGCCGACAATCCGCGCCGCCGCTTGGCGCAGCTGGCGGCCCGCTTCCATGGCCCCCAGCCTCGCGTCATCGCCGCGGTGACCGGAACCAGCGGCAAGACCTCGGTGGCTGATTTCACCCGCCAGATCTGGCACAGCTGTGGTCAGCGCTCGGCATCACTGG
>Ga0302123_10000729_pt1 | contig 25039 bp, 20 predicted proteins | sample CB21_321_MG_FD_203109 | JGI IMG/M metagenome (GOLD analysis project Ga0302123, IMG submission 203109) | Marine microbial communities from Western Arctic Ocean, Canada - CB21_32.1 | ecosystem: Environmental > Aquatic > Marine > Oceanic | place: Canada: Western Arctic Ocean | collected 2017-09-28 | reverse complement strand
GAGACATTTCAGCATAGAATAGCTTCCTAGTGGCATTGACGACCCGATCAACTAAGTCTCCAATCAGTTTAATTATCATTGGTAGATATTTCTTGAAAGTGGCTGTCGCTTGGAGACCTCAATACCGCATTCTCTGGAAATTCTTGGGCATCACATGCTGCATCATGCGTTTCAAAAACAATACAGGACGCACTACTTCCAGCTCTTTCTTACCTGTCTCATGCAAGTTGTAATGATAATAGACCCTGCCATTTGAATACCCTTCTAGCCTTCCCAAACTGATAGGTGGAGATGCTAAATATGCTGTCAAATATCTGAGAAGACCCTTATTATTTCTAGGGACTTTATCATTAATTTTTCACCTGGATGAGTGTAAAAACCATCTGGATACAGTAACTCCATCTGCCAAATTAATCTAATCTCTTGAGGAAAGTGTAGAGCAGCAAAGGCTAGCAGGTGATTCTGCCATGTTTTTCTGAGCGTAGATAAATTTATTTTCTTAAATGTTAGCCTCTTTTCATCATCGACATCCAAAGCCCCTTCTCCAAGGATAACGTGAATGTGTGGCTTATACTCTCCGCTGCGTGAATGCGTATGGATAAAGGTGATCGCAGCGATTTTAATATTCTCTTTTTTGAGAATTATACGTAACACTTCTTCTAAGCACTGAAAGGCAATCTTCATAAATGCTGAGTAAATCTTGTTATGGTCATCATGATCGTAAAACAGGTTCCTAAATTGTTTGGGAATTGTCAAAACTACCTGCCTATATTTAACGCCTTGTATAAGTTGGGATGTAATGCTCTCAGCAGCTTCAGTGGCATATCTCTTTGCGCACTTCAAACATAGTTTTGATTTACAGCTAAAGAAGACAACATGTTTGTCTCCCCCACAATGCATACAATCATATTCGGCATATCCCCCTTCAACCGTGCCACAATCTAGCATTTTTTTAATCACCGACTCATGGTAAGCCGTATCAAATTTTGGATACTCTCTTTTGAAGCTTTCAATATTCTCAATAAAGATTGATTTATACGTCTGAAGTTTACGTTTATTGTGGTTTGGATAAGCCATAACAGCCTGATTTGTATGAGATTACAATTGACAGACTGTATTGTATACATTTCTGAAAGAGTGTCAAAAAAGGTATTTCCTAATATATATAAAAAACACCACTTCCAATACCCTTAAAACAAACCCAACTACTTTTCAAAAAGAAAATTCGTACAAGAAATGATTCTAATAAAGTTAAAGAATTCTACCGCTTATTCACAATCTATATAGCTCACAATAAACCTCTGCACTTTTCTCCCAAGAAAAATCCTGTTTCATCGCTTTCTTTTGTATTTTTCGCCAAATTTTCTTTTGTGAATATAAACTCAAGGCATAGTAAATAGTTTCTTTCAATGCAAATACCGTCGGATCATACAATACAAACCCTGTAGCAATATTCGCCTCAATATTCTCGATTGTGGCATTCACCACCGTATCTGCCAAACCGCCCGTATGATGCACAATGGGCAATGTGCCATACGCCAAACTATACATTTGATTCAACCCGCAGGGCTCAAAACGTGACGGCATTAAAAATAAATCCGACCCCGCCTCTACTTGATGTGCCAAGGCTTCCGAGTAACCCACAAAAACAAAAACACGCAGAGGACAATCATGTGCTAACTGACGCAGTTGCAACTCAAGAGAGGCATCCCCTGAACCCACAAAAACAAAATTTGCATCACTATGCGCAATCAAATCAGGGATCACCGCAAGGATCAAATCAACACCTTTCTGATCTATCAATCTCCCAACAAAACCAATTAACGGGTTTTTAGATTGTGCCATTTTTTCAGATGCCCCCAACTCTAATAGCAATGATTTTTTATTTTTCGCTTTAAAGGTTGCAGGCTTTGAGGTTACGGAATAATTACAGGTAATATATCGATCTACAGCAGGATTCCAAAATGAACTGTCAATACCGTTCAAAATCCCTGACAGACGACCATGCGCTCGACGTTTTTGCATCACACCATCAAAACCATAGGCATATTGCGTGGTGCATATTTCCTTAGCATAGGTTGGACTTACTGTGGTCACAAAGTCTGACATCATAATCCCTGCTTTCAACATAGATAGGTTATCGTGAAACTCCACACCTTCTTCGGCATGCCACCAATATGAAGGAAGTTGCAATGATTCAAAAACAGAATGAGGGAAATTTCCTTGATACGCCATATTATGAATGGTAAAGATGGTCTTTGGACGTGCCGTTTCAAGCGTCAACAATGCTGGAACCAAACCCGTTTGCCAATCATTGCTGTGCACCACATCCGCCTTCCATTTTAACCCAACTCGATTCATAGCAACCTCAACCACCACTTTTGAAAAAATGGCAAATCGTTCGCCATTATCCCACCAATCTTTACCATCTGCTGCCAAATAAGGTCCATCAGGTCGATCAAACAACTCAGGAATATCTACGAGCAATGCGGTAATACCTGCATCTTTTATATCTGCTTGCAATAGTTTTACGGTATAACACTGCCCAAAGGCTTCGATATCACAACCGCCGACTTTTTTAAACTCGGAAAGTTTATCAAAAATAGAACGGTAAGCCGGAATCACTAAAGTGACATCATTCCCTAACTCATTCAATGCTTTTGGCAAACTTCCCGCGACATCGGCAAGCCCACCTGTTTTGATAAATGGCAATGCTTCTGAGGCACAGAATAAGATATTCATTTTTTTTGAAGGCATTTTATTACTCCTCATTTTTATTTGATAAACTCTTCTGTTTTAATTGAATAAAATGCTCAACTAAACGAATCATTAATTCTTTTTGATCTGGTTTACTTTCAGCGACCAGTAATGCCAGCGCAACTAGAGCATTATCATTAATCAATGCCTCCACAGGCTTTGCTAATAAATGTTGATTGATACGCAAATACCATAAAAATAGAAATGATCCACTTCGTTTATTGCCATCTGCCAAAGGATGGTTCTTGATAACAAAGTACAGCAAATGAGCGGCTCGACTAGCTATATTTGGATAAAAAAGCTCATCCTCAAAACCCTGTTCAATCGTGCCGATAGCTGAGGCTAAACCATTACCCCGTAACTGTCCAAATAACTCGGTCGCCTCGTCTGTTATTGTCGTCATATTTTATGGGCCTCTTGGGTTTAATTGTCAGCTCATCATTCTAAATGATATTGATGCTTAGGCAGTTTATTTTTCAATCTTCAAAACCACCAAAGCTAAAGGTGGCAAAATAATTTCTGCCGACACAGGACAGTTCATATAAGGAATATCCTCAGGCTTTACCAGCCCTAAGTTTCCTGAATTCGCCCCACCATAAGTTAAGCCATCTGAATTAATGAGCTCACGATAGTTTCCCGCTTCAGGCAATCCAATTCGATAATGATTGCGCTCTATAGGTGTGAAGTTAAAAATACAAACCACTTTTTGTTCATCAGACTCACGAATAAAACTTAATATAGATTGTGAGGCGTCATCACAGTCTAACCATCTAAATCCAGCTTGCTCAAAGTCACGCTGATAGAGTGCGGATTCTGTCGCATATAAATGATTGATGTCCTTAACAAAAAGCTGCGCTCCACGATTAGATGCACGATCACATAAATGCCAATCCAGTGCACGAGACTCACTCCACTCATGCCACTGTGCAAACTCGCACCCCATAAATAATAATTTCTTGCCCGGATGCAATAGCTGATAACCAATTAATAATCTAAAATTTGCCATTTTCTGCCAATCATCTCCTGGCATTTTACTCACTAAGGCACGTTTTAAATGCACCACCTCATCATGAGAAAGCGGTAGAATAAAATTCTCGCTATAAGCATAGGTTTGACTAAAGGTCAGATCATTTTGATGATGTGCTCGGTGAACGGGCTCTCGTTCTAAATATTCCAAGGTGTCATTCATCCACCCCATATTCCACTTCATTGAAAACCCTAACCCACCCATATCTGTTGGGCGTGAAACCATTGGCCATGAGGTTGATTCTTCTGCCATCATCAGCGCACCGGGGTGCTGTCCATGCACTTCTGAGTTAAGCGTTTGTAAAAACTCAACGGCTTCTAGATTCTCACAACCGCCATGTTCATTCGGAATCCACTGTCCTTCTTCACGAGAGTAATTCAAATACAACATCGATGCCACGGCATCCACCCGCAAGCCATCAATATGAAATTCTTTGATCCAATAAAGCGCATTTGCAATGAGAAAATTACGGACTTCATAGCGACCAAAATTAAATATATAAGTGCCCCAATCTTGATGCTCTCCTTTTCTTGGGTCCGCATATTCATATAAAGGTAACCCATCAAACCTTGCCAGCGCAAAAGCATCTTTAGGGAAATGTGCAGGCACCCAATCTAAAAACACACCGATATTATTCTGATGACAATGATCCACAAAATAACGAAAGTCATCCGGCGTGCCAAAGCGACTGCTTGGCGCATAATACCCTGAAACTTGATAGCCCCAAGACTGATCCAAGGGATGTTCCATCACAGGCAATAATTCAATATGGGTATAACCCATCCATTTTACATACTCCACAAGCTTATGGGCAATATCTCGGTAATTCAAAAAACCGCCATCATCTGTACGTTGCCAAGAACCTAAATGAACTTCATAAATATTAATCGGGCTGTGCTGCCAATCAAACTTGGTTCTTTGTTGCAACCAATGCTTGTCACCCCACTTATGTTCACTATCCACCACTATTGAGGCAGTTTTTGGGCGATGTTCCATTGATTTTGCATAAGGATCTGTTTTGACAATGCATTCATTATTTTGTGTCAAGATTTCAAACTTATAAACATCATTGGATTGCAAGCCGGGAATAAAGATCTCCCAAACGCCTGAACCACCGCAGACTCTCATCGGGTGACGTAAACCATTCCAGTTATTAAAGCCACCCACAACTGATACACGTTTCGCCGATGGCGCCCAAACTGAAAAGCGTACACCTTTAACTTGCTCTATTTCAACAACTTTTGCGCCCATCACCTCATAAATATCCCAATGACGCCCTTCGGCAAATAAATGCAAATCCAGCTCGCCTAAGGTTGAAGGGAAAGTATAAGGGCAAATTACAGAAGCGGTTATTGGAGATTGATTATCTTCCGCATTTTCAGTCCAATCAATACGATAATGCTCTGCTAATTTATTTTTTTGCGCCGTTGTAATATCTGCTATAAACAACCCAGTGTCTTTATAGCGCTCTAGTGGAATACAATCGTCAACCATTGCCGTTTCTGCCATAAGCAACCATGCTCGGATTTGCCATTTTTTGCCAACTTTATGGCAACCTAAAATATTGAATGGATCATGATTCTTGCCTTGTTCTAACTGCTTAATATCTTGTTCGAAATTATCCATAGTGGCTCTCTTTTACAACATCATCATTTTGATTTAATATTTTTGTTCGTCCTGATTTATGAATATACCCATTTAGCTTCTCAGCAAATTCCTCAGCAACTTGGGACCAATTAAATTGCCATAGCCAGTTATCTCCAATCACACCCGGCACATTCATACGCGCCTCGGTTCCCAGTTCTAATATATCCTGCATGGGAATAATTGCCCATTGTGCTCGCGAATTCAAGGCAGCAACGACCACAGGCCAAGGCATACTACCTTCGCACATCGCTAAATCAGATTCAACCAAATATTTGGTATGTGGATCAAGCGACTCGAGCCAACCTAACACTGTATCGTTGTCATGGGTTCCTGTATACACCACAGAATTTTCCACCTGATTTCTCAGAGAATGGGGGTTCTCATGGTGGCCATCGAAGCCAAATTGTAAAACAGACATCCCAGGAAGATTAAATTCATTTTTTAACGCAATCACTTCTGGCGTGATAAATCCTAAGTCTTCTGCTACCAAAGGTAAGTCTGGATGTGCCTCTTGCACTTTCTGTAACAACTCAACTCCCGGCGTTTTTACCCAACAACCATGAATGGCTGTTTCTTCCTCAGTATTAATTTCCCAAACCGCATCCAACCCCCTAAAGTGATCAATACGTAACACATCAAAGATGGATAATGCCGTGCGAATTCTTGAAAGCCACCATGTGAAGCCATCTACCTGCATAGCAGACCAATTATAATGAGGGTTCCCCCAACGTTGCCCATCTTCCGAAAAATAATCTGGTGGCACACCTGTCACAACGGTTGGGTTTAGTTCAGTATCTAGTTTAAATTGCTCAGGGTTTGCCCAAACATCTACACTGTCATAGGCAACAAAAATAGGCATGTCTCCGAATAGTTTAATGCCTTTCTTATTGGCATCATATTTTAAACGTGACCATAGAGCATGTATCGCAAACTGCTGTTTTTTATACCATAAAAGCTCATCTTGATGCGCTTTAGCAAAATTTTTAAGTGCCTTTTCATCTCGGTAACGATAACACGCTGCCCACTGAGACCATGACTGATCCTGAGTTTGCGTTTTCAATACCTTAAATAAGGCATAATCATGCAACCAATGAGGGGGCTGTTTCAAGTAACGACTGAATTCATTTTGCTGGGTTTGATCTTGTAAAAAATCCTGCTCCCAATTTTCTGGTAATAACGCTGGATTCATCGCAAAAGCCGAGTCACTTAAATACGGAGAAATCCCCTGAACAGGCGGTGTCAGTGGCAACATTTGCCAAATAGAAAAACCCGCTTTCTCCATCCAATCTAAAAATAGCCAAGCATGTTGATCTAACATGCCATTAGGCAGAGAAGTTGGATGCAATAAAACACCCGCCTGCCGATTTGTTAATATCTTTTGCAATGTTGTGCCTCCCCAATTATGGTTGCGTCAATATGCATTCCGACGCATAGTGCCCGCATTTTCAGCTGAATCACCACCATGAGACAAGGAAACGTCCACAGTTTCGGGACAAACCACGCCAAGCAAATCATACAGCCGCCTTAAATGCCGCCTATACAGCTCATCAAAGTCTTTAACACTATCAGAAGGGTTATATCCTCCAAACCACCAGAACCAATCTGATGCTTCACAGATCGCTAATTGCTCCGTTGCGGCTTCGGTTTGCTCACTATTTAAACTTTCTGATAATAAAACTTGATCATAAGTTTGCTTCGCTTCTACCAATAAATCCCAAGCCGCATTCTTATCTTTTTCACCGATCCAAGTTGAGAAAGAACCATAAACCCAGCTACCTGCTTTGAGCGTTGATAAATGATGCTCTTTAATATTTGATGTCAACGCTTCTGAAAATGTTGTCATTTCAATTTTTGCGCTTTTAGATAGTTTTTGATATAGCATTGTTAAAAATTTTGCAGCATTGTCTGGATAATATTCCCATGCATTTTCACCATCTAAAATCACAGAAACAACATGCTGATCAACCTCGCCACCAAGGCTATCTGCGATGTTTTCTAAATGATGTATAAAATTATTGACCGCATCTTCAGCGTTCCAATCTTTATATTGAAAACCAATTAAATCGGATAAGCCATCATCACGAAAAAATAAAGCACAGTGCTTATCTACAAGTTTCGTAGCTTCGTAAAGAGGCGCTTTGCTTGCTAAAACCTCAGCATTTATTTCCGCTTCATAAGAATGACGCCAAACACCTTCACCTGACGCTGTCCATTGAATATTAAATGTGTCTAATAAATCAATTGCCGCATCACTCAATGCACCCTCAGATAACCAGACACCCTTAGGTTTACACCCGAAGTGGCGCTGAAAAACATCTAACCCTTTTTGCATGTGCCAGGTCGCACGATCACTGCCGCCTGGATATGCCTTATAGTTCGGCATGGGCGCATCTGGCATCGCATCTCTCATGGATTCAAAGTCAATCAATAAAGGCACAATCGGGTGACCATGTGGTGTCATGGAGATTTCAATCTGCCCATTATCCTGCAAACGTTTATAGCGAGGGATAACGCTCTCAATTGCATCCGTAATCACCTCAATTAATAGACGTTGATCTTCCGTGGAAAAACAACCCTTCTTTTGCATTAATTGTTGCACACGTCTATCGGTTTTTTTTAATGCTGATCCCATCCAAGCTATGTGATACCACATTAATAAATCAATAAAAAATTGATCCGTTAAATAAGACGCTTGAAGATGTGATGATTCTTTCGCCTCGGACTTAGCATTATTGTTTAGAACATCCAATAACTTACGAAAGTCTGGCAACGTATCAATCATCATTGGGGCGTAAGCCCGCTGGCAATCTGAAATAATCTTTAGCTTATCTTCTATATTTTGAGGAATGGGGGAGGCTCCTGAAACCAAATTTAAAAGCCCATCATTCATTAATACTTTTTGAGTCTGCCACCCTTGATCAACCCGAATTTGGTCAAGCCTACTTTTCTTTAACCAATCACGCATTTGTTGCGCATACTCGCTTAACTGATCTAATAAGACGGGGGTAAAATTGACGACTGCTTTAGCGTCTGGGCAAGATTCAAGATATGCGACCATGTCGGTATAATCTTTCATCGCATGTAAATAGACCCAAGGTAAGCGGTATTCACCATCCAAACCATCGTTATAGTTTGGCTGATGCATGTGCCAACACAGCACAAGTTTTAATTTTTGACTATCCATGTTTTATATTCATTCACTCTATTTATTAAACTTCATTCATCACGAACATGTATGGTTTGACCAAGCATTCCAGGTGTCACCAAAGAAATGCCGTGCTCATCCACATAAAAACGCTTCTCATCATCCGCTCTATTTTCACCAATCACGGTGCCTTCAGGAATCCTAACGCCTTTATCAATAATCGCCTTAGTAATACGACAATTTCGAGCAATCTCAACGTTTGGCAATATAACACTATCTTTAATTAAGCTGTGGCTATGTAAATGACAACCACTAAAGATCACCGAGCGTTTCACCCTCGCTCCCGAGACAATACACCCAGACGCCACCAAGGAATCAATCGCCTCACCACGCCTACCTTTATCATCAAAAACAAACTTAGCTGACGGCATTTGTGCTTGATATGTCCAAATAGGCCAATCGCGATCATATAAATTTAACTCCGACTCAATAGCACATAACTCCATATTCGCCTTCCAATAGGATTCCACTGTACCGACATCTCGCCAATAATCAGGTTCACCTGTCTGCTCATTCACAAATGGATAAGCAATGACTTTCGCATTTCCAATACTTGACGGGATAATATCTTTACCAAAATCTCGGCTAGAGCTTGGATCATTGCGATCATCATCTAATTTACGGGCAAGGAATTCTGTAGAAAATATATAAATCCCCATAGAGGCTAATGCCAGATCAGGCTTACCAGGAACCGATTCAGGGTCAGCAGGCTTTTCTGTAAATTTGGTAATATTCATATCACCATCCACAGACATAACACCAAAGCCTGTGGCTTCCATACGAGGCACTTCAATGCAGCCGACCGTCACTTCTGCACCCGACTCAACATGTGCTGCCAGCATTTTTTCATAGTCCATGGTATAAATATGGTCACCACCTAAGATTAAGATATATTCTGGCTTACGTTGACGAATAATATCTAAGTTTTGATGAATCGCATCGGCAGTTCCCTCATACCATTCTTTACTCACACGTTGTTGCGCAGGCACAATTTCAACAAATTCATCTGCTTCATAGCGCATAAAGCTCCATGCGCGTTGTAAATGCCGAATCAATGAATGTGATTTATATTGCGTGAGCACTAAAATTTTCCGAATACCTGAGTTCACACAGTTTGATAATGCAAAATCAATAATTCGATATTTCCCACCAAAAGGCACCGCAGGCTTTGCGCGCCATTGCGTGAGATCCTTCAAGCGGCTACCAGCACCGCCAGCTAAGACAATTGCCATGACTTTTTTATTTAGATGTTTATGAGAAGAGGACATATCTATTTAATTACTCCATTTTATTAAAATAAATTCCATGTGAGAGATTATTGTTTAAATCAGCTGGAATTACAAACAATGCCTCTCAATTTATGAATGAATAACCTAAGAGCGCTTTTCGAAAACTAGACTAAACCATCACCATCAACTACACTATTTATACTCGTAGCTGAAAAACATATACCCATGTTAAAAACATATACCCATGTCAAAAACAAATAGCTTAAAAATAACATTTATTGCGGGCTCTGGCAGCATTTTTGAAACTTTTGATTTTTATATCTTTGCTGTTTTTGCTGTGGAAATAAGCAAGTCACTATTCGGCAGTGCGGATATAACCAGTTTAATCTTAACTTTTACAATTTTCGCCAGCGGTTATGTGGCTCGGATACTCGGTGGATTATACTTCGGCTACGTTGGTGATCGTTTTAGCCGCCAAAAAGCCTTCCTTTACACCATCATTATTATTGGATTTAGCTCAATGGCTATTTCTCTCATACCTGGTTACCAAACGATTGGTATTTTTGCTCCCCTAATATTGTTTGTTTTCAGGTTTCTCCAAGGATTTGCTTATGGTGGCGAGCTTTCAGGAGCAATCGTCTTAGTCAGTGAGCACATAAAAAAGTACAAAGGATTCTTTTGTGGTATTGTCATGCTATTGGCTATCTCAGGTGTACTGCTTGCAGAGTTACTTCATGGATTCCTTAGTCAGCATTTATCCGACTCTCAAATGACTCATTATGGCTGGCGCATTGCTTTTTTTGTTGGTGGCGCCGCAATCATGCACAGCTATATTTTACGTAAATCTCTCTTTGACTCAAGATCCATTTCAAAAACGGCAACGCCTAAAATTTCTTTTTCCGAGTATTTTCAGTGCTTTGTTACAGCACGCTATCAATTTTTGCTCGCCACATTAAGCATCACAGGAATCAACGTTTTTTTCTCAATTTGTCTTGCCTACCTTCCAACCTATTGCTACAACTACTGTAATATAAGTCAAATGACTTTTACTACGCTGATCACGATTCAAATAGCCGCAATGATGATCGGTGGACCTATCGGTGGCTGGCTATCAGATATTTTCTCACGACGCTCTGTTTACCTTTTTTCTAGCATCATTACAATTTCCATAACCTATTTTGTTATAAATACACTATCTCCTGATACCGACTCTACTACACTCTATATGGCCTTTGGTCTCTTTGCATTCTTAAATGGGGTAATGAATGGATTCATCCTTTGCTATATCTGCGAGCGATTCTCAACCAGGATTCGTTACACTGGTGTTGCGTTCAGTTTAAACTTTGGGTTGGCCATATTCACTGGGCTCCCTCCAATATTATTAACGTGGTTAAATTCGGCAATTAGTTCTACCTTAGACAGCCTTATTATATTTTTAATATTAAGTTACCTCATTCAAATCATTTCAATCATCTTACTTGAACGGTCTACAAGGCAACATCACACAATTAGCTCTACCATTGATGGTTTAAACTAATTCCGACAAAAACAATCTACCGTATGATCATTTACCATTCCAGTTGCCTGCATATATGCGTAAACAATGGTTCCACCTACAAACTTAAAGCCACGTTTTTTAAGATCTTTAGTGATTTTTTCAGATAAATCCGTCTTAGCAGGAATATCGGAATGATGTTGCCACGCATTTATAATCTGCTTATGGTCGAAAAACTCCCAGATGTAATCGCTAAATGAGCCAAATTCATTTTGAATTTTTATAAAAGCTTTGGCGTTTGAAACTACAGAATTAATTTTCAGCTTGTTGCGAATAATCGCCTTATTTTGATAGAGGGATTCTAATTTTTTAGGCGTATAAAGCACAATTTTATGCACGTCGAAAGCATCGAATGCGGCTCGATAGCATTCTCTTTTTTGTAAAATTAATGCCCAACTTAACCCAGCCTGCGCACCTTCCAAGGTCAAGAATTCAAATAAAACCGTATCATCATAAACAGGGACACCCCACACATGATCATGGTAATCCATTTCAAGTTGGCTATCATTTTCAGCCCATTGGCAGCGTTTAACCATCATTCAGTCCAAAATACAGTTTTTTTATTTGAGATAGTTTATTTTTCTGAAGATCAAGGCGTTTGAAAAGCGATGCGCGCAGTTTGCTTTTCTGCAAATGAGCACAGCAGTCTTTCAAACAACACAGAGACTCTGGAAAAGAAATAGAATACACAATTAAAATTAGCGCACTTGATAGTTTGGTGGCTCCTTGGTAATCATCACATTATGAACATGAGACTCATTCATGCCTGCACTGGATATTCTTACAAACTCAGCACGTGTATTCATTGTCGAAATATCCTTGCTGCCAGTATAGCCCATTCCTGCCCGCAAGCCGCCAATTAACTGATGAATCACTGCTGTTAAGGTTCCTTTATAAGGCACACGCCCTTCAACGCCTTCTGGCACAAATTCACTGGACTCCGTACCTTCTTGGAAATAGCGATCCGAAGAACCCTTAGACATTGCACCCAAAGAGCCCATACCCCGGTAAGATTTATAAGAGCGACCCTGATAAAGCTCTACCTCACCTGGAGACTCTTCTGTTCCTGCAAATAAACTACCCACCATAATCACAGAAGCTCCTGCAGCAATGGCCTTACAAATATCACCCGAATAACGAATACCGCCATCTGCAATAATAGAAACACCTGTACCCTTCAACGCCTCAACAACATTAGAAATCGCCGTTAACTGTGGCACACCGACACCTGCAACCACTCTCGTCGTGCAGATCGATCCCGGTCCAATCCCTACTTTTACGCCATCAGCACCGGCTTCGACTAAGGCCTTAGCTGCGGCAGCGGTGGCAATATTGCCGCCAATTACTTGAATTTCAGGATATTGTTTTTTAATCCACGCAACCCGATCTAAAACACCTTGAGAATGACCATGTGCAGTATCCACCACAATCACATCCACACCCGCATCGACTAGTGCGTTAATTCTCTCTTCAGAATCGCCACCAGTTCCAACTGCTGCACCGACTCGTAAGCGACCTTGATCATCTTTACAGGCATTTGGCTTCTCAATCGCTTTTTGAATATCTTTAACTGTGACTAAACCAACCAGCTCAAAAGCTTTATTCACCACCAATATTTTTTCAATACGATACTCATGTAACAACTTTTCAATTTCTGTCTTACACGTTCCTTCTAAAACTGTGACCAATTTATCTTTATGGGTCATAATGGATGAAACTGACTCATTTAAATCTTTGGCAAAACGAACATCTCGACTGGTCACAAGCCCAACTAACTGTTTTCCAACAACAACAGGCACCCCTGAAAAATGATGGTGTTGAGTAATCCCCATCAGATCACGAATACTGGTATCCGGCGTTGCGGTGATGGGATCTTTTACCATGCCACTTTCAAACTTCTTGACCTTTCGAACTTCTGTTGCTTGAGACTTAACACTCATATTTTTGTGGATAATACCAAGACCACCCTCTTGTGCCATAGAAATCGCAAGACGGGATTCCGTCACAGTATCCATCGCAGAAGAAATCAAAGGCATATTTAACGCAATACCCTTGGTTAACTTTGTATTTAAGGAAACATCTTTTGGAAGGATATTTGAATATCCGGGGAGTAAAAGCACATCATCGAATGTGACGGCATCTTCAACTATACGTAACATAAAAACCTCTCGCCATGTAACTAGATAAGTTAGTAAATTACGGCGAGATTATAGCAGAGTTATTAGCAGCATGCCATTAGAATTATGACACAAAATTATTTTTGCGCACAATAATCCAAGAAATACTGAACCATCATCGGCACCGGGCGCCCCGTTGCGTAGGCCTTGCTAAAATCACCCATTGCAGATCCTGCAACATCCAAATGCACCCATTTGTATTTTTTAGTGAATTTCGCTAAAAACATTGCCGCAACAATAGAGCCTGCCGAACGATCACCAACGTTCGCAAGATCTGCCACATCACTCTTAAGTTTTTTATTGTAAGCATCCGTCATCGGGAGATGCCAACCCAGGTCACCTGCTTTTTTGCCGGCACCGAGCAAATCATTGACTAGAGGACTATGATTTCCAAAAACACCCGTAAACTCGTCGCCCAGAGAAATAATAATCGCACCCGTTAAAGTTGCCATATCAATCACATACTCAGGATCATACTTTTCAATATAGGTCAGCGCATCACACAAAATCAGACGCCCTTCGGCATCGGTATTCAACACCTCTACGGTCTGACCAGACATACTCCTCAAAACATCACCCGGGCGATAGGAGTTTGCATCAACAGAGTTCTCAACGGTCGCAATGGTTCCCACCACATTAATGGGTAGCTTCAGCTCAACAATCGCTTTCATAATCCCTAACACGCCTGCCGCACCACCCATGTCCATTTTCATAGTATGCATACCTGGTGCAGGTTTAATACAAATTCCACCGGTATCAAAGCTAACACCTTTGCCAACTAACACGATCGGCTTTTCATTTTTCTTGCCACCGTTATATTCCATATTAATCAGGTAATCACCAAATCGGCTGCCACTCCCAACCGCAAGCAAACAGCCCATACCAAGCTTTTCCATTTCCGCCGTATCTAAACAGTTAAAACTCATTTTAGGGCAAGAATCCGCAATGGCTTTTGCTTGATCACGAATATATTCAGGAGTTGCCACATTAGGTGGGGTGTTTTTCATGTCACGTGCAAAATCACGACCATGTGAGATCGCAACGGCATGTTTTACTGCCAATTCAGATTCATTTAGGTCTGAACGAGATGGCACCACAAAAGTCATTTTGCGCAATGGGCGTCGATGAGATGTCTTTTCAGACTTGTAATCTTCAAAATGATAGTGTGCGGCATAAGTTGCTTCAACAGCTAAACGAATTTTCTCGTAGTTACTGCGTCCTTTCACATTTAGCTGACACAAATAGTTCACCACATCCATGGAGCCGGTTTCATCTAACATATTGACGATTTTAGCGATAAGTTTTTGATATTGCTTGTCACAAAAATCTTTTTCTTTACCGCATCCGATTAATAGCACACGGTCAGATAACGTGCCTTCAACATCAAAAAGGATCAGAGACTGCCCAAGCTTCCCTTCAATATCGCCACGGCGTAATATTTTACTTAAATAGCCGTCTGAAGCGTCATCAATCTCTATCCCAGATTTTGATAATTTGCGCCCCTCAAATACCCCAACGGCAATACAAGCCGTTCTTTGTTTCTCTGGGTGTCCACTTTTTACAATAAATTCCATAGCGATTCCTTCTCTAAAATGAAATATTAATATGGTAAAATAGCACCATTTTTGTGAAAGATCAAAATAAACCATCATTTTATTATCTTTTGCAAACTAAATAACTTTTTATCAAGAAACTATTGCGTTTGACTGTGCTAAACTTCAATTTATTGTGTAAAATTAACAAAAGTATGAATATTCGTTTATTGAGGAAAACTTCTTGCTACTACTAAAGTACTTGAACCGTGAAGTCATTCATACCATGCTTGCAGTGGTGATCATCTTGCTTCTAATTGTGATGAGCAACATGTTTGTTCGCTATCTAAGTATGGCGGCAGGCGGCAGTTTTGCAGGCATGACCGTCTTTAAATTTATTGGTGTTTTATTACCTAAGTACATCGCATACCTGTTACCTATTAGCTTCTTTTTTTCCATTTTAATGGTGTATGGAAAAATGTTTGCCAACAATGAATTGATGGTTGTCTTTTCCTGTGGCTCCAGCTGGATGCGCTTATTACGGATCACCTTACTACCTGCTATCGTTATTTTTGTGATCGAATGTTTTCTAACCTTAACCGTTGTACCTTACATGGTACAAAACTTTAACATCTTAAAACAAACTGCGGGTCAAAGCTCCCCCATCGAGTTTTTACAACCCGGCAAAATCATGGCTTTTAAAAACCAAATGATATATGTTGAGTCTGTAAATAACAAAACAAACCAAATGAAAAATATTTTTATTTACAGCCAGAATCAAAACAAACCTGATGCCAAGCCTATCATCATTACAGCACCCACTGGTTACCCTGAACATAAACCCAATGGTAGCCAATATCTTGTGCTTAAAAATGGGCACTATTATCAGGGCGACCCTGGTAGCTTAGCTTACCAAACTGGCTCCTTTGAAGAAGCGACTCAATATATAAAAGGGAATTACATCAGACCGGCACAACTTGACCTTGAAAGTATGCCTCTATTTCAACTTTTAGAGCAAAATAGCGCCGAAGCCTCCGCAGAGTTTCAGTGGCGATTTAGCTTCCCTCTCGCTGTCTTTGTCACCATGTTGATCGCTATTGCTGTTTGTCGAATTAGCCCAAGACAAGGGCGATATGGCAAAATCATCCCCGCTGTACTCATTTTTATTGCCTACTTTAACCTAATTTCTATGGCTCGTGGCTGGTTAGGCAATGGTGATATTCCTAGCTGGATTGGAATATGGTGGGTTCACCTATTATTTGCAGGTCTTGCATTATTCTTTATTCGCCGCATGAATGGCCCCATTTTTAATAACTACTTAATCAAGAGAAGCGAATGAATAAACTCACGATATATGTTGCTAAAACCGTTCTGGTAACCACCATCATTGTTGCTGTGGCGCTCATGTCCATATTCATTATCATTACCCTTTTAACACAAGCAGGCGACATTGGAAAAGGTAACTACAGCACGCTTGACGCATTCCTTTATGTCATCTATCAGGTGCCAGGAAATCTTTATTTAATCCTCCCCATGTCCGCATTAATCGGTTGTTTAATGGGGCTAGGGCTCCTTGCAAATAACAGCGAGCTCATTGTGATGCGAGCTGCGGGATATTCTATCTTTCAAATATCAAGAGGGGTTCTGTTAGCGGGTGCCATTATTGCCATCTTCGCTTTTATACTGGGCGCATATATTGCGCCACTGGCCTCAAAACAGGCTGAGTTTAACCGCACCGTCGCTACGGATGACAGCAGCACCATTATTGCAAATACCTCCGAAGAGCTATGGCTAAAAGATAGAAATGACTTTATTCATGTCAATAAAAATACGCTAACAGGAGATCTAAGCAATATTGTGCGTTATAACTTCAAAGATGGGCAACTCACCAATGTCACCACTGCCAAAACGGCTGACTATAAAGACAGTCAGTGGAAAATGGAGGATGTCACCTCCACGACTCTTAGCAAAACAAAAATCACAAATCAACACACTTCTGTCGCTATATGGGACTCCCTCGTACCACCAAAACTACTCAAAGTTATTGGTGTCAATACTAGATACCTCACCATCGGCTCTTTAATAGCGTACATTCAATATAGCAAATCAAACCATCAAGACACACAAAGTACCGAGCTAAGTCTTTGGCAAATCATCTTCCAACCCCTAACAGTCATCGTCCTAATGATGGTCGCCGTTCCTTTTGTCTTCGGACCCATGCGATCTTCAGCAATGGGATTTAAATTTATTCTTGGTCTAATGCTAGGATTTGTGTTTTTTATCATCAACCAGTTTTTTGGCCCCCTAACCCTTGTTTATAACTTACCCCCATTTTTAGGCGCTGCACTACCCTTTATGCTATTTGTCATCGCCCTTGTCTTGCTATTTTGGCGAATGCGAGAATAACCCTCTTTTTTGTCTTCTGGAGAAACCAATGAAATCTTACCAAAAAGCCTTCAAAAAAATTGCCTGTGCATCCATGATTGCCGGCGGTTCAATCTTGGGTAATTCCACCGCACAAGCTACAGAGAGTAATGACACGACAAGCAACACCATACGTGAATATACACTGGATAATGGGCTTCGCATTCTGGTTAAGCCAGATCGCCGCGCCCCTGTTGTATTAGCGCAAATCTGGTATAAAGTGGGGTCTGTCTATGAACCTGATGGCATAACGGGCATTTCTCACATGCTAGAACACATGATGTTTAAAGGCACAAAAGAATTTCAGCCTGGGGACATTGACACCCTTGTCGAAACCAATGGTGGCTCTCAAAATGCGTTTACCTATTATGATTTTACAGCTTACTACCAGTTTTGGAGCAAAGACAAACTGCCTTTAAGTTTTGAAATAGAGTCTAGTCGAATGAGTAACTTAGTACTAGACAAAACTCTTTTTGAAAAAGAGCGAGAAGTGGTGATGGAAGAACGCCGTATGCGCACAGAGGACAACCCTATTGCCTTTGCACAGGAACGTTTTTTAGCAACTGCCTATACGGCAAACCCTCGACATCATCCTGTTATTGGTTGGATGGATGATATTCAACAATACACTATTGCCGACCTTCAAACCTGGTATAATCAATGGTATGCACCAAATAATGCAATCATTGTTGTCATTGGAGATATTCAACCAGAAGAGGTTTACCAGCAGGTAGAAAAGTATTTTGGACATATCAAAAAAAGCAACCTCCCCACCCTTAAAAAGCATGCAGAGATTCCAGCCGCAGGTGAGAAAAACATCACGGTACATCACCCAAATGTCACTGTTCCGACCCTACTCATGGGATTCAATACCCCCTCCATTAATTCAGAAAGCAAAAAAGATGTTTACCCACTAATCGTTCTTGAAATGATCCTAGGTGGAGATGAAACCTCCAGACTCCAAGAAAAATTGGTGCGCGACACCCAGATTGCCACCACCATTCATACCGATTATGAGGGCTTTGCCTTAGATGGGGTGCTGTTTAGTGTGCTCGCACTACCCAGCAAAGGGCAGAGCTTAAAAGATATTCAAGCTGCAATATTAGCTGAAATTAAAAATATTGCGGACAATGGTATTACAAAAAAAGAACTGGAGCGTGTTAAAACGAACGTATTGGCAGATAAAATATATACCATGGACTCTCTTCCCTCTCAAGCACTCGCAATTGGTTCCTTTGCCAGTATTGGGTTACCTGTAGACTACACCCAAACCTTGCTAGACAACATTCTAAAAGTCACTGCCGACCAAGTAAAAGCAGTCGCCCAAAAATATCTGCAAACTAGCAACTTAACTGTTGCCATGTTAGAAGCTGAACCCAAAAGCCACCCAGGAAGCAACTCTGAACAGGCCATCACGGCAGATCCAACACTTGAGGGAGCAGAAAAATGACAAAATCCTTCGGCAAAACCACACTTTCCCTACTACTGTCTGGCTTTTTAAGTTTTGCATTTGCTGCCAACCCTAAATCTGACCAAAATAAAACAACAACGACTGAGAAAAAAACTATGGAATCTAGTGCAAAATCAAGCACCGACACTCATTACCTTAATTTTGAAAAATGGCGCACCCCTCAAGGCACAGAGGTTTACTTTGTGCAAGCAAAAGAAATTCCATTGATTGATTTAGATGTGACCTTTGACGCAGGCTCTACACGTGATGGTACACTATATGGTCTAGCATCCATGACCGCACACATGCTAACCACTGGTATTGAAGGCATGGATGAAAACGAATTATTAAATAGCATTAGCGATACGGGTGCCTCTATTAATGCCTATACAAACAGCGATATGACAATTGTGAGCATCCGATCCATGTCAAAATCTGATTATCTTAATCCCGCAATCGCACTTTTTTCCAAAATATTAACAAAACCCACTTTCCCACAATCAGCTTTCACTCGAATCCAGAAACAAGTGTTGGCTGGCCTAGAGCTTGACAAACAATCTGCGGGCGCTGTCGCAAACAAGGCATTCACCAAAGCACTGTATGGCAATAACCCTTACGGGCACACCACTTCTGGAACTGAGAAAACAGTTAAAGATCTAAATATAGATGATGTTAAATCATTCTATAAAAAATATTATGTCGCGAAGAACGCCACCATTACCATCGTGGGGGATCTTTCTAGTAATGACGCTCGTGCCATTAGCCAAAGAGTTGCACAAGGGCTTCCGCAAGGAGAAGCCGCTCCCGCAATTGCGCCACCTACAGCGCTAGATAAACCACAAACCATTCACATCCCTTTTGACTCTCAACAGACCACCATACTTATTGGGTCTCTAGGCATTAAGAAAGAAGACCCTTTATTTTTTCCACTACTGGTCGGAAACCAAATATTAGGCGGATCAGGCTTAACCTCATTGCTTTTCACCGAGGTCAGAAAAGAAAGAGGACTTGCCTATGGCGCGAACAGCGGCTTCTCAACACGCGCTGAAACTGGCTCATTTATCATTAACACGAAGACAAGATCCGAAAAAACCAACGAAACCATTCAGGTCATCAACAAAACCTTAGATGATTATATTGAAACTGGTCCCACTCAAGAACAACTCGATGCCGCAAAAAAATATTTGATCGGTAGTTTTCCCCTTAGCTTTGCAAACAATAGCAGCAAGCTAAACCTGTTGAATATGATTACATTCTATCATCTGCCTGAAAACTATCTGAATGAGTATATCAAAAATATTGATGCAGTAACCGCCAAAGATATTCAAGCCGCCTTCAAACAAGTCGTTCACACAAATGACATGCTAACAATCACGGTAGGTGCTACACCACCAGAGGCAAACACACTAACCGACATTAATGTGCCAAAAGCAAAAACACAACCATAGACTCACGACATTGAAGAACCAAACTTTACGCATTATTTCAGGAAAATGGCGCAGCCGAAAAATCACCTTCCCTGCGAACATTCCCCACCTCAGACCCACCTCAGACCGTATTCGTGAAAATTTATTCAACTGGCTTCAAAGCAAGATCCAACAGACGACCTGCTTGGATCTCTTTGCAGGCAGTGGTGCTCTAGGTTTTGAAGCACTCTCTCGAGGTGCTAGATCATGTACCTTTGTAGAAAGTCACCCAAAAGCACAAACTGCAATACAAAAGCTATTAAAGGAACTGGATATTACTCAGGGAAGTCTCGTTAAGACGGACGCCTTTAAGTTCCTAGCACTCAACAAAAAATCCTATCATTTAATCTTTTTAGATCCACCATTTGGTCAAAACTTTTTGCCTAAAATTTTAACCTCACTCATAGAAGGAAACTGTATTCACCAAGAGAGCTTGATCTATATTGAAGTAGAATCAAATTTTAATCTCAACACCATTTCAAATGACTGGAAAATCCTTAAAATTAAAAAAGCAGGTGATGTCCAATATGGACTTTTACAGCTAAAGGAAAATATTAAAAAATAACCATTGCAATTGAAGGCTAAATGTCTATTATGTGCGAAATTGAAACGGTGGAGGAAAATAATGTACTCTTTACATCTAGATGCATTTTTCTTATTACACACACTGTATGTTGTGGGAATCGTCGCTGAAAGTATGACCGGCGCCATTGCTGCGGGTCGCAAGAATATGGATGTCTTTGGCGTGATTACGATCGCCACCATCACCGCATTAGGTGGCGGCAGTGTTCGAGATATTCTTTTAGGTGTCTACCCACTCACATGGATTGCAGAACCTTCCTACATTATCATCACTTTATGCGCCGCAGTCATTGCCATTTTTATGGCGAACTTTATTACTCGCAAGCGCAAGCTATTTTTAATCTTGGATGCCTTGGGTCTCGTCACATTTTCCTACCTAGGAAGCTCCATTGGCTACCAGGCAACAGGAAGTGCGGTCATTGCTGTTATCATGGGCATTTTAACCGGAATTTCTGGCGGTATGATGCGCGACATTCTTTGTAATGACATTCCCCTTGTGTTTAAAAGTGAGCTTTATGCCGCGATTGCTTTGATCGTTGGTATTTTGAATGTCATCACCATTAAGCTCGATATGGATTCCTTTATCTGGGCAATCCTTATTCTGGTCATAGGCTTTGTTTTGAGGATATTGGCGATCTTTAAACGTATAGAACTGCCTAAGATTCATTATCAATAAAATCCGACATTCACCCCATAGTTCGACTTAAAGCCTTAAACTGAACTATAAATTTTCTTAGTTCAAGTTAGACCCTTAAGCTTGACTATGGATTTCCTTAGTAACGTTTAAAGCCTTAAGCTTAACTATAGGCATCTAAATACCTTTCAAATATAAACAACTTATTTCTCTCGTGTCCCGTTATCTCTTTTAATATACCGCGCTTCTCAAAATCTTTTATTAGTAAATTAGCTGTCTGCTTACTAACACTCAAAGGCTCCACGACATCAGAAACGGATATAACAGGATTTTGATACAAAAACTCTATAAGCTTACCAGCATTATGTGCCTTTTTCCCAAACTCAATGACCAATTGATCCATGTCTTTTTTAAGTGTCAAGATATCAACAAATGTTTTTGCACCATTTTTGGCAGTTTTTATCATCGCTTCTAAAAAGAATTTTATCCAATGGATAATGTCATCTGAAGTTCTAACCAAAGTTAATGGATCATAATATGCAATTTTATTTTTCTCAATAAAATCAGAGAGGTATAGTGACGGTTTCGTAAGCAAACCATTACTAACGAGATACAAAGGAATAAGCAAGCGACCAATACGACCATTGCCATCTAAAAATGGATGTATCGTTTCAAACTGGTAATGAGCAATGGCTATTTTGATCAAATGCGGTACAAATATTTCCTCATTATGCAAAAATTTTTCCAAGTCACTCATTAAATCAGCAACTTCATTAAAATTTGGCGGTATAAAATAAGCACTGATTAGACTTGAGCCACCTATCCAATTTTGTGATTTTCTAAATTCACCAGGAAGGTGGGCGTCTGAGGCAGAACCATCTGCGAGGGTAGTGATTCGATTTTGGCAGGAGCCAAAATCTATTATGAACGACCGAGCAACACGCTTTCCAATTCTGGAATCGCATAATTCATGACATCAACATAATTTCTAACTTCCTGCCAATCATCTCTTTTTTCTAATGCAATTTGATCTTTCGCCACTAAAACTTAATTCATTTCAGTTTGTGTGCCTTCAATTCTACTGGAATTATTCGCTTCTTTGGTGATATGCATTTGGATAAATATATCGACATTCGGCACGATCATGGTGTAAGCATTTAGTTCACCCAAGGCCCTAGTAGCATCTTCAAGTAACACATTTATTTGTGGATCACACCATGTAAATGTTTGGTTAATTTTATTTGGCAAAAAACTTTTGTATTTGTACTCTCGTTTAAATGTGCCTGCTTTAAAGTCTTTTAAGTTCATTGTCTTTCCCTGCATTTTTTTACCCAGTTAGGTAAGTTTGGGCCGGACCGTTTATAGGTTAATGTAATCACCTCTATCTTACACCAACTTGACCCATATTTCATGAAAAAATAATCCCGACATTCCCAACTAATTTATGTATAATCTCAGGTAAACTTTATTCAGCAAAAACCGACTAACCACCTTAGTAATGGAGCCACTTATGCAAGAAGTCTTTGCCCTTTCCCCCGTTGATGGACGTTATGCCAGTAAAGCAAACAGCCTACGAAAAATTCTTAGTGAATACGGCCTGATCTATTATCGTGTATTGGTAGAAGTTAAATGGATACAACATCTTGCGGACCAAAAAGGCATTACCGAAGTTCCTGCTTTTTCAGCCAGTGCCAACAAAGTGCTTGAAGACATTTTGACAAACTTTTCTGAAGCCGACGCCTTACATGTAAAAAAAATTGAACGCACCACCAATCATGATGTCAAAGCAGTTGAATACTTTATAAAAGACAAAATATCAGAATGCGAAGAACTTAAAGCGATCAGTGAATTCATTCATTTTGCTTGCACCTCGGAAGACATTAATAACCTATCCTATGCACTAATGCTAAAAGATGCGCGGGATGATGTTTTAATCCCAGCATTGCAAGAAGTCACTCAGGCATTACAAGCTTTGGCACACGAACACTATGACGCACCATTACTTTCCAGAACACATGGGCAAGCAGCCTCTCCAACCACGGTTGGTAAAGAATTTGCCAACGTAGTGGCACGCCTTCAACGTCAACTAAAGCAACTGAATAATATTGAGATCTTAGGAAAAATTAACGGCGCGGTTGGCAACTATAACGCGCATGTCTGCGCCTATCCTGAATTGGATTGGGTCTCCATTGCCGAGGACTTTGTAAGCCAAAAACTTGGACTTGAATTTAACCCATACACCACACAAATTGAACCGCATGATTATATCGCAGAGTTCTTCCATAATCTTTGCCGAATCAATACCATCATGATTGATTTTAATCGCGATATTTGGGGATATATCTCCTTAGGCTACTTCAAACAAAAAACCATTGCGGGTGAAATTGGCTCATCTACAATGCCTCATAAAGTCAACCCAATAGATTTTGAGAATTCAGAAGGGAACTTAGGGCTTGCCAATGCCATTATGGATCATCTTGCGAGTAAACTACCGATCTCTCGCTGGCAGCGCGATCTCACAGATTCTACCGTCTTGCGTAATATTGGCATGGGAATGGCTTATAGTATGATTGCCTATCAAGCGACCCTTAAAGGCATATCAAAACTTGAAATTAACGTTGAACCGATGCTTGCCGATCTAGCTGCGAATGTAGAAGTTTTGGGTGAAGCGGTGCAAACCGTTATGCGCCGTCATGGCATTGAAAAGCCTTATGAGAAACTGAAAGAGTTAACTCGTGGTAAACGCGTTTCTTTAGACGAAATGCGTGTGTTTATTGGAAAACTTGAAATTCCTGAATTTGCCAAAGCCGAACTGTTAAAGCTGACACCTGCAAGCTACATTGGATTAGCCGAGTCCTTGGCAAAGATTTAATTACAATTCAAGTAACAATACCTTCGCCATTATGAGGCTATTTTCATCTCATGAATCCGACCTATTGATGACAGTTGCTCTATCAGAGCATCATTATTAATCTCCTGCGTGTTTTTTGGAAGTAATTTTAATGCCTCATTGGCATAGCGAAGCCCGTGATAGTGGGCTTTAAGATCAAGAATGCTTCTGGCATTTGAATTTGGTAATAAGCTTTGTGAATAGTTAACCATCCAGAATGCCATATTAGCTGAATTATGAACCCCATCCTTTTGAGTGACCATGAAATCCTCCAATCCCCAGTATTGTTTTGCGTCTCTAAAGTTGAACTCAATTTGAAACCTCAAACTGTAATACTCAATCACTTTGCTCCACTCGATCTCTAAGTCACTGCTGTATAAGATCACATGGCTGACAGCTCCTGTGTCTAAATTTTTCTTATGGATTGCTTGGAATTGATAAATTGATAAATTGATGTTTCTACA
>Ga0302123_10000724_pt1 | contig 25117 bp, 20 predicted proteins | sample CB21_321_MG_FD_203109 | JGI IMG/M metagenome (GOLD analysis project Ga0302123, IMG submission 203109) | Marine microbial communities from Western Arctic Ocean, Canada - CB21_32.1 | ecosystem: Environmental > Aquatic > Marine > Oceanic | place: Canada: Western Arctic Ocean | collected 2017-09-28 | reverse complement strand
TGACAAGTTCAGAAGCCAATGCCTGGCGGCACGAATATCGAATGTCGAACAAGGAATGTCGAAGTCCGAAGTGAAGCACTTCATCATTCGAAATTCCTTGTTCGACATTCGATATTCATTGTGAAACGGTTGCGGCTCCGCCGCGAGCGATTTATTCACGGAGCGACTTATGCATCCTGCCGTGCTGGCGTTTCTGGCATTCCTGCCGATCCTGGTTGTCGGTTTGTTCCTCGTCGTGTTGCGGTGGCCGGCGAGTCGAGCCATGCCGCTGTCGTATCTCACAGTGGCGGCGCTCGCGTTGCTGGTGTGGCAGGTGCCCATCGTGCAGGTGGCCATCGCGTCCGCGCATGGCCTGATTGTGGCGGCTTCGCTGCTCTACATCATCTTCGGCGCGATCCTGCTGTTGAACACGCTGCAGGAGAGCGGTGCGCTGAGTGTCATCCGCAAAGGCTTTACGGACATCTCTCCGGACCGCCGCATACAGGTCATTATCATCGCCTGGCTGTTCGGTTCGTTTATCGAAGGCTCGGCGGGGTTCGGGACGCCTGCCGCGGTGGCCGTTCCGCTGATGGTTGGTCTGGGATTCCCGGCGATGGCGGCTGTGGTGGCCGGGATGATCATTCAGAGCACACCCGTTTCGTTCGGAGCACTTGGAACCCCGATACTCGTTGGAGTTGGAAACGGACTCAGCGGCGACGCCGGCGTTCTGGAGTACGCGCGCGCCAGTGGATTCGTCCTGCAAACAACGGGCGAAGTCGACTATGCCGGATTCCTGGCCATGATCGCAGCGAAAGTAGCGCTGTTGCACTGTGTGGCCGGCACGTTGATTCCGCTGTTCGTCGTGTCGCTGATGACCCGGTTCTTCGGACCGAATCGATCGCTGGCCGACGGCCTGCGGGTGTGGAAGTTTGCTGTCTTCGCAGCACTCTCTATGACGCTGCCGTATCTGGCAGTCGCCGTTTTCCTGGGTCCCGAATTTCCGTCGCTGCTGGGTGGACTGACGGGGCTGGCGATCGTCATCACCGCGGCGCGATCCGGCTTCCTGATGCCAAAAGGCGAAGCATGGGACTTTGCTCCGCGCGAGACATGGGAACCCGAATGGAGTGGTACGCTCGATCTGCAGGAATCACAGTCATCCGACACCGGCATGCGACTCTCGACGGCGTGGTTGCCTTACCTGCTGGTCGCGGTCTTTCTTGTCGCAACACGTGTGCCCGAGCTGCGAGTGAAAGGCTGGCTGACCGCGGCACAGATCACAGTGGATTGGGACGGTTTGCGTGGGCTTGCAGCGGGAGACGATGGAGCGACACGAATCACGTCAAAGGTGCAGCCGCTGTATCTGCCCGGCACGATTTTCATTCTGGTCTCCGTGCTGGCGTGTGGTCTGCACCGGATGGGCGGCCCGGCTTACGCTCGGGCATGGAAGAAGTCCGCACGAACGATGCTGGCAGCGTCGGTCGCGCTGGTCTTTACCGTGCCGATGGTACAGGTCTTCATCAACTCAAGCGGCGGAGCGGCCGGCTACGAGAAAATGCCAATCGCCCTGGCCGAGGCCGTGGCTGCGGCAACCGGCGCGGCCTGGCCGATCTGTGCTCCCTTCATTGGCGGCTTCGGCGCGTTCGTCGCCGGCAGTAATACTGTCAGCAACATGATGTTCTCGCTGTTTCAGTTTGAAGTCGGCACGCGCATCCGCGTGGCACCGGACTGGATCGTCGCGCTGCAGGCGGTCGGGGGAGCCGCCGGGAACACGATCTGTGTCCACAATGTTGTGGCGGCATCCGCGGTCGTGGGACTCGTCGGACGCGAGGGACTGGTCATTCGCCGCACGTTGCCCGTGTTTGTTTACTATGCACTGATCACCGGCACGCTCGGTTACGCCATTGTGTGGAGCGAGGAGAGTGGCTGGCTGAATGCAGGATCGATTCTGTTTGTATTGTGCGTGACGGGACTCGTCGGCTTTGCAATCAGGGAGTCCCGTCGCTGACCACGTCCTTCTCCCCCACTGGGGGAGAAGGTGGCCGAAGGCCGGATGAGGGGGACCCGTTCTTACAAAGGACACAACATGGCACCTGCTGATTTTCGAGATCGACTGCTTGCTGGCCTGGGCGGAGACTGGCCGGAACCATGCCCACTGAACGTGAAACTGCGGGAGAAGTCGCAGGCAGAGGGCTTCCGCATCGAGTCGCTGTACTACGACGCCGAACCCGACGATCCGATTCCCGCGCTGCTGCTGATTCCGGACGGAGTCAGCGCAAAGAAACCTGCGCCGGCCGTCGCCATCTGGCATCAGCACAACGGGCAGTACCACCTGGGCAAGGGCGAACCCGCTGGACTGTCCGGCAACCCGATGCATCACACGGGTGCCGCTTTGGCGAAAGAAGGCTATGTCGTGCTCTGCCCGGACGCGCAGTGCTTTGAAGAGCGGCAGGACCCCACCGGGAAACTCAAAGGCGGCAATTACGAACGCTTCGAGTTCCTGAAGTCTGTCGTGGCTGGAAAGTCGATGGCATGGAAGAACATCCTGGACATGCGGCGGGCCGTTGATTTTCTCGTCAGTCGACCCGAGGTCATCGGCGAGAAACTCGGGTGTTACGGACACTCGATGGGATCAACACACACCTGGCTGGTTGGTCCGTGGGAGCCACGTCTGAAGTGCCTGGTCGGAAACTGCTGTCTGCCGACATACAAAGCGATTCACGACAATCACATGCTGCACTGCTTTCCGAACTTCGTTCCCGGGATTCACCAATACGGTGACACACCGGATATCGCGGGGCTGATCGCCCCGCGTCCGCTACTGCTGAACTTCGGCGAGAAAGACGGCGGAAGCCCGATCGACGAAGTCCGCCGAGGCGTCGAAGTCATTGCCGACGCTTATGGCGCGATGCATGCCGAAAAGAACTTCTCGCACTACATCGAAGAGGGCTCGGGGCACGTGCTCTCGGACGAAATGTGGAAGCGCACGCTCGCGTGGTTTAACCGGCATATCAGTTGACTGTCTGGAGCCCTCGATGTTCGCGTTGCTCGCCATTTCGCCTCAGATTCCAGACTACAACTGGATCATCCAGGTTTTTGGGATCGGCGTGCAGATCTACGGAGTGGATGGTGTAACCGGCGTCTTCATGTCCAGCTCAACCACTCACCTCTTCACCATTACAATCCCGCTCAGCGTTCCAGTTGTGGTGACGATCGCTGTGGTCCCGCTGCTTTGCATGGCAGTTTGGACTGTGGCTGCCATTCGATCGAGCTACCGATCGGTGCGACAGAGTGATGATTCCACATCGGTCTGAAGTCTGGAGATGACGCGCAGTACAGGTTCCCTCGAAGTTTCGCGACCAATCCAGTGCCGATGATTCCGCGAGTCGCGTTCCGGCTGCGCCTTTGGCATAATCGACTTCCCATAGACTTCCCGTCTCAGACCGTCATCCGACCTCCCACCACACTACTCAAAGAGCCACCGCATGGCGACCGACACATCCAGCACGACGGAAGTCGGCAGCTATTTTGTCTCGAACTATCCGCCGTTCTCGCTTTGGACGCAGGAGAACGTGCCCGAGATTCATTCCGCACTGAACTCGGAACCGGATGCCAGTGTGCCGCTGGGGCTGTATCTGCATATCCCGTTCTGCCGCAAGCGGTGCCGGTTCTGCTACTTCCGGGTCTACACCAACCAGAACGCTCAGGCGATTCAGCGTTACGTCGATTGCCTGGCTCGCGAGATCGAACTGATCAGCCAGTCGCCTGCCGTCCGCGATCGACAACTCAAGTTCGTCTACTTCGGGGGTGGCACGCCGTCGTATCTCAGCTCGCGGCAACTGTTGTTTCTGCGAGACAAACTGGCCGAGCACGTGTCGTGGGACACCGCCGACGAAGTCACCTTCGAGTGCGAGCCGGGCACGCTCAGCCTGGAGAAAGTCAAAACACTCAAAGAAATCGGCATCACTCGGGTGTCGCTGGGTGTCGAAAACTTCAAGGACGAGATTCTCGAAGAGAATGGCCGCGCTCATCTGTCGCCCGAGATCATGAAGGCGTATGGCTGGATTCAGCAGGTTGGGTTCCCGCAGGTCAACATCGACCTGATCGCCGGCATGATCGGCGAGACCGATGAGAACTGGCATCACTGCGTCGACAAAGCCATCGAAATGCAGCCCGACAATCTCACGATGTATCAGATGGAACTACCGTTCAACACGATCATCTCGAAAGAGATGCGTGAGTCCGGCGTTGCCTCACCTGTGGCCGACTGGGCGACCAAGCGTCGCTGGGCCGACGAGGCGATTAACCGGATGCTGCGCGAGGGCTATCAGATTTCGAGTGGCAACGAACTGGTCCGCAGTCTGAATACCGACCACTTTGTGTACCGGGACAACCTGTTCCGCGGCGGCGACATACTGGCGGCCGGCGTCTCATCCTTCGGGCATCTGCAGGGTGTGCATTACCAGAATCTTGATCAGATCGAGGACTACCAGACGGTCGTCGAATCGGGAGAACTGCCCATCAACCGGGCACTGCGTCCGACAGAACATCAGCAACTGGTCCGCGAATTCATCCTGCAGATGAAAGAAGGACACGTCGCGGTTGAACCGCTACAGCAGAAGTTCGGCATCGACATTCGCGAAGAGTTTTCTGACGCCCTGCACAATCAACAGGCCGCCGGTTACCTGAATATCGAAGAAGACGAAATCCGCCTGACACGCAAAGGACTGCTGCAGGTCGACAGCCTGCTGACTGAATACTTCGAACCAGAACACCGTGAGGTGCGATATACGTAAGACCCACTCGTTCCCACGCTCCGCGTGGGAACGCCCCGGGGACGCTCCGCGTCCCGTCCCCCCACAGCATTGTGTCAGGGACGCAGAGCGTCCCAATTGCGTCCCAATTGCGTTCCAACGCGGAGCGTTGGAACGAGTAGTGAAACGGTCTGAATCGTGAACGCGCAGGATGAACTCAAAACACTAACCAATCTGTTCCCCGGCGAAGAACCGCTATTCGCCACGGCGGAGCACATTCCACGCACGGGTACACCCGAGCCGTACCGCTCACTGCTCGTTCATAACCATCACATGACGGTCACGATGGAGCAGCACCACGGCTGCAAAGTCGATGTCCGCGTGATTGATCAGCGGCTCGACGACGACCTGTACTGTCGCAAGATCACGCTCGTGAAACAGGGAACAGACCAGGTCGTTCAGTTCGGGATCGTCCGCTTCAACTTCCACTACGTGACGCCGCAGGTTCGCGAAGAGATTCTTCGAGGCGACATTCCACTGGGGCGCATCCTGATCGACTACAACGTCCTGCGTGAGGTCGAACTGGCCGCGATCGTAAAACTGACGGCTGGTCCCGGACTGGCACGCTGCCTGCAAATGCCGGAAGGCAATGCGACTTACGGGCGGCTGGCAACGATCTTCTGCAATCACCAGCCGGCTGTGGACCTGCTGGAAGTCTCCGCACCGCTGTCGCTGGCTTCAACATGACACGCATGCCGCAACCTGCATTGCAGGATCGTTACGACGTCATCGTGATCGGAGGCGGCCCGGCCGGCGCCACAACCGGCGCACTCACAGCCGAACACGGTCACAGCACGCTGGTCCTGGAACGTTCTGATTTTCCGCGTTTCCACGTCGGCGAATCGCTGATTCCCGAGACCTACTGGACGCTGAAACGTCTCGGCCTGCTCGAACAAATGCGAGCCAGCGCGTATCCGAAAAAGTACAGTGTGCAGTTTTTCAGCGAGGGCACGAAGCCGTCCGCGCCGTTCTATTTCGACGAATACAAAGACTGCGAAAGCTCGCAGACATGGCAGGTCTGGCGCGACAGTTTTGACCGAATGCTGCTCGACAATGTCGCGGCTAAAGGCGGCACAGTGCATACCGAGGCACATGTGATCGACGTCCTGTTCGACGGAGATCAGGCTGTCGGTGTGAAAGTACGGCTGACTTCGAACGGCGAACGTGTGGACCGCGAAATCGCCTGTTCGGTCGTCGTGGATGCGACCGGGCAGTCCGCGTTTCTCGCAACGCGACTGGGCGTCAAGGACTCGGACCCGTGTCTGCGCATGGGAACCATTTGGAACTATTTCAAAAACGCGCGCCGAGATGCCGGTCGAGATGAAGGCGCCACGCTGATCATGCAGACGCCCGAAAAGAAGTCCTGGTTCTGGTTCATTCCACTACCGGACAATGTGGCCAGTGTCGGTGTGACCGGGAACATGGAGTACATGTTCTCGAAAGGAGCTTCGCCAACTGAGACGTTCCAGCGCGAACTCGATCGATGCCCGGCCATGGCCGAGCGTCTTGTCGATGCAACTCAAGAACGCGACCTGTTGACGACAAAGGATTACTCGTATCACGCGAAGCAGGCGGTCGGACCTGGCTGGGTACTGGTCGGTGACTCGTTCGGTTTTATCGATCCGGTCTATTCAACGGGCGTCTTTCTGGCACTGAAGTCGGGCGAACTCGCAGCCCACGCGATTCACGAAGCGTTGACAGTCGGCGATCTGACGGCCGAATCACTGGGCGGCTGGCAGAGCGCTTATCGAGACGCGGTTAACCTGTTCCGTAAGCTGGTCTATGCGTTCTATGCCCCGGACTTCAGTTTCGGGAAGTTCCTCAAAGCGCATCCGCAGTATCGCGCGAACGTCACGGACATGCTGATCGGCGACGTGTTCAAGCCCGGTGTCGGCGAAATCTTTGATGCCATGGGCGATGCGCTTCCGGCGTCGGACTGGACGCTGGCAACGACAACGAACATTGAGAACACTGATCTGCGATAATTCACTCATGTCATGTGTCAGTCGCTGCGGACAGACATTAGCGACAATCAGTGTCTATTAGTGTTCCACAACTTTCCGTTCGGAACACCGCGTTGAAATCACGTCGACTACGTGGAGCCGAACCATGCTGCGACTGTCGAGTGCCGTGTTTGTTCTGCTGAGTTTCACGTCGCCGTTACGATCGGCCGAAGTCGAAATTCGGTTTCTAGCGGGCGACCGCAAGGAGCCCACGCTGGTCAGCCATCTGGTCGACTTCCGTCGTTCTCCTGACGGTGGACTGATCGCGACTCAGTGGGTTTCCGGGACTCGCGTCGACGGCAAGCCTGTCTTCCCAGTAATCAGCGATAGCACGAGTGTTCCAGACGCGCCGAAACTCGCAGGCTCCCGAGTTAAGTCAGCGACCAGTGACCTCGGCGATCTGCTGAACGAGCTCGAGAAGAAGCCAGTGGCCAGGACGGTACGCCCGGTCGATGTGGTTGACGAACTGTATCGGGACGCAAAGCTCTCCGACGGTCGGAAGCTCGGCCCCGTGCGACATCGCACCAGTTCCGCGCGCGTCGAACTGTCCCGATCATCAAAGTTATCACCAGGATCGCTGACACCTACGAAATCTGGCCGCGTCGATGTTTTGTGTTTTCCCGTAATCGTGACGGCCGTCAGAAGCGGTTCCGGTGAACGCGACGTCTTCATTCCCAGACTCACACTCGAAGGCCGCGACCTGCTGGCGGATAGCCTGTTCGAGCACAGCCCGGACATGCCTCTGGGCGATGAGTCCAGACTGGCCCAGGGGAGTGCGACCGGGCAACTCGGTTGGCTCAATGCGACTCGCGGCGGTCAACGCGAGTTTCGACGGTTGACCATCTATCTCCCGCTCAATGGAGACGGTCCCGCCTATCGCTTGAACGGTCGCGAGTTTCGAATGACGACCGCTGGCGTTGTGCTCCCAGATGCGACGTCTGACCAGAACCCGACCACACTGACGCGTACTGGTGACTTCGGACTCCAACTCGTTCTGAGCCCTGAGCCGAAGCCGATTCGATTGCCGCTGTTGTCGAGTTTGCCGGCTGGCTGGAGCGTTGAACAGACTGCGGTCGAGTGGGATGTCGCGAGGGATCGGCTGGCTCCCGTCACCGTGGAATCACCAGGCGGCAGGCTCATACTGCAACCGCGTCTCCCGGAGGGAGATTGGGACGGTCATCGCTTTGTGCAGGTGGTTGCTGCCGACGAGAACGCGGAACCGATCGTCCGCGTGATTGAACTGCCCACGTCGTCTGACACTGCCACCGGCGCCGGCAGAATCATGTTGCGGATCATTCAGGTCGGCTCGCGAGGTGTCGTTGATCTGCCTGCGAGGTTTACAGCGGAACTGGTAGCCAACGTCGCCTCGGTCAGCGGACGTGACGCGTTCCGCGAGTACGGGCTGCCGCCGGAAACCGAAGCTGAACCCGTATTACTGAGCTTCGAACGGACAGCGTCCGACAGGTGGACGGCAGCAACGGAAGGAGTGCCGGCCGGGTTGTTTGGTTTGAAGATTGGGGCAGCTCCACAGTCGCACAATCTACTACCGATTGTCATTGCCGGCTCGAGCCGCGGATCTGTGTCGCTGGCGACCTGGCACAATCGCAACGACTACCTGCGTGGCGAAGTCATTCATCTGGGGATCATCGCTCGCGCCAGTCGCGATTTCGCGGACGTTCCTCTGTCGATCCGGCTGCAGCACGATTCCGGCGAGCAGGTCGATGTCGCGGTGTTGAAGGTCGACTGCCCCGCGGACCGTACTCGATCACAGTTTGTCACGATCGATACTCGCGGACTGCGATTGGGACGGTATGTCGTCTCAGCCGGTAGTCGCGACAAGCCGGACCAAGGACTGCTGACGTACGACACGTCATTCACCGTTTACGACTCCACACCGAAAAGTAATTTCGCCGTTTACAGTTGGTTCGCAAACAGTTTCTCCGGACCGATGAAAGCCGGCGACAAAACGCTGGTCAACGTTCTGCTGTCACAGAAGCCGTCAGCACCGCTGACTCCCGAAGAGCTACGTCGATATACGAGTCAGCCGGCGTTTGCCGTGCATCTTCGAAACGCCTTTGCTGCTGACCCGCTGTTCCCCGCTCCCGAAACAACTCTGCGGTACGACACGGAAACCGAACGCGAAATGGCCGTTGCCATGCGTCTGGGAACGAGGTACTGCCCGGACTACGGCTGGGGCATGAACGGTCAGGAAGCGGCGTGGAATCCGAAGCACACGCTGCCGGAAGAACTGAAACGCATTCAGCGATTGTGCTCGCAGGTCACGCAGCGACATCGGGACTTCGGCAACTTCGCCGGCCTGCATCTGAACTGGTACCCGCGGCTGGGTGGCAACTGGGAACAGCATCCCGCGACCGACGGCAATGCCGTGCCGCGCCGCGAGTTGCTCCAGCAGGAAGCGACAGCCGTCTACGCGGAAACCGATGCAGATCGAAAGAGTGCGACTGGAGGACTCGATCGAGCCGTGCGTGCTCATAAGCACCGAGTCGGTGCGCTGGCCCGAGCGTACGACGCATGGACGAGCCGCGCCAGAACAATGACCGCGGGCACTGGTGTTGCTGCGGCGGCTGGTAGCCACCGGTACGGGTCAATGCCTGGCCTGGATGGTGGGCCTGTCTACACGTCGTTTCCGCCGATCAGTTGGTTCCAGCAGCGCAACTACTATCCCTCGACATATCACTCGACACTGCCCGTCGCCGCGGTGCATGCCTACACGGATTACGGCTTCTCGCCATTTCAACCGTTGTGGGGAGTCGATCACTGGGCGTCGGGCGTCGGTGACAAGCCGATCTGGGCCACCACGATGAGCAACGGTCGTGACATCATGTTGCGGCACGCGCTGCTACTGACCGGACGCGGCGCGGATGGGATCGACCTCAAAGGCCAGGACAATCGCACGGCCGGCGTGATCTCGGACTTCCTGCAAAGCTATGGACCGTTTTTCCGTGCCATGGAATCGAACAGCGACATCGCCATCATCACGTCGCTGCGCCAGCAGTTCTCGACGAAGGATCTCATCGGTCAGTGGATGGGCTACACAGGCGGCAAGTATTTCAACCTGTACGTCAAGCTGTGGTATGCCCGTCGACCGGCACACATGATCGCCGAAGATGACGTCACGCTCGAACGGCTTAAGAAGTACAAGGCCGTGTTCATCCTCGGACAGCAGGTCCGCATGCCGGAGACGGCCATGTCCGCGCTGGACGATTACGCCGCGACCGACGGTCTTGTCTTCAAGGATCTGGAAACGGCCGACATCTATCCGGGCGAGACTTTCTCCCTCGCACCCACGCCGAACACTGAGGACCAACGGCCCGACTGGAAGCCCGACGAATATGTCCAGACGCGCGACCGTCACTTCGTCGGCACTCAGGCAGAGTACGAATCCATCGCCGACTCTCTCGACCGGTTGTTGAGCAAGCTGCCGCCGCCGCGAGTGCATTCGTCTGGCCACGACGTGATGCTCGCAACACTGCAGCCACATGAGGCAATCGCCAGCGAGCCCACGGAACCGTCGCCCCGCGTTGCAGCGGCTGTGTTCTCGGTCAATGACAAGCGCACGCCACCCGGGATCGTGCATCCGTGGAACTTCTGGTCAGCGACAATCATCAGTTCGCGATCGAAGCTCACGTTCGATAAGCCGTACATCCTGTACGACCTGCTGGAAGGCGGTCGGGAGATCGAGCTGACACAGGACGGTGATCGATTCATCCACGACGTAACCTTCGATCGCTGTGCCGGTCGAGCTTACATCGCGACCACTCGACCGATTCGTTCGATCTCAGTCCGTACGATCCCGCAGACAACGGGCGGCGACATCCCGGTCGTCGTCGAAGTCCGCGATGATCAGGACGCGACGTTCGTTGATCCGCTCCCCATGCAGATCGATGTGCTGAACGATCGCGGCCAGACAGTCCAGTCCATCTATCGAGCTTTGAGCCCCGCGTCGCAAACGTCAGTCACCATCCCGACGCACGCCGAAGCAGGCGCTTGGTCGGTTCGAGTGCGAGAACTGGCCTCAGGCATTACAGCGACTGCATCGATCCGCAAGCTGACCGCCGAATCGAGCGCGACACAAGTCAGCCCGGTACTTGTCCCGCGACCGGGAGCTGTCGGCAGGTTCGTGAATCGCGGCAAGGCGGGAGAGACAGATTTGCCGGTACTGATCGCTCTGGATCATCGGCAGATCAAACTTCATGGCGACCCGATCCAAGTACTTGCCGATGAGTTGGCCGCACACATCCGCCAGTCGGGTCGTAATACCGAGGTGCGTGTGATCGAGCCGGACAGCGTGGTCGAAGTCACTCAGCGTTGGCGACCGAACGCGCGAGACCAGCAATACCTCAGCGAAGCCAAAGCCGGCCGGCGGATCGTCGCCGTCGGCAATGTGTTAACCCGCCACTTCCGCACGGCGACAGGCGCGGCCGGTGCATTGGACGCCATTCATCCAGCATCCGGCTGGACCGAACCGGGAGCCGTTCATCGAATCTATCAGGACGTAATCATCCTCGGGTCGGTCGATCGACATCGACTGCTGGCCGATCTGCATGCGACCGTTGGTATGCGAGCGGAACCTGGCTTTCCGGCCAACGGGTCCGCGCTGGTTCAGGTCGTCCACGATGCATTCACCGCCGACCACGATTGTCTCAGCATCCAGGCACCGGACCTCGACGGCATGCGAGCGGGAGTAAACGCTGTGGCCGAACTGGCCACCAGCGGCGCGCGTCGGCAAGGCAACAATCCTGCGGTTGCCTCGGAAGACCAGTCTTCGCTGACGAATCTGGTCTCAGCATCTCTCACCGACCGGACAACACTGCCCAATCCCATCCGCGACGTTTTCGGAGCCACCGTTCATCCGATGGGCTTTACGGCTGATGGTGGTCTGCTCGCATCCGCGGGAACACAGGCGGCCAACTACTTCCGGTTCGATCCTGACGGCAAGCTGGATCGCAAGTGGCTCGGCAAGTACGCGGTTGAACCGGACAGTCTGAACGCGGCCGATACGGACGGCATGTGGATTCGCGAATGGTGGGGAGCACCTGGTTTCGTCGACTCGATCGTGCGTGCCGACAGCAATGCTCAACCCATGTGGATGATGAAGTCGCCTAAGTACAGCCGCAGTTATGCCGGCTGGAGACATCCCGGTCGCCGCTTCCTGGTCGATCGCGCCAGTGGTGACATGTTCGTCTCCGGGCACAACCGACTGACGCGGCTCACGCCAGATGGCGAAGTCCTGTGGCGATACGACGATCTGGAGACAGCTCAGGATATTGACTCGTTTCGCTTTTCCCGAGACATCATGCTGCACGGTCTAAGCGACGACGGACGATTCCTGCTGGCAGCATCATTCGGGATCGAACCCTACGCGAACCTCGTCAATCGGTTCGTGCGGCCCGTCGTAATGCTGGTTGATGCGAAGACCGGCGCACTGGTCTGGGAGAAAAAAGAACTCCTCATTGATCATTCAGCGTGTGCGTTTGCATCGGCGGATCGCATCGTCGTGGCCGATGCAACACCTGGTCGTAAGCGAGTCATGCTACTGGACCTCGAGGGTAACGAATTGTGGTCGCAGGCCAGATCAGCAGGCACATCGCAGGCGGAACTGACTCCGGAACGCAGTTGGCTAATCGTACGACCTGAGGCACCACGAGGAACGAATTATCAGACACTCGGCCCGCCGAAAGGACTGCAGGCGATTTCGCTGGACGCGAAACAGACGGCGAGTCCGTCCCGCGAATTCCCGCTGACCGCCGACATTCACGCGTGGCGCATGGTGAAGTCTGATGGCCGCATTCTTGTGAGTACCGTCGACGGGTGGCTGCGTTGCTTCCGGCCAGACACGTCGCTTGTGTGGGAGCAACGCTTCAACGGACCGGTCAACATTCTGACGTCTTTCAGCGGCCACCAGATTGCGATCGGCACGCAGAACGGGTTGCTGATGCGACTGGACGAGGACGGCAACGTCATCCAGAAAGTCGACCTCATGCCGCACAACATGGTCGTCGACCAAGCCAGGTACGTCCGAGACTATTCGGCCTCACCGGCTGGCACGCGCATTGTCGATGCTGTCGCAACCCGACCACCGCGCGTCCACGAACGGCACAGCAAGGTCGTCCGGTTCTCACCCAACCTGTTGCCGCCCGGTGACAAAACAGAGCCAGTTGCGTCGGCCAGGAAATGGACAGTCACCAGCGCGAAAGCCGGCAACTACGTGCTGTCGCTGCTGCAGCGTACAGCAGAAGGCCAGCAATCCGACGCCGACGAACGCGTGACGGTTGAGGTACGTCAGGCCAACAATCCCGATCCGATCTACTCGGCACCCGTCCGGCTTTCCGCAACATGGCAGGAACGTACGCTGGGCTGGAAGGTCGCAAGTCCGGGCGCGCTGGAAATCACGCTGAAGTACGAAGGTGACGGCACCGGAGTGGAACTGAGCGAGTCGGGGTTGTTCACGGTCTCGTATCCGTCCCGCAACCTGCTGGCTCAGCGTCTTCCAGATACTCCAGGCGAGCCGACCAGAAAGCCGGCCGGGGATGATCTCGATTCGCTGCTGGACGGCGACACGAAGAAGCTGACTCCACCGAGTGTGCGGTTCTTCATGCCCAACGATGTGGACCTGACCGCTCGCTCACGCGGCGCGGCACCATTCCGTTCGAGTATTCCGTACACGGTCCCGTTCGACGGGAACCTGGCCGGTCAGAAAACAAGCTGGCTGGGCAAACCGGTTACCGGCAGTACGCACGCTCAGATGCAGTTGAAATTCGAATCGCCGGTCGAATTGTCCGCGTTCACGGTCTACGAAGACACAGCCGCGGGCTACACCGACACATACGCGATCTTCTGCCGGGACGCCAAAACGAAGCAATGGCACAAGGCAGGCCATGTGAAAGACAATGCGAGTCCATTCAACCTGTTCACATTCCCGACCATCGAAACGGATGCCGTCACCTGGCTGTGGCTGAAGTCAGCCGATCGACACGCGAGAATCGCAGAAATGGAAGGGTTTCGCGTACGGAAGACCGGCAGGTAATGAGACGCAGGCGCGGCACGTCTACAAACGACCGAACTGCAGTCGCAGCAGTAGCTCTTTCACGCTTGTCATCGGGACTTCGTCCACTTCGATGGATTTCGACGAGCAGATAAACAAGGGGCCGTCGGTCAATGCATCGGACGGATCGGGCAGTCGGCCGTGGCTGCCTTTGACGTAGCTCGCATCCAGACTGATCACATCCATGTAGTAGCGGAATCCGAGCCACTTCTGCATGAGGCGACGCGCGACGTGAAACCGTGGGAACTCGAAATCCGGATCGACAAACAGCTCCATCGGGTCGTAGCCTGGCTTGCGATGGATATCGACGGTGCGGGCGTAGTCGGGGGCAAGGTCGTCGTCGAACCAGAAGTAGTACGAGAACCAGGATCGTCGGTCGCTGATGGCCACTAACTGTCCCGATCGCGCGTGATCGATGCCGAATTCTTCCTGCTCGTCGTCGTCCAGGACGAATTCGATTCCGTCGACCTTCTGCAGAATGGCCTTCACGAATTCGACGTCCTGCGGGCGTCGGATATACACGTGAGCGAACTGGTGGTCGGCCACGGCAAACGCGCGCGATGCTCCGTAGTCGACGATCTCCCATCCCGCGATCTCGCGGCGGATCGCCAGATAACCGTGCTCACGCAGGATGCGGTTGATGGCAATCGGCTGCTCGACATCCGTGATGCCATATTCGGACAGGATGACGACTTCCGCCTCCCGTTCACGGGCTGCGTTGATGACCTTGCCAGCCTCGGCGTCGACCAGGCGGATGTCGTCCGCGATTGCAGGATCTGAGGGACCCAAGCGCTGCAGGTTATAGTCCAGGTGCGGCAGGTAGACGAGCGTCAGCGTCGGGTTGAACCGCTGTATGACGTCAACTGAGGCGTCCGCAATCCAGGCGGAACTGGAGATATCCGCTCCCGGGCCCCAGAACTTCAACAACGGAAAAACGCCGAACTGCTGCTGCAGTTCGTCCTTCAGATCGTGCGGCTTGCTGTAGGAGTCAAAGAACTTGCGACCGTCGGCGGGATAGCTGGGACGTGGTGTGACCGACCAGTTGACGTCGGCGTACATGTTGTACCACCAGAACATCTTCGCGACGGTGTAGTGCGGGTAGTACTTGCGGGCGGCATCGTACACGCGTTGCCCGTGCACCAGTCGATTGGACTGTCGCCAGAACCAGACTTCCGACAGGTCGTGGAAATACCAGCCATTGCCGACAATGCCGTGATTCGCCGGTGGCAGACCCGTCAGGATCGTCGACTGAGCAGTACATGTGACGCCCGGCAGCACGGCGCCCATGGGACGGGCGAAACCATCCGCAGCCAGGCTGTTGATGTTCGGCGTGTCTGGCCCAAGCATCTCAGGCGTCAGGCCGACGACGTTGATGACAACCAGAGGCTGCGGCATATCAGAAGCCACCGCCGGAAGACTGCACGGCTCCGCGCTTGCGTGGGATGTCGCCAGTCATCTGCAGCGTCTCCATGGCGATTTCCAGCTTCGTGTAGATCCGCTCGCGGGGATCCAGCAGGTCTTCCTGCGGAATGGCCGACACCAATACCAACTGAATCTCTCCCACGTCATAGCGGTACAGACGAAAGTCCATCTCGATGTCCTGGTCATCAATGTTCCGAGTCACGCGATCCAGCAGAATCCAGTCGTAAGTCTTGCGCGGCACATATGCTGTCCCGCGCGGGGCTCGTACTTCCTCAAACGTCCACGGTGTGACGCTTGGCGGATCGAACCCAAGTGCCGGTCCGAGCACTTCGGCCACGTCGTTTCGCAGCTCATTGGGAGGATTCTCGTCGTCGAGTTCCAGAAACCGACTGTGATTCGTGCACAGAAATATGAACCCTCGCAGGCTGTCGGCATCCAGGCCGGGAACATCGATGCGAGTTTCTCCCTGCCATGCACCCAACATACCTGGCAGATCCCGATTGATGAATGGCGGCTGCCGCATGTCGTGCGGGGCTTCCTCGGTTGGCCCGGGAATCTCGCGAAAGCCCTTCGGCGGACGGAATTCGACACCGAACTGCTTCCAGACCACCTTCTCGAGCGCCGTGTCGACACGCTGTCGGTACGTGTAATACCGGGCCGTTTCCTGCAGCCGCTGCTCGTACGCCTGAGTGCCACAGCCCGCACAACTGGCAGCGGCCAGCGCGGTGAGTACGGTGAGTGAGATTCGAGACTGGCCCGATGTAGTCATGCTCTGGGTCATCCTCGGTTGGGGTTGGCGGCGGGCAACAGGCAGCGTCGATTGACGCGCTGCTGAGAATTCGAAACAGCCAGTCTAGTGACAGTGCGAACCATCCTCTACTTCCCGAATCGAATCCGTGGTCCGGAAGAACAATCGCGGGTTTCCCTCAGCGACAACCGCCGGGCGTGAACCGCGTTCCCAGACGACCGACACCGTTAACCGTCGTTGGGCTGTCTTCCACGATCGGGGCCGCGCTCGTCATGCTCTACAAACCAGCACCAGCCCCGGCAGCAGCACACGCGCCGGCGACGGTGATGACCGAGACGGCGACGCCTCCGCCAGTCTCTGGTCAGACCGGCTCCTGACCGGGATCCGTGCCATCCAGACGCGACCGTTCCAACGATCCTCGACGTGAGACCAGTTCGAACGACAGAAGCAGGCCCAGCGCACCCGCGGCCAGCAGTACGGTCAGCAGGGTGTCGCCGTCAAACGCGACCGGCCAGACATTCTCAAATTGCTTGAGCTTGAATTCCGCGATGTCGGGCGTCAGGTCGTGCTTGAACGGCCATAGCTTCCGCAACGAACCGAGCATGAACCCACACAGCACGGCCAGCATGATTTGCGGAAACCGGTCCAGCAGCCAGCGCAACAGGCGGCTGAAAGCCAGCAGTCCAAACAGACAGCCGGCACAGAACACGGCGACAGCCAGAAAGTTCTCGACGGTCCAGTCGCCTTTCAGCAGCCCGCGAATCAAGCCGGTTACGTACGAATAGCGACCCATAATCAGCAGGATGAAGGCGCCGCTGATCCCCGGCAGGATCATGGCACAAATCCCGATCATGCCGCTCAGAAACAGGTACCACAGCCCTTCGGGTGGGTTCTGCAGTGTCTCAAGGCCCACGATGAACCAGGCCGAAATCGCGCCGGCAACCAGTGCCGCGCAGATGCGCCGAGACCAGTGATCGACGCTGCGTGCCACCAGAATTCCTGATCCCAGGATCAGGCCACTGAATACGGCATAGGTAAACTGCAACTGATGTTCGAGCAGATAGTGCATCAGAAACGCCAGGCCGGCGATCCCCGACCCGACTCCGACAGCCAGTGAGGCGAGAAACCGCAGATCACAATGCTCAGCGGCGTCCTTCCACCGGCCGTCCAGAACGTGCCCTGCGGCAGTGCGGTCGATCCGGCTGATCGCGGTCACCAGCCGGTTATAGATGCCCAGTACAAGTGCCACAGTGCCGCCGGACACGCCGGGCACAATGTCGGCCGCGCCCATCAGCAGGCCTCGTCCGGCGTTTTTCGCGTCGTCAATTTTAAGCACGGCAAGTCTCTGCAATTCGGCGATGAATCTCATCACGACGGACGGCAATCAATGGCGAATCCGGACTGGGCGGGAATGCAATTTCTCCGCCGCTGCCTTACACGCCGTGGTCACGGCACGTTACCTTGCCATCCGGAACCTTCGGCGAAAGATACGTCAGGATTAGCCGTGGGCAGAAGATGAGTCACTGGCGTCCCGACAATCCAGGAGCATTGCCATCAAAGGTCCGGGTCTGAGAATAGTCCACGATGTCCGTCGTTTCTGGAAATGCCCGGAATGCGGACGCACCGAGCGGTCATCAGTGGACACAGTGTCACGCAAGTGTGCATGCCGGTCAGCAGGCGTCTGGATGACGCTGATTGAACCGGCACCGGCTCCGCCTCCGTTTGAAGTTCCGGTCGCCGCGGTGAAGGACGCGCCTGAGCCAGAAGCGGATTCCGCTAACTCGGCACCCGCGAAGACTGACGAGCACGGTGGCCAGACAACGCCGGAAAAACGTCCGAATTCGGACGATCAGAGTAATCCGACACAGGAAGAAACGTCGGAAACCGCCGGTGATAGTGGATCATCGGATTCTGCGGGAACGCAGACGCCGGTTCCCGCGTCAACCGACGCACCGCCGGTATCCGAGTAACCAATCACGCGAGTGATGATCTTCCGCGGCATTCGTGAACTCGCCGTCTTTCGTCTACGAACGGGTGTCCCGGTGGCGTAGATTCTTTTGGCTGACATGGCACGATCTGGTTTCGCGCGCGAGCCAGGTCACGAAGAAATCCACTGATGCCGACTGAAGCAACATGTGCGTCTCAGACAGCCCTCACAAACTGCAACCGGAATTGACGACAGCGCCGCCGCGTGCGCGTCGGGGATTCACGCTGATCGAGCTGCTGGTTGTCATCGCCATCATCGGGACCCTTGTCGCGCTGATCCTGCCCGCTGTTCAACAGGCCCGCGAGCGTGCCCGAGCGGCACAGTGCCTGAATAACCTGAAGCAGCTCGGACTCGCCCTGCACAATTACGAATCGACTCACGGGCTGTTCCCGCCGAGTTTTGTGCGGCAGGAAGATGGCAATCCGCCGCCGCCGCCACCAGCAGCAGATCCGCTCCGCTACCGCAGCCACTGGACCGGATTCCACATGCTGCTCCCCTTCCTGGACCAAGCACCGTTGTATAGCAGCTACGACTTCAATGGGACGTGGCTCAGCAGCATGACGAATTCGAATGACCGACGGCACTGGCAGTTCAACTTCACGGTTATCCCCGGACTCATCTGTCCAAGCGCGCCGCGGGGTAACAAAACCGTCGGTGATCCCGGTGCGTCCGGCAGCTCCGCGCACTGGATGGCGAGTGCTGTGACGGATTATTCATTCTGTCACGGACGGGACATTATCAAAGCACTGCCAGGCTCGGCGGAGGCATCCTGCCCGGGCGGGCTGCGACATTACTGGTCGAACTGGCCCGCCGAGACGCGCGGTGCATTCGGCTACAACAGCACTTGCGGTCTGCAAAGCATTCTGGATGGTGCATCGAACACGATTCTGATGGGTGAGAAAGCGGGCGCACGCCTGACGATGGGCGGTGGTGGCGTTGCCTTTCCCCGAGGTCCCGTCGAGTATCCTTGGGCGATGGCCGCGGTTCTGTATTTCGCGCCAACGCCGGGCGGAACCTGGGTCGCCGGTCCGTACGCCGTGACACGAGATATCCGTCTCCCCAACTGCGCTGACGCCTCACCGTCGGTGGGTGTCCCGTTTCCGATCAATCCGAAACCGGTTGATTTGCCCAGCATCAGTACGGAACGGCCGATGTACTCATTCCAGTCGCACCATCCCGGGGGAGCGTATTTTCTGATGGGCGACGGCAACTCACGGTTCCTCAATGAGAGCCTCGACCAGAATGTCCTGGAAGCTCTGTCGACCATCATGGGCGGAGAGCCGGTTTCGACAGGCGGCTAATCGATTTGTGTCGCTGAGACACTGTGGACTGCCCGGAAAGCACATGCGAATTTTCACCATCCTGATCGTACTGGCCTGTTTCGGATGCTCAGAGCAATCGGACGCGATCACCGTCTCCGGGCGGCTGCTGCTGGACGGGATTCCCACGGAAGGTGAAATCCTGCTCGAACCGATGGCACGCAAAAATGCGAGCAGTCCACCGCCCGTCACGGTCTTCGCTGATTCTGATGGGTATTTCTCAGCGACGATCGCACACGCGACGGAAGAGGATAGCGGCTTGCCGTGTCGGATCGTGTTGCGAGTCTCGCCTCCCTCAACGGGTGACGTACCTGCCGCGCTCGACGAAACAGCTCCCCCGGAGAAAACCGTCACGCTGCACCGCACATTGAGCGACGGTAACGAACTGGCACTGCTTGTGACGCAGTAAACTCAGGTCACCTTCGGCGCAGCGACGGCAGTTGCCCGTTCGCCCAGCGGTCATTCATCGAGCTGTCGGCCGGTGTCGATACTACGTGCACATCGAATGATCGCCCGCCAGAGACGCGCATCGATTTAGGATCGAGCTTCATGAACTGATTGATCTTCATTCGCGGCAAGTACCAGTCCACGTACTCACCACTCGCCGTCACGACGACGACGTAGTACGCCATCTCACGCAGTGGAGAGATATTGCGCAACTGGGCCTCGATCTTCATGGTGCGGCCGTTGGACTCGGCATAGACATCGATCCCCGCAAGATTCGTCTGTCGGCTGATGATACCTGGTCGATCGTTGGGGTCTGCGGGAAACTTTGCACGCTTCAAAGCCGTGTTGAAGGTTGGCACGAAGTCCCTCTGGATTGCATCAGGGGACATGCCGAACAGTTCTTCAAACTTCTGCAGCCGGATTCGATTTGACACATCACTCAGCGGCTCAAGCGTATTCAGGTACTTCAGATAGTCGGCGTACTCGCGGCGATGTTTGCTGACCAGAAGCCAGTGCATGCTCCATGCGTGCAGATAGGCCTCGCCCGCGAAAATGTCTCCGCGAAAGACAGCGTCGGTGGTCACAACGTCTGACCACGACATCCCCCGCGGTGGTCCGCCTGCTTCCATCAGCAACTTCGCATACTGGGCGTTGAGTTGCTGCGGATCGCTGCGGACGCTGTCACCGTTGCCTTCAAACCCGGTTGCGATCCCCTCGGCAAACCACACCGGAATCGGAGCCAGTCGCGACAGCACGCGCGTGTTGAAGCACTGCTGATGAATCGCTTCGTGCAGCGGTGTCGCAAACGTGTAGCACTCGCTCATGCGCACGTAGAGAAAATTTGTCAGCGACGAATAGAAACCGGCGATGTTCCCAGCGGAGAGGCCAGTTCCACCACTTTGCTTCGTTGTGTAGTCCTCGAAGTCGTCGTCCGTTTCAAACAGGAGCACGACAAGCGGGAACGTCGGTTCGTCTCGAGGCACACGCATCGAGGTGCAGAATCGCTTGAATTTGGCCTCAATCCCCACCATGTAGCGAGCAGCTTTACGCAGGTTTTTCTGTACACGCCCCTCAGAGGTCTTTGGCAGTGGAGCCGTCAGCACGACGCCGATCACATACTGGCCATGCACCGTACCTCGAAACTTCTCTTCACCAAATTCGTCCTTCAGACGCTGCAGCATGGCCTGCGGAGCCATTGGTTTGGGATCAGGTCCCGGGACGCGTTTCTGCACTGCTTCCTGAGGAATAATCCGTAACGAACCATCGCCAAGTTCCAAGGCGATAGCTCCCTGCCCCGTGCCGTACAGACGAGCCTCGACGTCAACCGCCTTGCCGTCCTGGTCCACGTAACGAAACTCGTCGGCGGTGACGATCCGTGCCGACACGAGCAGCACAAGCGCCAGCCACGGAACAGTTCGGGTGGTCACGAGACGCGTAGAGATGGGCATCTGATCTCTTTCGGTCCTGGTGCGACGCGCTGGCCTGTCATCGAAAGCCTTAGGGGCAGTCTGGAAATAACCGTGACAATCAGCCGCAGGGCGTTAGCCCCGGTTCTGTGCAGCAACCGGGGCTAACGCCCTGCGGCTGATCATTTCGGACAGTTATTGCCAGGACGATGCTTAACGACACGGACTTCTTTCAACCCGCGCCGCGAATGATACTACCAGGCTGTAAGATGAATCTCACCTCTGCCGGTTTCCGACAGTCATTCCGCAACACCGATTCCTCTGGCCTGGTGAGTCATGATCTGGACGATTCTGGGGATCTTCATGATCGTGATGGTCGGCAGCGCGTTTGCTCTGTTCGGTCTGAGTGCCGGCATGGATTCGATTTCAAGTTTCGAAACTCGCGAAGCCAAACTCACCTGCTTCCATTGCGGACAGCCAACCGAAGTCGGTCGCAAGCACTGCCAGCAATGCGGAAAGGAACTCCAGTAAATGATGCTCTTCAGCCCTGTGTTGCTCCTGTTTGTCCTCGTTGTCGTCATCGGGGTCGTGTTCGGTCTGAGAGCTGCGTTCGGGGGACGAAAATCCGGTGGCAATGCGCCGGAGCCGCCCGCGGCCGCCGGCGTGTTGCTCAACTGCCCGCATTGCGGTGAGGAAACTGAAGCGGCCAGCCCTCAATGCCAGCACTGCGGGAAAGAGCTGTAGAAGGTCTTCCGACCGGTACAGGTCCGCGATTCATCATTCCATTGCGAATGCCTGGAGGGTCACGTGGCTATGTTCATGCCGATTGGTGTCATGGAGCTTCTGATTCTGGTGGTCATCGTCGGATGTATCGCAGCGGCGTTCATGCGAGGTCGCGGTGGGTCGCGTCCCTCCGAGCCCCCGGCCGCGGCTGACGTGCAGCTCAACTGCCCGCATTGCGGACAGGAAACAGAAGCGGCTGCCAGTCAGTGCCGACACTGTGGCCGCGATCTGTAGAGCAGCCAGATGACTACTGCGTCTTCAAGGCTTGATTGTGGGGTAGCGAAACTCGCCAGCGTTTCGGCTCCCCGCGACTGGCCGAAAGTCTTGGCGACTTTCGCTACTCGGGTCATCCCCAATTCTTAGCCTTGAGAACGCACTACTTTGCCAGCGCCGGATGATGTCCCGTCACTGCCAACCTGATCCGATACAGCCCACTGCCGGCGGTGATGTGCAGTGTTTGGTTCTGGTCGCCCCGCCCGAAGACGCAATTCGTCGGCAACGTTGGCGTCTGGATGTAAGCCAGTTCCTTGCCATCGGTATCGAACGCCACGATGCCGAAACGACTGGCCGATCGCACGGCCGCAAAGATGTGGCCGGCGGAATCCACCGTCATTCCGTCGATCCCTGTTTCTTTGCCGAAGTCGTGCAGCACACGTTTCTTCCCGAGCGAACCGTTTGACTTTACCGGGAACGCGTTCAGCGTCATGCGTCCGGGAGTCGCCGGCTCCTTGTCCAGATCGGCCGTCGCGCTGCCATTGTTTGTCTCGGCGACATAAAGCGTCCTGCCATCCGGCGAGAGCATGACACCGTTCGGCTTCTCGATGTCAGTCGTGGCCTGATGCAAAGAGCCATCCGGATCGAGCCGATAAACATTCATCGTCGGCAGTTCCATTTTCTCAGGGCCGACGTACTTCGGATCGCTGAAGTAGATACGCCCGGAGCGGTCGATCACCAGGTCATTCGGTGAGTTAAATCGCCCTCCTTTGAACCTGGAAACAATCGGCTTGATGGACCCGTTCGATTTGACTTCGACCAGCGCTCGATGTCCCCCAAGCGGCGAGGCACAGCACGCAACGAGACGCCCTCCTCGATCAAACATCAGTCCGTTGGCCATACCACTGTTCGGACTGTGGACTGCGGTCTTACCCGTCTTCGGATCGAACTTCATGATGCGGGCCGGCCCGGAATCGAACGGCTGCGCAAAGTCGCTGAAATAGATCAGTCCATTCGGTCCAGCCGCAGCGCCTTCGGTAAAGCCACCTTCCTCCCACAGCGCTTCCAGCTTCGCCCCGGCCGGCACAATCGACGAGTCTCCGGAGACAGTCAGCTCGTCAGCGGGCAGCATGGAAGTCATGGCGATCAACAGAATCGGGGTCAGGTAGGCAGAGTGTTTTCTCATGGCGCTAAACTCGTTGAGGCAGGATAGAGGCATTGAAATAGAACTTCAGGCGAGACGGTGTTGTTTCACGGTCAGTCGGCGTCTCCGTCATTCCGAACAGGTGTCGCGCAGCGTAGACGTTCGCCGTAACCAATTCAGCAGGGCGGACCCGACCGAGTGTTCCGCAGTCCGCTGCGTTAAGATAGTTCGCTCGCTTGAAGCAGACCGGGCTGAGTGCCTGTCGATGCGGAATCTCCAACATATGGCCAGGCAACAATGATCAAAACACACCGCAGCCAACTCAGTCTGTGCGCTGTTCTGTCCGCGTCCAGTTTCGCGCTCCTGCTGGCGCGACCAGTCGACGCTGCCGAACGACCCAACATCGTGTTCATCCTCGCCGACGACATGGGTTATGGAGACCTCGGCTGTTACGGACATCCGGTCGCAAAGACGCCGCACATTGACGGCCTCGCGAAACACGGAGTCCGGTTCACTCAGCACTACGCGAACGGTCCTGAGTGCAGCCCGACCCGAACGGCTTTCCTGACCGGTCGCTATCAACAGCGCGCCGGTGGACTGGAATGCGCCATCGGAACCGGCAATGTCGGCCGCTACAACGATGCGATTCGGCTGGCCGACAAGCGAGAATTAGGGTTGCCGGCGGATCAGACGGTCATCCCCGGCGCGTTGCAGACAGCCGGTTACACGTGCGGAGTTTTCGGCAAATGGCACCTGGGTTACGAGCCGCACTTCAATCCAATCGAACACGGCTGGGACGACTTCTTCGGTTACCTCGGCGGTAACGTCCACTACTTCAATCACCGCGAAACGAGTGAGCTGCACGTTCTGTTTCAGGGACGGCTGCCCGTCTATCGCGATGGGTATATGACCCATTTGATTACCGACGCGTCAGCGGCCTTCATCGAGCAGAACAAGGGCAAGCCCTTCTTTCTGTATGTCTCACACGAGTGTCCGCACTTCCCGTTTCAGGGACCGGACGACGCAGACAAAGTCGTCACCGCCGAGAACTGGACGGAGCGCGATGCCGAGGCGTATGTCGCCATGCTTGAAGATCTCGATGCGGAAGTCGGACGGTTACTGGTATCGCTCGACAAAGCCGGCGTCTCCGATGACACGCTTGTCGTATTCGTCTCCGACAACGGCGGATTCGCTGGAGCTGCGAACATGGGACCGCTCAACGGCGCCAAGAGCACGACGCTGGAGGGCGGTATCCGAGTACCGCTGATCATGCGCTGGCCCGGTCGGATCAAGCCGGATTCCGTCAGTCATCAGGTCTCAGTCACGTTCGACCTGACGGCGTCCTTCATGAATCTCGCGCAGGCGGAAGTCGCGCAGGCCCGACTCGATGGCTACGACATCGTCAACCACCTGACCGCGCCGTGTGAGGACATCGAACGCACACTTTTCTGGCGAGGCAAGCGGGGCGACCGCACATGGTGGGGCGTTCGTGATGGCGATCTCAAATACGTCCGCAAGACCGAAGCCGACGAGACCATGGAATGGCTCTACGACCTGTCCACTGACACTGGCGAAAAGAACGACCTGTTGAAATCACGACCTGCAGAACGGGCGAGCCTGCGCAAGCTGCTCAGCCACTGGGAAGTCGACGTAGCACCTTCCCGCTGATTGCAGCGGTGTGTTGTTCAGGCGTGCGGTGAATGAGAATTTACCGCCCCTGAGTTTATCTCAGGGGTTCTCGCGTTTCTGCACTACGCAATCGGTAGTGCAAAGACGCGAGAACCCCCGA
>Ga0302123_10000723_pt1 | contig 25135 bp, 27 predicted proteins | sample CB21_321_MG_FD_203109 | JGI IMG/M metagenome (GOLD analysis project Ga0302123, IMG submission 203109) | Marine microbial communities from Western Arctic Ocean, Canada - CB21_32.1 | ecosystem: Environmental > Aquatic > Marine > Oceanic | place: Canada: Western Arctic Ocean | collected 2017-09-28 | reverse complement strand
CCACCTCTGCGGCGACAGACGGAATTGCACCGACACTAACGTCGTCTCTATCGGGGTCCTTGCACAAGACCTCCATAACGGTGACGGTGAATTCCGACGAGAACCTGAGTTCCACACCTACGGTAAAGGCCAATGGCGTCACACAGACGGTAACGTTGGTCGGCACCAACCAGTGGTCATCCAAGATCACCCCGGGTAATGGTGTGTGGGCAGTTGTGATTTCGGGTACAGATACCGCTAGCAACTCCCGAAGCTTGGGGGACCTGATTTCGACCGCTTCCTTCCCCACATCGAAGAGCATCGTCTTCTACATTGACAGTGCGATTCCTGCACCGGCGGTCACGCCGGCCGGAGGGAGCAGCACTGAGACTGCGGATCCGTTCTTCATCAACATCAGCTTCGCCGCTGAGGGTAAGGAGTACGGACTCAACACCGACACCGACCCCGACGTGATGATCCTGGCCACGGCTGGAACCGTGGACAAGGATCTAGACGTTAACGGTGCGGTAACTATTACGGCGGCAACTCTGGACGGAGTTGATGTGCTGTCCAGCCTCTCAACCTTGGACAACAGCAGCTTCGACCTAGCTGTGACAGGCATCGCCACGGGTGCGCACAAGCTGCTAGTCTCAGCTACGGACACCGCTGGGAATAAGATCACCCTGAATGAAACCAAGTTCACGGTGGTCGCCCGGAAGGCCTACTCCGTCACCATGCGGGCTGGCTGGAACCTGATTTCCCTCCCCGGTACTCCGGTAGACACGAGCATTGACGCAGTGCTGCCATCCACGCACCCGGCAACCCAGGTACTGGCCTTTGACCAGAACAATATTCTGGGCCCTTGGCTGATTGCCAAGCGGGCAGCAGACGGCACGTGGACCGGTTCGCTGAACACCATTGACGGTAGGCACGGGTATTGGGTTAACACCACGTCGGCTGCGCCTATCAAGACGCTGTTGAAAGTGCCCAGCGCCGGCACCCAGGTACGCCTTCCCACCCTCGGAGTGTCGGTCGGTTGGAACCTCCTGCCGGTGGTTGACTACACCCAGCAGGCGTTCGGAACAGCCATCACTGGCTACCTGACGACGGTCACATGGAAGGTCGCTTACACCTACGACACCGCGCAGAGCAACCCATGGGTCCGGATTACGGCAGCCAACCTGCTGGAAACCGGTAGAGGTTACTGGGTCTGGGCAACAAAGGCGGGGCACCTGGTCCCGTAACGCCCATCGCTTCAAAGCGTAACTCTTGACGAATGAAAGGTCTCCCTCCCCTACGGGGGGGGGAGACCTTTTTCTGCGAGGAGTGGACACTGATCATGACAATTTTTTTCGGAGCGCGACGCTTATCCCTGGTTCTTCTGGCCGTTTCCTTATTCTTGTTTGGCTTAAGCGGCGTTGGCGTGGCCTATGCCCAGAACGAGCCGCCACCGGAAGGTCCTCCACCCCTGCCGGTCATCGTGCAAGGAACGGCATACGTGGATGGCGTGCTCATGCAGGGAGAAGCTGAGTTGACGGCGCGGATCCTGGACTGGGAGAGCCGGCCGGTGACGGTGATAGACGGGGTGTTTGACCTGCTGATTGTCGGCCCGCCGTCAGGTGCCTATACCAACCAACCGGTGACCTTCCATCTGCTCGAGATGGAATCCCGCCAACGGACGCGGTTTACTATGTTAGGCGCGCCATTGGCTCTAGTTGTGCGGTTGGATTTTAGCGAACGGGCTGGGACGCCGACCCCCCAATTGACGCCCACGGAATTACCCGTTACACCGCCGCCCCTCCCCGAAGAATCAATTGGTGATCCAGGTGATAACGGAGACGGCTTTGGGTGGATGGGGTTGTGGGCCTTGGGAGGAGGGGTTGTCGTGCTCGCAGGCGTCATCGGTTACGTGGTGAAGCGGCGGGGAGTACGTTAAGCGCGCCTACCCTGTCATCCCGTGTTCTTCTTTAGGAAGGCGAGGAAGCCCGATGCGGAATCGGCCTCTTGTCTCTTTGCCTAGAGCTGGGGTTATCAGAAGCCTTTAGAGGAGGGTTGCGGCTGGCTGGAGGACGACGACCTGGGTCTCAGCGGGCAGATTGCTGCGCGTCACGGTCAAGCGTGTTTGGGACTCCGGCTCCTTGGTGCCTAACTCCTGCAAAAAAGCGCCTAGGGAGTCTAGTTCCGCTTTGCTTCCCGATTGCGCATAGACCATGGGGATGACGATTCGAGGCTCCAATGCGTTCACCAGCTCTGCCGCCTGGTCGGCGTTAAGCACTCCGTGGCCGCCGATGGGTACCAGCATGACATGGGGATTGCCCAGCTCTTCTAGTTGCCGGTTCGAGAGTGGCGTGGAAAGGGCTCCTAAGTGGCAGAAGACTAGCTCTTCGGATTCCAATAAGAAGATGGTGTTCCATTCGGGTTGGGGCGCTTCCGACTCCTCCTCGCGATGGAGACGGTTTCGAATGCCCTTGAAGTTGAGTCCGGATATCTCGTACTCTCCGGGGCCAGAAAGGGCCGTGGGGTCGCCAGGAAGGAGGTCAAGGGCGTTGTAATACGGGTGCTTGTTGCTCAGGGTCACGATATCAGCTTGAGCAAGGGGCGGAGGTATGGTGAGTCCCAGTGCAGGAGAGAAGGGGTCGGTGAGCAGCGTTAAACCGCTGGTGCGAATCTGGAATGAGGCGTGGCCAATCCAGGTAATGTCCATTATTTGTCCTTGCGGGTGCGGCCGATAAACGCCCACGCACCTGGGAGCACAATGGCGGCGATATAAAGCTTGATGAGGTCGCCGAGGATGAAGGGGTAAAGGCCTCCCACCAGCGTCTTATCGAGGGTGTTTTCTCCGGGGATGGCCTCAGCCAAGTTGAAGCCAAGGCTTGCGTTCAGGTTGCCGGAGCTGATCAGGTAGCCCAACCAGAGTAGCCCTGGTATGTAGAGGGAGATGTTGCCGATGAGCATTGCGACAGTGACGCGCCAGCCTCGGTCCCAGCCCCGCTCTGCGAGACGGCCCACCAGAAAGGCGGCGATGACGAAGCCGACGATGTAGCCGCCGCTGGTGATGTCCCAGACAGCGCTGCTGGTGCCAGCCCAGGGCAGGACGAAGTGCAAGAAATCACCGGTGGCGCTCGGGGCGAAAACGGGGATGCCGATGGTGCCCCAGACCATGTAAAGCGATAGAGCTCCTGCTCCGCGCCACGCGCCGAGAGTGCCGCCCGCGAGCAGAACCGCTAGAGTCTGGCCTGTCAGGGGCACAGTGGTGAAGGGCAGACGTAGCGCAATTTGGGCGAACACTGCCACTAGGATACTGAAACCGACGATGAGCGCGACGTCCCTGGCCAGCCCTCTACCCGGGAGGACGATATCAATAAGAATGGGGGGTCTGGCCGTCGTCTGCATGGCTTCGTAGTCTCCTAAGCGAGCATCCGGCGCAGTATATCAAAGCGCTTATCCCATGGACAGGTATCTGCATGCGGGGTGAGGCCGAATTTTCGTGCGCATAATCAACTGGGAAGGGTGAGGATGTCACTCGCGAACTACCGGGTTGGAAAGCTGTTTTACAAAGGTTCTGTGAAGTCAGTTTCCTTCCCATGCTGGCGGAGTCGACGGCACACCGTCTTTGCCTATAACGGTAGAGCGTTAAGAGTGTCACAGCCAACTGTCTTTAGCGTAGGGAATCGTAGCGCCCTCTCCTGCTTTCGTAGGCTGCGTGGAAGAGAACGTTTGAGTAGGTTTAAATAGAGGGATGGGAGAGAGCCCCGATAGGCTCTTCCCTTTCAGTTGACACTCGAAAATGGCGGGTGATACAGTGGTCTGGCGCTCGTGGAGGGGCATCAATGTTTGAGGTAGTGGTAGACAGCATCAGAGTTAGTTTGATGAGCTACCAGCGCGTGGTGATTCTCAAAGAAAAGGACACCGAACGCTACCTCCCCATCTGGATTGGTCCCGCGGAGGCGGATGCCATCGCGGTGAAGCTCCAGGATGTCACCGTCTCCCGCCCCCTGACTCACGACTTGCTCAGTTCGGTGATTATCAGCTTGGGCGCGAGCATTGAGAGGATCGTCGTCTCAGACCTTTCCAATGACACCTTTTACGCAAAAATAGTCCTGACCTTGGATGGAGGCTACCAGGAGGTGGACTGCCGTCCAAGCGACGCTCTCGCCGTGGCTGTGCGTGCGGACGTGCCCATCTTCGTGGAGGAGGTGGTCATGGAAAAGGCGGGTATCCAGATGGACGAGAAATCCGGGAGCTACCTGCCGGAAGAGTCTTCCTCCGGTCGGCACCGCCGTACGGAAAAGATGAAGAAGACGGTGAGCGAGGATGAATTGAAAGGCATGTCCGCCTTCCAGGAGTTCATTCAGAACTTGCAGTCCTTGGAGGAGTTGGAGGGTAGTGGCGGGTCTTCAACCTAGTCCTGTTCGACGGCACCCCATTGGCTTTTGTTTCCCAGATAGTGCCGTTTTTAATGCCTTATAAGGGTTTGGACCGGCCGGATGGTTTGACCGGGTTTAGGGGTTGTGATAACGTTCACGCAGTCTGAGGGGATGCTGTGAACCAGCGCCCAAAGTGGGTCATCGAGCTTCAGTTTATCGGGCTAGGATGGTACATAGCCGCTTCTATTTTGGCTGGTGTCAGTGTGGGCCTCTTGCTTGATGGCTGGATTGGAACCTCCCCACTATTTCTTCTCTTCGGGCTCTTGCTGGGGGTGGCTGCTGCTTTCTATGGTACATACCGGATGACCGCCGCCTTTTTGGCAGGTCAGGACGACTGAGAGAACCTTGAGGGAAATTAGGTTTGGCACAACGTAAAGTCTTAGTGCCCATTGTGCTTTTGGCTGGCGCCCTGCTTCTGTCAGGTCTTATTCTGGGCGCTGTCGGAGCGGCGTTCTTAGGCAATGACCCCTTCGTGCCCGTGCCCGAAGTTCACCTCGCGCCCCAAGGGATCTTCAATATTGGTGGCTTTACGGTTACCAACACGTTACTCTCTGCGTGGCTAACCACCGTGGTGGTGCTGTTACTGTTTGTGGGGGGGGGGCGAAAAATGCAAATGGTGCCTGGCCGCCTCCAGAATGTCCTGGAGATGCTGGTAGAGGCGTTGTACGGGTTTATCAGAGGAGTGGTCGGAGACTATTACGCTCGGCGCTTCTTTCCGGTGCTTGCAACCATCTTTATCTTCGTGGCCTTCAACGCGTGGATGGCGCTACTGCCCATTTATCCTACCCTTGGATTTACGGAGGACGGGGCCGACCACGTGACCACCCATCTTCTACGATCCGCTGGCACCGACATCAACTTGCCCTTGGCCTTGGCGATCATCTCTTTCGTCTTCATCGAAGCGTGGGGGTTCCGAGCGCACCGTTTCGGATACATGAAGGAGTTCATTCGACTGGGTAACCCAATCCAGATGTTCATTGGCCTGTTGGAGCTGTTGAGTCACTTTATCCGGCTTATCAGCTTCACCTTCCGTCTCTTCGGAAACATGCTCGCCGGGGAAATCATTCTGCTGATGGTGACCTTCTTGCTTATCTTCCTGGCGCCCATCGCTTTCTATATGTTGGAAATTCTTGTGGGGGGCGTGCAGGCCCTTATCTTTCTAGGACTCACCCTGGTCTTCGCGTTCATGGCCGTGGCGCCGCACGAGGGCGCGGAACACGAGGAGACGGCTACCGAGCATACGTAAGCCATGTGTGGGCTGCTGAGGGTGGCAGCTCGAAGTGCAATGACCCAAGCGATTTTGAGATAGGAGGCACACCGGATGGATTTTGAATCGGCAAGGATGCTGGCGGTTGGATTGGCCGCTTTGGGGATGATAGGCTCAGGCATAGGGCTGGGGATTTTGGGTTCAGGAGCGATGAACGCGTTGGGCCGCAATCCTGAGGCCCGTGGGGCCATTGTCCCGAACATGGTGCTGGCATTGGCCTTTACCGAGGCCATCGGCATCTATGGGTTGGTTACATCAATTCTGTTGATCTTCGTGGCAACGCCGGTCTAACGCGCTGTCAACAACGTGAAGGGAAAGGAGGCTGCTTCCATGTGGGCGGCTCCCTTGTTGGCGGAAGAGGGGGGTGGCATCGGTGCGCTGGGGGTGGACCTAGGTAGTCTTATTGCCTATCTGGTGAACTTTGGCGTCCTACTGGTGCTCCTCTACTTCTTCGCATACAAACGAATTCTCGGTATGCTGGACCAGCGTTCCAGCCGTATCAAGGAAAGCCTGGAAGAGGCTGACCGTGTGCGGCAGGGCGCCCTGGAGCAGCAAGCCTCCATGCAGCGCACTCTGGATGAGGGGCGTCAGGAAGGCCAGCGGGTGCTGGCCGATGCTAGGGAGATGGCGGAACGCTACCGCCAGGAGGAGACGGAACGCGCTAAGCGTGATGCCGAGTCTCTTTTGGAGCGTGCCCGCGCAGAAATCCAGCAGGAACGCGCCACCGCCGTCGAAGAGGTGCGGCAAGAATTCGCCGCGCTGGCGATGACCGCCGCTGAGCGGATCATCCATCGGTCGGTGGACGCTGCGATTCATCAAGAGATCATTGCCGAGGTTCTCCAGGACAGCGAGACCTTACGGGGCCAGGGAGGGTAAGGGTGGCTGGGGCACCGACCGCGAAGCGTTACGCTCAGGCTCTGTTCCATCTCGCCCAAGAACAGGGTAAGTTGGAGCCGTGGCTCGCTCAGATAAAGGACGCCGAAGCTGCCCTTGCTGAGCCCACCGTCGCCACGTATCTCAACCTGCCTCGGGTTGCTCCGGAGCGAAAGCTGGAGGTCTTGGGCCAACTGCTGGCGGAAGCGGACCTCTTAGTACGGAACGCACTGGGCCTGTTGGTCTCAAGGAAGGCGCTGGGATTGCTTCCCAGTATGGTGGACGAGTATACCCACCTGCTGGACGAGAGTCTGGGGCGCGTCCATGCCGAGGTGACCAGTGCGGTGAGCCTCTCTGTGGCGCAGCAGGCCCGGTTGCAGGAAATACTGGGTGAGATGCTGCAAAAGAAGGTGGTCTTGGAGGTCAAAGTAGACCCTGAGATCATGGGGGGTATTGTCGTGAGGGTGGGGGATCAGGTGATCGACGGAAGTGTTCGCATGCGGCTGCTGGGTCTGCGTCAACGATTGGCGCAGCAGGCCATTACGTAGGAGGGTTGAGGATGACCACTCGTGGGCAAGATATAGCGGCGGTCTTAAAGCGTCAGATTGAAGACTTTGGCGGCGAGACTACCTTGATGGAGGTTGGAACGGTAGTGGAGGTAGGCGACGGAATCGCACGAATCCACGGCCTGGGCAAGGTGGGCTACGGTGAGCTCCTTGAGTTTGCCGCTGGCGAGGTCGGTCTCGCGCTCAACTTGGAAGAAGACAGTGTGGGCGTGGCAGTTATAGGGCCGGACGCTGCCATCAAGGAAGGTGACCAGGTTAAGGCGACGGGTCAGGTCGCGCAGATCCCCGTGGGCGATGCGCTCTTGGGCCGGGTTGTGAACTCGTTGGGTCGCCCTCTAGATGGCAAAGGTCCTATCAAAACAGAGAAGAGCAGAGCCCTGGAAATCATCGCACCCAACGTCGTTTCCCGCCAAGCGGTGAATACACCTGTGCAGACGGGGATTAAGGCCATCGATGCCATGATTCCCATCGGCCGAGGTCAGCGAGAGCTCATCATCGGCGACCGCTTCACCGGAAAGACGGCGATTGCCATTGACGCCATCATCAACCAAAAGGGCGGAGACCTGATCTGTATTTACGTAGCTATCGGCCAGAAGCAGAGTAAAGTGGCACAAATACAGGCGACCCTGGAGGAGCATGGCGCCATGGCCCACACGGTCATCGTGGCCGGTAATGCGTCGGACGCGGCGTCGCTTCAGTACCTTGCCCCTTACGCTGGCTGCACCATCGGCGAGGAGTTCATGAACTCCGGGCGGGAGGCGTTAATCGTCTACGACGACCTCTCTAAGCACGCTTGGGCCTACCGGCAGATGTCACTCTTGTTGCGTAGGCCTCCCGGTCGAGAGGCCTATCCGGGCGACGTGTTCTACCTCCACAGTCGACTCCTGGAGCGGGCCGCCCGCTTGGACGACGAGCACGGGGGAGGCTCGCTGACGGCCTTGCCCATCATCGAGACGATGGCGGGCGACGTGTCTGCCTATATTCCCACCAACGTCATTTCCATCACCGACGGGCAAATATATCTGGAAGCAGACCTCTTCAATGGGGGTATTCGTCCGGCGGTGAATGCGGGACTCTCCGTTTCCAGAGTGGGTGGGAATGCCCAGACCCGAGCTATGCGCCGGGTGGCGGGGCGGTTGCGATTGGACTTGGCCCAGTTTCGCAACCTGGCCTCCTTCGCTCAGTTCGGCTCTTCGGACTTGGACGAGGCGACGCGCCGGCAGTTGGAAATCGGGCAACGTATGACGGAAATCCTCAAGCAACCGCAGTACCAGCCACTGAAGATGGAGGAGGCGGTCGCCTCTCTCTATGCGGTGGGGAACGGGTATATGGATGATGTGGAAGTGGAACGAGTGTCCGATTTTGAGCAGCAGATGCTGAGTTATCTCCGCACCAGCAAGCCCGACGTGCTCAACGCCATCGGTGAGAAGCGTGACCTTGACGAGGAGGCGGAGACCGCACTGAAAGCCGCCATCGAAGAGTTCAAGAAGGCCTTTGTGTAGGGGACTGAGTCGTGGCTAACTTACGAGAAATAAAACGGCGTATCCGCAGCGTCCAGAACACGGCTAAGGTGACCCGGGCCATGCAGATGATTGCCGCATCCAAGATGCGGAGGGCTCAGGAGTCGGTCTTATCAGCGCGGCCCTACGCCGAAAAGCTCCGGCAAGTTTTGGGCGACCTGGCGGCGGCCCATGGCACCTCCGGAGAGGAGGTGCAGCACCCCCTGCTGGAGCGCAGGGTGGTTCAGAAATCGCTGATGGTCCACTTCACTCCAGATCGGGGGCTAGCTGGCGGCATGCCTGGCAATATGAATCGGCGAGGCGCGCAGTTCATTGTGGACCAAGAGAGTCCCACGGTGCTCATCACCGTAGGGAAAAAGGGCAGGGACTTTATGGTGCGTACCGGGCAGGAAGTGCTGGCCGAATTCACCGATATGGGTGACCGTCCCCGATTGGCCGATACAGAACCGATTACCTTCCTCATGCGGGAGCAGTACATCACCGGGCAGGTGGACGAGGTCTTCTTGTCCTATTCACGGTTTGTGAACATGGCGGTGCAGACTCCCACGGTGGTCAAGGTGCTCCCCATCGATGCCGAAGAGTTGGCTGCGCCAGGGGCTGGGTATCTCTACGAGCCGAATCCAGACCAGGTATTCGGTTCGCTGCTGCCCCGTTTTATCGAAATGCAGGTCTACCATGCGCTGTTGGAGAGCATCGCCAGCGAACAGTCGGCACGCATGGTCGCCATGCGAAACGCCTCGGAGGCGGCCAGCGATATGGTGGACGATTTGGTGCTGGAGGCCAACAAGGCCCGCCAAGAGAGTATTACCAGTGAACTTTTGGACCTTGTGGGTGGTGTAGCCGCTCTTGAGGGGTAGTCTGGATATCGACGCAGGAGGATTAAGGCAATGGCCGCAGGAAGCATCGGCAAGGTGGTGCAAGTCATCGGTACTGTGGTGGACGTGGAGTTCCGCCCCGATGACCTTCCCTCTCTCAATAACGCCCTAGAGGTGGATAACGCAGGCGAACGCTTGGTGCTTGAAGTGGAGCAGCAGGTGGGCAACAACTGGGTCCGCTGTCTGGCGCTGGGCCCAACCGAAGGATTGGCACGAGGAGCCGTGGCCAAGGACACCGGTCAGGCCATTGTTGTTCCCGTGGGCGAAGCCAGCCTGGGACGTCTTTTCAACGTGCTGGGAGAGCCGCTGGACAATCTGGGTCCTGTTGATGCAAAGGAGCATTGGGCCATCCACCGAGAGGCGCCCTCCTACGAGGAGCAGAGCGTGACCACCGAGGTGCTGGAGACAGGGGTGAAGGCCATTGACCTCATCGCTCCCTTCACTAAAGGGGGCAAGATTGGCGCCTACGGAGGCGCTGGTGTGGGCAAGACGGTCATCATTATGGAGCTCATCCGCAACATCGCCAACGTTCACGAGGGCTATTCGGTCTTCGCCGGTGTGGGCGAGCGCTCCCGGGAGGGCAACGACCTGTGGCATGAGATGCGGGAGTCCGGGGTGCTTAAGAACACTGCGCTGGTTTTCGGCCAGATGAACGAGCCGCCGGGTGTGCGCCTTCGCATTGCCATGACTGGTTTGACCATGGCTGAGTACTTCCGCGACAGCATGGGCCAGGATGTCTTGTTCTTCGTCGACAATATCTATCGCTATATCCTCGCAGGCATGGAGGTCTCAGCGCTGCTGGGCCGTATGCCGTCGGCTGTGGGTTATCAGCCCACCCTTTCGACGGAGATGGGCGATTTACAGGAACGGATCACCTCGACGAAGAAGGGTTCCATTACCTCTTTCCAGGCCATCTACGTGCCGGCGGACGACTATACCGACCCTGGTGTGGCCACTACCTTCGGGCACCTGGACGCCGTTGTCGCCTTGGAGCGATCCATTGCCGAGCAGGGTCTCTACCCAGCGGTGGACCCGTTGACCTCGTCGTCACGGATTCTCGACCCTGCCATCGTCGGCGAGGACCACTACAACGCGGCCAAGGGCGTACAGGGGGTACTCCAGCGCTACAAGGACCTCCAGGACATCATCGCTATCCTGGGGATGGAGGAACTCTCTGAGGAGGACAAACTGACCGTTGCCCGCGCTCGCCGAATCCAGAGGTTCTTGTCTCAGCCCATGTTCGTTGCCGAGGCCTTTACGGGCCGGGAGGGCCGCTATGTGCCCGTCCAAGAGACAGTGCGCGGCTTCAAGGAGATACTGGCGGGGAAGCACGACGATATTCCCGAGCAGGATTTTTACATGGCAGGTACCATCGACGAGGTGGTGGAACGCGCCACCGAACGAACCGCTGTATAGGAGTTTGACCGGTGCCCATGCATCTTGAAATCATCACGGCAGAGAGCGTCCTCTTTGAAGGCGAAGTGGACGCGTTGGTGGCGCCTGGCAGCGAGGGTGAGCTGGGCATTTTGCCACAACATGCGGCGTTGATGACCATGCTTCAGCCGGGTGAGTTGCGCTATCGGGTTGGCGGTGAGGAGTCCTTCCTCACGGTGACGGGTGGGTATATGGAAGTGGTCAACGACCAGGTAACGGTACTGGCCGATGCTGCAGAGCGTGTGGAGGAGATTGACGAATCACGCGCCCAGGAAGCGATCCAACGCGCTCAGGAGCGGATCGCCAATCGTACCGAGGATATGGACTTGGAGCGTGCTCTGGGTTCGTTGCGAAAGGCGCAGATGCGTATGACTGTTGTGGCGAGGCGCCGCCGCCGCAGAGAACAGACAGGCTCCCCCGGCATGCCGGGGGCTTAGAACGGCATCTATTAGTTCTTACTAAAAGGGCCCGCGGCATTATGCTACGGGCCCTTTCTTTTCGGAACAAATAGTCTTTAGCCTGGCGCTTGCACGTAGTAGGTCATGGATTGGAGTGCCAGCACAGGGTCGATGCTGCGGACCTGGACATCCGCTGGTGTTTGCGCCGCGAAGGGCGCGTAGTTCAGAATGGCCTTGATGCCGCTCATCACCAGCTGGTCGATCACCTCCTGGGCGTTGGCTGCTGGCACTGCGACAATGGCGATTTTCACTTGCTTCTGCTCGAGGACATCGCGTATTTGAGAGAGGGGGTGGATTGTCAGCCCTCCGGCCTTCTGGCCGACCAGTGCAGGGTCGGCGTCGAAGGCGCACGTTACCCGAAAGCCCTCAGGTCCAAAACCGGGATAGTTGATGATGGCCCGGCCCAAGCGGCCTATGCCGACCACCGCCACAGTCCAGTCGTGGTCCAGCGCCAGGATGTGCCTCAGTCGATCCACAAGGTGGGCGATGCTGTAACCGCGCCCTTGTTTGCCGAACCGGCCAAAGTAACTCAGGTCCTTGCGAATCTGTGCGGGAGTAACCTGGAGTTGCTCACCGAGCTGTTGCGAGCTGATGACCTGCATGCCTTGGTCTATGAGCTGGGTCAATGTACGCAGGTACTGGGGCAGCCGCGCGACCACAACTTCAGGGACGTCTTGCTGGATTTCGGTCATACGTAGGCCGCGATCACCGTGGAGGTAGATTGGCCGCGTAACGGCCGGATAAGCGGATAGTATCTAGAAGCACAATCGACGTCAACGTAATGCGCTCCCCGCGGAAAAGTCCTCCGTGTACCGCCCCGCTTTTTAACGGCCTCTCAATGCTGTTTCTCCGGGCTCATTGGAAGAAACTTTTGTGCGACTTTCTGAGCAACAATTCCGCCCTACTTATCCTCCCGAGATTAGGCGGCATTGTCTTGCTGCTGCTGTGGTACTACCGCCGGAACAGCGCGCCCTGGCCATTATCGCCGTCGGGGTCGTGGTCGCAGGAGTATATGCAGGCGAGAATCGGGCCCAGCGCCGTGGCGTCCATTTGGGCAGTAAACGGAATTCTCATATCGAGCCGCGTCCTACTTGGATGACCACTTGTTCTTGGGCTTCTCCTGTTGTTCGCCGTCTACGATGATGGCATCCACCCGCTCGTTGAAGAAGGCAATGTGGCCTGCGACCTTGGCCGACTCCAACGCGGGGTGCCGGTAGTACCAGGCGATGTCCTCGTGGACCCGGTCAGTCGTGGCCACGGAGAAATAATTGGCATTGCCCTTGTAGGGGCAGCTTGTGGAGCGGTCGCTGGGTAGGAGCAATTCCTGTCGCACATCCAGCTTGGGGATGTAGTAGCGGGTTGGAAGCCCCGTCTCGAAGAGCAGCAGCGGGCTGTGGGTCTCCGCGACTGTCTCTCCGCCAATGACCACCTGGACGTGGCGGGTGCTGCTGAGCACGTCCACCCGCTTGTAGGGGTCGCGGGCGTGGACGAAGACCTCCTCGTTTTCCTCGTACCAGGAGTCCATCTTGTTCCAATAAAAGGCCACGTAACCACGCAGGTCTGGCGCATCGTCGTCGGCTAGGTCTGCCGAGCTAGCGAAGGGCTTGGGGTAATACCAGAGGGCGTTTTCGGTAACCCGGTCACCCACCGTGATGCTGTAGTAGGCGGCATCGCCCTTGCGGGGGCAATGGGTTGAGTGGTCGCTGGGTGACATCAGGTCCTTGCGGATGTCTGACTCGGGGATGTAGTACGCCGGTGTGTGACCCTTCTCGAACAGGATTACTACGTGCTTGGAATCGGCGATGATTGTACCGCCAAAGACCACCCGGAGCCACCTGGGGGTTGGCTCGATTTCGATCACGTCGTTTTTGAAACGGGTCAAGAGGTCTTTCGTCTGCGTCATGGTGTCTCCCTCTTCTGTAGTCGTAAAGCGCTCGCAGAATGGGATTGTCCCACGAGTACGGGCATCAGGCAATGGCTGTCCCGTGAAAGCGATTGCAACGCGCGTAAGCGTAGATACAGGATTGCTAGCGGGTCGCGCCGGAGTTAAACCTCCCGGTATTCACCTTCGACGGTGTCTTCGGGCTTTTCCTCTTCCGTCTCCGTTGGCGTCTCGGGCCCAGAGGGCTGTCCGTCCTCCGTCGAGGCCGCCTCCCCCTCTTCAGTGCCGGTGGCCTGGTAGACGGCTTCGCCAATCGTGGTCACCGATGCGTTTAGATCCTCCGTAGCGGCCTGCATGAGCGCTGTATCATCGCTTGCCAGGGCATTGCGGGCGGCGGCGATCTTCTCCTCCACCTCCTGCTTCACGTCGTCACCTATTTTGTCGGCGTGTTCACGGAGACTCTTCTCTGCGGTGTAGGTTAGGGTGTCGAGTTGATTGCGCGTTTCGATGAGTTCCCGGTGCTGACGGTCTTCGTCGGCATGGGCCTCTGCTTCGTGGACGAGCCGTTCCACCTCGTCCTTGGCCAGACCCGAGCTGGCCGTGATGGTGATGCGCTGCTCTTTTCCCGTGGCCCTGTCCTTGGCTGATACGCTCAGGATGCCGTTGGCGTCGATGTCGAATGCCACCTCAATCTGAGGCACGCCCCGGGGCGATGGCGGGATACCATCCAAGGAGAAGCGACCAATGGTCTTGTTCTCACTGGACATGGTCCGCTCGCCCTGGAGCACGTGGACTTCCACGCTGGTCTGGCTGTCGGCGGCGGTGGTAAACGCCTCGCTCTTCGATGTGGGAATTGTGGTGTTGCGGCTAATAAGGGGCGTCATCACACTGCCCAGGGTTTCGATACCCAGGGTGAGGGGAGTCACATCCAACAGGAGAATATCCGTCACTTCGCCCTGGAGCACTCCCGCCTGAATAGCGGCGCCAATGGCGACGACCTCATCGGGATTAACACCCTTGTGGGGATCTTTGCCAAAGAGAATTTTGACCTTTTCAACGACCGCGGGCATGCGGGTCATACCGCCCACCATGACGACCTCTGCTATTTCGGAGGCTGTCACGCCGGCGTCCTGCAGGGCTTGACGTACTGGGGCGTCGGTCCGCTCCACTAGGCTTTCCACGATCTGTTCCAGTTTGGAGCGGCTAAGGTTCATGCTCAGGTGTTTTGGGCCGGAGGAGTCCGCGGTGACAAAGGGGAGATTGATCTCCGTTTCCATGACGCTGGAGAGCTCCACCTTGGCCTTTTCCGCAGCCTCCCTGATGCGCTGGAGCGCCATGCGGTCTTTGCGGAGGTCGATGCCCTGGTCACGGAGGAATTCATCGGCCATCCAATCGATGATGCGCTGGTCGAAGTCATCGCCTCCAAGGCGGGTATCGCCGTTCGTGGACTTGACTTCGAAGACGCCCTCGCCGATGTGGAGGATGGAGATATCGAAGGTGCCGCCACCAAGGTCGTAGACGGCGATGATCTCGTCGGCCTTTTTGTCCAATCCGTAGGCTAGAGAAGCTGCGGTGGGCTCGTTGATAATACGCAGGACCTCCAGACCCGCGACTGTGCCGGCGTCCTTGGTGGCCTGACGCTGTGAGTCATTGAAATAGGCGGGGACGGTAATCACAGCTTGGGTTACGCTTTCACCTAGCTTTGCTTCAGCGTCGGCCTTGAGTTTTTGCAAGATCATGGCCGCGACCTCAGGCGGGGCATAGGTCTTATCGCCCATCGTGACCGCGACGTCCCCTCCCTTGCCTTCCACGAGGTCGTAACCGACCTCCTGAATCTCTGAGCTCACCTCTCCGAACTTGCGGCCTATGAATCGTTTGATGGAATAGACCGTGTTCTGGGGATTGGTTACTGCCTGGCGTTTGGCCATCATGCCTGTGTAGCGCTCGCCGGTTTTTGGGTTGATGGCAGCCATGGAAGGTGTGGTGCGGCCACCTTCGCTGTTTTCCAGCACCGTAGGCTCGCCGCCTTCGATGACGGCCATGCATGAGTTGGTTGTGCCGAGGTCGATGCCGATGACCTTGGGCATAGGGACCCTCCTTATCTTATCGCTATCTCGTATTTTGGGTATCTGTGTAGGGCGGTGGGCACGCGGGTGTGGGTGGTCAGCTTATTGTGTTTCCCCCTGCGCCTCGCTGTCGGTTTCCTCTTCAGGTGCTTGGGCCAGGACCACCTGCGCCGGACGCAGCACCCGGACGGCGTTCCGGTATCCAGGGCGTGCCGTTGATATGACGCTGCCAGGGGGGTATTGGTCCGTTGATCCGAAGTAAACGGCCTCGTGTTCGGATGGGTCGAAACTTACCCCAGCCTCCGGGCTGAATACTACCACCCCTTCTGCATCCAATACGTTGTCTAGTTTTCGCTGGACCATTTGGATACCCTCCGTCCATGAATCGGGTGCATCCTCGGGTAGGTGCTCCAGCGCACGTTGGAAATCATCCAGTATTGGAAGCAAACGGACAACAATCTGGATGGATGCGTTCTGGGCCAGCGCTTGCCGCTCCTCTTCCACTCGCCGTTTGTAGTTGATGAGGTCTGCTTGGCCGCGTTGGGCCAGGGCCCTGAACTGCTCGCGCTCACGGGCCGCTTCTTCCAAGAGCTCTTCGAGGGAGGGTGGTGATATTTCAGGTTCGGGTTGCTCCGGGGCCGCGTCTGTGGGCTCGTCGGGCTTCGCGGGATCTTGTTCTTGCATCGTGGTTCCTTGCGTTGAGATCTCGTGGCTAGCCAGTGCTCAGGATGTCCAGGATCTCCTGGAGTTCGGAATGTAACGCGTCCAGGGCCGGACTGCGCCGGGGTGTCAGCCGCTGCCGGAAGGACACTAGTCGTTGCATCATGGTTATGGCCAGATCTACCCCTGCCAGATTGAGCCCCACCTGGTCCACTAGGTGCTTGATGACGCGAAGCCGGGCAATGTCATCTTCGGAGTAGAGCCGCAGCATGCCCACCGTTCGCGAGGGCCTAACAAGCCCGGCGCGCTCGTACTTGCGGAGGGTTTGTGGATGCATTTCTAGAATGCGTGCGGCCACACTGATGATGTAAAGCCCTTCTTCGAGGGGAGCTGCTGTTTCTTTGGCTTCGCTGGATGGGGGCTTTCTGCCAATGGGCCCCGTCTTGTCTGCGGGCATCCCTTGTCGGGCAGGGGGCATAATTTGCCCCCAAAGATGTCCGGTCGCTGGGTTCGTCCGCGTTCGCCGGTTTTCCCGCAGGAGGTCCCTCCTAGTAATGTCTTCCTTTTGCACACTTCAGAAGTGAATTGTGCAGTGGAGTATTCATGATTTATGATATTGATTGATACGAAACGTGTCAAGGTTTCAGTTCCTGGTTACATGCTGCAAGCCTTGATAGCGTCTGGCAGTATGTGTTATTTAAGTTAGCACGCTGGTGCCCTTTTGATGGTCACCACCTGTAGTTCTGTCGAGCGGTGCTAGGAGGAGGGGGCTGCGATACTTTTCAAAGGATGTACTTGATGATTGAGCGATCCGAGCGTGAGGGCGGACGTGTACGGCGCTGGTGATTACGCTCAGTGCATGCAGTGTGGCTACAGGGCCGATTAGAAGGCCGGAATTGTTGTGATTGCAGGGCAGAGCATTCGGGAAGTCCACAGATGCGGTCGCCTAACCTAGAGAGACACTTGCGAAAGCGAAGGGCTCCTTTCCGCATTCGGGAAGGAGCCTTTCTCGGTGAGGAGGAAATTCCCGAACACGGCAAACGAACGACGGCCATCGGCGCTGTGCCTCAAGAAGGGGGTGCGAGAGATAGAAGGAGATTAGCTGACCGGATTGGTAAAGTACCGTTCGGGCACTTCGTCGTATGTTTGGTACTTGGAGGGGCACTTCACGAGGATGCGGTCGACGGTGAAGACGCCGGACTGCTCAAACTGGCCGTGCAGTACAATTTCAGAATGCTCACTGAAGAAGAGGTCAGGGAGGACACCTTCGTAGGCCGCATCGACCTCCGCTCCGTTTTCGCCGATCCTGAAGTTGGCAAGAAGGGTGCCTTTCTGTCTGCTAAAGGAGGCGGGGACCAACTGGCCCTTCATTTGGAACGTCTCGCCCAAAAGCTGGGTTTGTTGTTCGACTACCTCATCGACGGTGAGGTAGTAAGTAGTGGCGCTCTCGAAAGCGGTAAAGGCGAAGTAGCCGAAGGCCGCGAGCACCACAATGGCGGCAATCAGCATTTTTCGATGTTTTCCAAGGACTGAAGAAAAGGTTTCTTTCTGTTCGGGAGATGAGGGAGGTGGAGCGGGGGTGTATTGCACGTGTTTGTAGCAACCTTTCGATACAATCGTATCTCGTGAATTTCATCACGACAAGGGGTTTCAGTCGTTCGCCGTTTTCTTGGCCGGTTCGGCTAACTGTTCGCGGAGCGCGTCGATTTCTCGACGGAGCTCTCGTTCTCGGCGGCTCATGTAAAAGGCGTACGCGAAGAAGGCCACCCAGACCAAAGCGAAGCCGGCAAAGAGAAACCCAAGGTTGCTCTCGCCCGGTGCTCCCTGCTCCAATGGAGCGGCTTGCGCGGCTTGCGGCAACAGCGCGAGCGCTAAGACACTCAAAACCCCTAGCAGCGTTATGCGGGTCTGCACACTTAAAAGCACTTCTGTAGCACCTCGTGTTCCTGTCGATTAGGAATGGGCATGCCGGAGCTCTTCGATATCGTCCGCGTCCCTGCACTGAAAGACTCGCCAGCGGAGGATGTAGGCAAAGAGCACGATGAATGTAACGGTTGAAAACCGGAAGGCCGTCTCCATCCGGGACTCTAGGCTCCCCGTTTCCGACAATGGCCCGGTCACCAGCTCTGGGTGAAGGGTGCGCCACCATTCAGAGGCGAGGTAGATAATGGGGACATCAATAAAACCGATGATGCCAATGACCGCAGCATATCGCGCTGCTTGACCTCTGCTGGGCGCGAAATTACGCACCATCAGGTAGGTGATGTAGACGACCCAAAGGATGAAGGTTGTGGTCAGTTTGGGATCCCAGGTCCACCAGGTGCCCCAAACGGGCTTTGCCCAGATGGCGCCGGTGACGATTCCCGCAGTCATGAATACGAGACCCACTTCGGCTGCGGCAAGCGCCCTTCGATCCCATGCCTCCGACCGCGTTACCAAGTATGCGATGCTGGCGACGAAGACGATGAAGAAGCCCAAGAACCCCGCCATGATTAGGGGGACGTGGAAGTAGAAAAGCCGTTGGACGATACCCATCACCCGCTCGGTGGGCACCCAGTAGAAGATGAGATACAGGTTTACCAAAAACAGCGCTCCGGTAATACCAAGAAACACATGGTCGCCGAGCGCCGCCCATCTAGGGGTCCGCCTCCGTGTGATGCTCGTCATCACTACTCCTCCACCACAAATTCGAACGCAAGCGATGATACCACAAGGAACACCACGTCGAATGCGCCCATTAGCCCAATCCATTTGGCAAGGGCGTCCCAGCCGTCTCCACTCAATATCGAACCTGTGGTGGTGACCGCGGCGATGACCAACGGCAGTACCACGGGAAGAAACAGCAGTGGAAGCATGACTTCCCGGGCGCCTGTGTTGACTGCGATGGCCGAGAAGATGGTGCCCACCGCCGCAAATCCCAGAGTAGCCAGGAGCGCAACAGGCACAAACCAGGGCTCTGCCAGGGAGACGTCATAGAAGAGAAGGAACACCGGCACCATGAGCACTTCCACCACCAGCATAAGCGTAAAAACACTAAGTAGCTTGCCTGCGTAGATGGTGTCACGGCCGATGGGAGCAAGGAGGAGACCGTCCAGGGTGCCGCGGTCTTTCTCCAGGCCAAGGCTCCGGTTCAGGCCGAGCACTCCGGTAAATACGTAGGCCACCCATACCACACCGGGGGCTACCAGTCCGATGGTTTGAGGCGATGGGTCGAAGGCGAAATTGAAGATGAAGGCGACGAGGAGGCTGAAGACCAGCATCGAGATGATGCTCTCCTTAGTACGTACTTCAAGCCGCATATCCTTGACGAAGATGGTGAGGGCTGTTCTCCCGTAGGCGATCATGGGGCGACGCCCTCCTCTACTGCCGAGACCAGTATCTCCTGGATGGCTGCTGCGTTCACGTTGGCCGCGGGCGCGCGTAGCGCCATCCTGCCCCGGCGCAGGACCGCGACTTCGTCGCTGAAAGCAAGGCCCTGGGATATATCGTGGGTGGTCATTATCACCGAGGCACCGCCCTTCAGAACAGCGCGGAGGAGCGCCCATAAAAGGCTCGCACCTTCGGGGTCCAGTCCCGTTTCCGGCTCGTCCAGCAGCAGCAGGGACGGACGGTGCAGGATGGCCCTGGCCATGGCTACTCGTTTTTGCATGCCGTTGGAGAGAGTTCCGACGCGGCGTCCGGCCATCGGCTCAATGCCCAGTTCATGCAGCACTTGAGTGATGCGCTCGTCTAGGTCGGGCACGTGGTAGAGGCGGCCGTAGAAGCGTAAATTTTCCCAGGTCGTGAAGTCGTTATAGAGCAAGGTCTGGTGGCCCAAGAAACCAATAGTTTCCCTGGCTTGGGCGTTCTGTCGGGGGGGCTGGAAACCGGCCACGGAGATGGTGCCTGAGTCCGGACGGGCCAAAGATGCCAGAATCCGTAGCAGCGTGCTTTTGCCTGCGCCGTTGTGTCCGAAAAGCACTAGGCTTTCGCCCCACGCAAGTTCCAGGTCGGCTTCCCGAAGCGCCACGGTCCGTCCAAAGGACTTGGACACCTTCGCGGCGGAAACAGCGAGTTGGGAGTCCGCTGGCAATGTGGTACTCCCTGTAGCGCGGTCAGCGCGATCCGATTTACCCCACTGTAGCGTCATTCCTGAGGAATGATAATGTATGCTCGATGCGGAAACAACGTGGCCGAAGCGAGGATAGGGTATGAGATGGTTTGGCGGTAGCAAAAGGGAGTCGGAGGGTGGGAGGAGCAGTGGCTCCGCAGTGCCGCCGGGCCAGGTCGTTACCACAAAAATGCCGGTTATGACCATTGGTCAGACGCCCAAAGTCTCCCAGGGCGTATGGCGGTTAAATATTGCAGGCCTCGTGGTGAACCCGGTGGAGTTGGACTGGGATCAGTTCATGGCCATGCCCCAGATAACCATGGATGCTGAGTTCCATTGCGTAACCCAGTGGAGCCGGATGGAAAACACTTGGTCTGGCGTTCGGGTTCGCGATGTGATTGAACTGGCAGATGCTTCAGCCCAGGCCAAGTTTGCGATGGTGCACTGCTACGATGGGTACACGACGAATATGGATTTAGAGACCCTTCTCGCCGATGATGCGCTGCTGGCCCACAGCCACGACGGCACGCCACTTAGCGTGGAACACGGTGCGCCGGTGCGTTTGGTTCTTCCGTCGCTTTACGCTTGGAAGAGCGCCAAGTGGCTACAAGCCATCGAGCTGACGGAAAAAGAGACACCAGGGTTCTGGGAAGCGAACGGATACCATATGCGTGGGGACCCGTGGCGGGAAGAGCGCTTTAGGTACCACTAGGCGTGTGGCCGGTCGTCCTCACCGGAGTCAGTGGTTGATGAATTATGTAGTTCAGCTTCATCGTTGATTCGAGCAATGAGGTTCTTGTGCACATCGGCAAGAACGATGCGTTGTGGCAAGGCTTTTGCCGTTTTACTCAGAAGGCGTGGTTGGACTAGCGAATAACGAAGGAGTCCAAGAGCTCTTCCGTGTTCTTGGTTGTAACCCGCTGGTGCAGGTCTTCAATCTGCTGATCCATTGATGGGCGCGCTGTGTCCTGGTGGATGATTCCCAGGGGTATCCCCCCCTGGTTGATGATTGAAAATGCCGCAGCCCGGTCGGTGGGGTCATAGTCCTCGGGGACGTCCCATGCGGACGGGTCAATACCCTTCGCCTTGTTCCCTTTGAGGGCTTCGTAGGTATCGTTATAGGTGGTGCAAGGGGACTGGACCTGGATGATGGAAAAGCCCGGGTGATCCATTCCCGCGGTGATGAGCTTGGCGAGGTCACGCGGCTTGCTGGAATAGCCAGATGCGATGAATGAGACGCCTAGGGAAAGGTACAGGTTCAAGGGGTTTATGGGCGTCTCCATCTTGCCATAGGGGGTAGAGCTCGTTACCATGCCCAACTCGGTGGTGGGGGAGCTTTGGCCCTTGGTGAGCCCGTACACGCCGTTATCCATGATGACGGCGCAAACATTGAGGTTCCTGGTTGCCTGGGGTGCGATGTGCTCCATGCCAATGCTCAGGAAGTCGCCGTCGCCTGCTACCACCACTACATTCAGGTCGGGGCGTCCCATCTTGACGCCGAAGGCCACGGGGAGGGTACGGCCATGGATACCGTGGAACCCGTAGGGCTGCTCCCCTTCGAATAGGTGGACAAGGTTACCGGAGCATCCAATGCCGGCTACGATGACGTTGTTTGCCATGGGCAGCTCGGTCTTGACCAGCCGGTCCTGCATGGCGAACTCGAGGGCACGGCGTACTCCGAAGTCGCCGCAGCCTGGGCACCATTTAAAATCGTATTCGGGATTCTTATCGCTCATAAGGTTGCCCTAAGCCTTTGCTGTTTGTTTGGTAGCGGTGATTCTGTCGGCGATTCTTTCAGCTAGGTCGCCGGCGCCGAAGGGAAGGCCTGTGATCTGCGTGATTGCTTCGGCACGAATTCCCATGGAGCGTAGGACACCGGCGAATTGTCCCAGGTAGTTTAGCTCCGGCACCAAGACCAACTCCTTCTTGCGAAGCTCCTCCACCATTGCAACGGGCATGGGGTTCAGGTACATGGTGTAGTACCAGGCAGCGCTGTGGCCTTGGCTGAGCAATAGTTCGTAGGCTTCTCGGGCTGAGCCCTTGGAGCCTCCCCAAGGGAGGATGGCGATGGGCTGTTCGGTATTCTCGTGCTCGAAGTCGCCGTTTTCTAAAAGGTGCAGCTTGCTAAAACGGCGGTTGGTCATCTGGATGTGGCGCTCGCCCAAGTGGGTGGTGTCGCCCATACCGTCGTGCTCACTGCCGTTGGCCACGTAGGCGCCGGGACCACCGGGAATGGGCATGGGGGAGATTTCCAAACTGTCGTATCGCTGATACCCATTGCTGCCAGTGTACACTTGCCGCTGCTCCACGGAGGTGGTTGAGAGGTCTGGCTTGGCGATGTTTTGGGCACGTTCCGCCAGGGAATGCTCGCTGAGGAGTATGACTGGTCCCTGGTAACGCTCCGCCCAGTTCAGGGCGGTCACGGCAGCGTAAAAACACTCCTCTACTGTGCCTGGCGCGATGACGGGGAACCGGGCGTCGCCGTGGGCCGGATTGAGGGCCACCAAGAGGTCAGACTGCTCCGTTTTAGTAGGCAATCCGGTGGCGGGGCCGCCGCGTTGCACGTTCACAACCACGCAGGGAAGCTCTGCCATCCAACCCAGGCCCAGTCCCTCACCCATCAAGGAGAGTCCCGGCCCAGAGGTGGCGGTCATGGCCTTCTTGCCCGCGTAGCCGGCGCCGAGAATGGCCGTTATCGCCTCGAGTTCCGAGCTCACTTGGTGGGAAAACTTCCCTTCCCCTACAAGGTTGCGCTCCATATAGAGCAGGATGGGTGTGGCCGGCGAGATGGGGTAGCCAACATAGAAATTGAGTCCAGCAGCCAGGGCTCCGATGCAGATAGCCTCGTTGCCCTTGATGAAGATCTGCTCATACGCAGGTACCGAGGGGGTGCCCAACTCCGCGATGGGCTTTTCCTCGCTGACCTCTGCGCGGCCCAAATCGAGTGCCATATGGTTCGCTGCGATAATCGCATCGCGGCCCGCGAACCGGGAAGAAACGAAGCTCTTGAAGTAGTCTACGGGCGTGTTCATCAGATGAGAGAGCGCACCCATGACCACCATGTTTGCGGCCCGGGATTCTCCGGTCTGTTTGGCAAGGGCGTCAAAGGGAATCGCAATGGTGCGATGGCCCTCTTCCTTGGTCGGCTCCACCGAGGGGTCGTGTAGAATCACCCCTCCATCCACGACTTCACCCCGGTGCTCAAGGTAGGCGTGATCATTGAAGGCGACCAGGATATTTACGGCGTCGCCTGGGCTCCTGACCTCGGTCTGGGCGACCCGGGCCTGGGTCCAAGTGGGACCGCCAAGAATCTGAGAAGGGAAGGTGGCAAAGGTGAGGGCGTGGAATCCAGCCGCCGTCGCGGCCCTGGCCATCATTTCGGCTGCGGTTACAACGCCCTGTCCGCCTTCACCGGCAAATCTGACGACAATCTCATTTTCGGCCATCGCGGGGAGCCTCCGGATAGGGGAGCGAAGTTGAAGGATGCTCGTTGGGGGATGCAGGTAGTGGGAAAGTAGTCTAAATCGCTATTGCGCTCCAGTTCAGCCTAGGATCTACCATATCTTCCCACGATTCGGAGTGTCAAACAGTGGAAATGTGAAATTCCGGGCGGGAGCGTCTTGCATTGTGAGCTTGCCAAGGGGGCTGGTATGCTGAAACGCCCTATTTGGGGGTTCCTGTTGTAAGGAAAGCGGATTTGTAAGGGGGCTTCCCCTTCGGGAACTGCAAATGGGATCGGCAGGTAAAGAACAGTGGGTATTACGCCCAATTTCTCAAGCGGGACAGTAATTCTGGCAAGGGGTTTCCAGGAGGTGAACATGGCGGAAGAGGCATAGGCCCTGCGTCTCAATAGCCGCGTTGACACGGATTTGGCCGCATTGATATAATCGACGGGCTCTCTCGAGGGGAGCACGCATCTGGCGCGGATACCGACTTAGGGCCGAGTTCGTATGATTTCCAGTTGGCCATCGTGGTAGTCCCCCATGTGTCTTGGCGCGTTTTGGCGGAGGCCTTTCTGCGAATTTGCGGCGCAAAATGTTCTGTTGTAGCCGCATTCCAGATAGCAGTACTTTGACTAAAGGAGACCACTATGGTCCAAGAGGCTGACCTGCACCGAGGGCTGCGAGGGGTCTATTTGGACACTACCGAGTCCAGCAATGTGGTCGGTGACATCGGCAAGCTGGTCTACCGGGGATATAACATCCATGACCTCGCCGAAAAGTCTACCTTCGAAGAGACCCTCTTTCTTCTCCTCCATGGCCACCTTCCGACCAGCACAGATCTCCAGCAGTTCGACACCACCCTCCGGAACGCAAGAACAATCCCCTCCGAAGTCATCGATATTATCGAAAAGGTAAAGCAAGCCCATCCGATGGATGTGCTTCGCACCGCTATCTCCGCCTTGGCCGCTTTTGATGAGGAGACTGCGGATAATTCGCCTGAAGCGACGCTCCGGAAGGGAATTCGTCTCACCGCCCAGGCTCCTACTATCGTGACAGCGCACCATCGCATTCGGAATGGAAACGCTGTGATTGCTCCCGACCCGTCTCTGAACCACGCTGGAAACTTCCTCCACATGCTTCACGGTAAACAGCCTGACCAGGATGCTGTCGACCTGATGGACAAGGACCTCATCGTGCATCTGGACCACGGGTCCAATGCATCGGCTTTCGCCGCCAGAGTCACCGCTGCAACTCGAGCAGACTTGCATGGTGCGGTGGTCTCCGGCATCGCGACGCTCAAAGGGCCGCTGCACGGCGGCGCTGCCGAGGCGGTGATGAAGATGGCCTTGGAGATTGGCGACGAGTCGAACGCGGAAGCCTACCTAGAGCAACAGCGAGCCAACAATGAGCGCATCATGGGCTTTGGCCACGCTGTCTACAAGGTGGAGGACCCCCGGGCCCGCCACCTCCGCGAGGGGTCAAAACGCCTCGGGGAGAAGATGGGCCAACCGCAGTGGTTCAGGATTCTGAGCAAGGTTGAGGAACTCATGGCCCCCTATGCGGAACGGGGCATTTGTGTGAACGTGGACTTTTGG
>Ga0302123_10000720_pt1 | contig 25175 bp, 23 predicted proteins | sample CB21_321_MG_FD_203109 | JGI IMG/M metagenome (GOLD analysis project Ga0302123, IMG submission 203109) | Marine microbial communities from Western Arctic Ocean, Canada - CB21_32.1 | ecosystem: Environmental > Aquatic > Marine > Oceanic | place: Canada: Western Arctic Ocean | collected 2017-09-28 | reverse complement strand
GGACCCAGAGCCAGTACAACTTCCTCCCGGTTGCGCACAACGATTTCATCTTCTCGGTGCTGGCGGAAGAGCAAGGGTTCCTGGGGGTGGTGGTCGCTCTTGGGTTATATCTGTTTATCATCATGCGGGGGGTCGATGCCGCCCGGCTGGCCAAGGATCGTCTCGGGACCTACCTCGTCGTTGGGGTCATGTCCGGGTTCGCGTTTCAGGTGATCTACAACATCGCCATGTCGGCGGGGCTCGCGCCGGTCAAGGGGCTGACGTTGCCACTGATGAGCTACGGCGGCTCGTCCGTCATTGCCACCCTGGCGGCATTTGGACTCGTCCTCAACGTGAGGATGCGCAGGTTTACGAACTGAAAGGGATGTAGGACTTCACTCGTCACATCGGCACAGATTGCCGATTCTTACACACGCCGTCGCTCGGCCCCGCGAAGCGGGCGCCAGGCGGTCGGCACGGGAGCGGTCGAGACGATCAATGAACATCCCCTGGGGCCATGTCGCGTTGTTGACGGGCGCGCACGCCAACGGCGTGCGTCGTGTCCGGATGCGGACTGCTTCGCCGGGTGGGGTTGGGTCTCGGGCGCGTCACCGCACCTGGAGCTACCTAGATGAACAAGGAGATGATCATCTCCTCGAGCGGCCACGAGACGATGGCCGCAATTCTCGAGAACGACGAAGTCGTCGAGATTTCTGTCGAGCGCGATAAGTCGCGCGGCGTCGTCGGCAACATCTACAAGGGGCGCGTCAAGAAGGTCCTGCCGGGGATGCAGTGCGCCTTCGTTGACCTCGGTCTCGAGCGCGACGGTTTCCTCTACGTAGCAGATGTCATCGACCCGGTGGACTCGTTGGACGGTGTCGATACTTCCGAGACCGACGGCGACACCGACACCCCGGCCGCCGGGAACGGAGGGCAGGGGGGCGGCAATGGGTCCGGCCGCGGCCGCGGCCGCGGCCGGAACACGGTCGAGCAGAAGATCGAGGCGCTCCTGACCTCCGGCCAGGAAGTCATCGTCCAGGTGGCCAAGGAGCCGCTGGGCACGAAAGGTGCCCGCATCACCTCCCACGTGACGATTCCGGGTCGCTTCCTCGTGTTCATGCCGACGGTGGAGCATATCGGTGTTTCGCGCAAGATCGTGTCCCGCGAGCAGCGAGTCCGGCTACGGCGGATTGTCCGTGAGTTTCGCGACGAGCACGGCATGCCGGGCGGTGTGATCATCCGCACGGCAGCCGCCGATCGGCCGAAGGAAGACATCGTCAGCGACCTGACCTACTTTCACGAGTTGTGGACCGAGACCCAACGGAAGGGGGAGACACGGCAGGCGCCGGCAGTGATCCACTGCGAAGACAGCCTGGTGGCCAAGCTGCTCCGTGACCTATTGACGGATGACTTCTCGGCCATCCGGATCGATGACCTCGGTGAGTACAAGAAGGCGGTGGCGCTCGTCGAGCGGATCATGCCCGATCTAGTCACCCGAGTGGTGCACTACGACAAGAGCTTTCCAATCTTCGAGGAATACGGTGTGCAGTCGGAGATCGACAAGGCGCTACGCAGCAAGGTCTGGCTGAAGTCGGGCGGCTACCTCGTCATCAACCAGACGGAGGCGCTGGTGGCAATCGACGTCAACACCGGACGCTACGTGGGGAAGCGAACGGGGCGGCTCGAAGACACCATCGTCAAGACGAACCTCGAGGCGGCAAAGGAGATCGTCCGGCAGGTTCGGCTGCGCGATCTGGGCGGCATCATCGTGCTTGACTTCATCGACATGGATGAGCGCAAGAACCGCCAGAAGGTGTATCAGACGTTCGAGCAGGAGGTCCGACGGGACCGGTCGCCATCCAAAGCGGTGCAGGTCACCGAGTTCGGGCTCATCATCACCACGAGAAAGCGGGTCAAGCAGAGTCTGGAGCGGCAGCTCACCGAACCGTGCCCCTACTGCTCCGGCAGCGCCGTCGTGAAGGCGACCTCGACCATTTGCTTTGAGATCCTTGCCGAGCTACGCAAAATCAAAGGCGACCTTGACGGGCATCGCGTCCAGTTGCGGGTCAACCCGGACGTCGCGCGGGCCCTCAAGGCCGAGGAGAGCGGTGTCCTGAAGGAGATCGAGCGGATGCTGGACAAGGCGATTACGCTGCGCCAGGATGCTCAGTTGCACCACGAGCAGTTCGACGTGATGGCTATGTGAGGGACTGGCGCAGGTACTCCGGATGGGCTGCTATCCGGCCACCAGGTGGATGAAGTAGTGGGTATTGTTCTGGTTTACCCATACACGAAGATACTCGTTCTCCTTGAGCAGCTCGACGTGCGAGGCGCCGCTTCCGGGCGGCGCGCTCTTGGCGACGCTGCCTGTCTCGCTCTGGGGCACGATGCTCACGACTTCGCGCCCCTTGACCTCGTCACCTTGCCGAAACTCCACCCAGCGCTCGAGCACGGCTAGCTGCCCTGGTGCGTCGATGTTCGCCGACTCCGCGGTGACACGGAGGTCGTAGGTGCCGGACGTCAGGGTCCGGCCGTCAGCCATGACCAGCCGTGGCAGTTCTACCGATCCCAGATCTACTTCTCCCGTCGGCACGTCGACGGTGCCGGGGGCTGTCTGTCCGGCCCACCCGACCGGCTGGATCGCGGCCATGAAACCGATGGCGGCGCACGCCGCTGTCAGTACGGCAACGTTTTGTCGAGCCATGCTTCCTCCCGCATCGGGCCCTCAAGACGGCGCTCGCAGCCGGTGGTGACAGCCGCGCGACATTCGATCCGTGCTCAGGAGGGTCACGCCCCGCGCGTGGCAAGCGGGAGAGGACGAGGTGTGCCGATCAGGACCGGGACGTCGGCGACTCCTACTTCGTCACGGGTGCGTTCTGGACTACTGCATCGGGGTGGTCCTCCACACCTCGTGGATGACCCCGGCCTGGATGAGTTTCGTGGCGTAGACGATCTGCCCGGTGTGGGCGGTGAAGTGGAGTACTTGGTTCAGGATGAGTTCGGCGTAGGTCGCGGTCTTGCCGGTGCGGACTGTCGTGTCTCCAAGCCGGGCCGGATCAAAGCTGGACAGCACGCGGTCGGCCTCCGCCATGGTCTCGTTGAAGCGGGCCAGCAGCTCATCCTTCGCGACCGGTCCCTGCTCGGCGAATTCGGCGACGCGGTCACGTGCATAGCCGCTGCTGCCGACCCCGAGGCCGATGTGGTGACGGGTGGACCCGCACAGATGGAGCACCAGGTTGCCGATCGTGTTCGACTCCGCGTTGGCGCGCCACCAGAGCTGCCCGTCATTCAGGGCCTCGAGACAGGTGCGCACCTGTCCCGCCTGGTGGACGAGCAGCCGCGTGCGGGCGAGATCAAGCAGCAACGCGTTTCCGGTGTCGGTCATCGTTGAATCCTTCCTCTCGCGTCCCGGGGTTCCGGCTCCTGCCGGAGCGCCTCGACGAGGACCGCCCGCCATCGTCTGTTCATGTCTCGTCTCTCGTGAGACCGCATCTGGAAAGCCCAGCTCCGTAGCCTGGCACGGGGCCGTCAGGAGCTGTCTCGATGGCCCTGCTACGGCCGACGTACAATTGGCAGATAGCATACCGCAGCGATCGCGATGTCGTATATCGCGCACGCGGTGGCATACCAGCTGGGCAGCGCCTCGGCTGGCAGGATCCGGGCGCCGTGCAGCAGGTCGACCACTGCGTGCGCGGCGAATGCGACCGCCAGCAGCGTCAGGGCCCGGCCGGGCGCCTGGGTGAGGGCCACCGACGCCAGCACGAGGAAGCCGAATCCCAGCGCGACGTCCAGCCCGCTGCCGATCGTGGACGCGTGTGCGAGCGCGAACCCGATGTAGACGCCGGCCGTGAGCACCAGTAACAACGCCGCGAATTGGGCGACGCGCAGCTCGGCGATGAGACGTTGCGGGGAGGTCGGGTCGGCTCTCATCACGATCACCGACAGCCGGATCAGGGTGAGCGCCATGGCGGTGCAGGCGACGAGCAACGCGCGTGTGGCGTCAGTCATTGCGAGAGGCAGTCCGCTGATGCCGCAGGCTTTGGCTGGACCGCGCCGTCGTTCGCCGTGAAGAAGACGTTCGAATGGAGGCGGGGAGTCAGCAGGCAGCCGGCGGCAGGATGTGGTCCTTTCGACATGTCGTCATGGCTTCTACTGTTCGAGGGTGGTCGTCGGCGCCGGCTGACCGGAAACCGCCGCGCCGTAGAAGATCGAATTGAAGAGAAGCCGGAATGTGCCCCATGTCTGTCCCCGGTGCTGGACCCGGAACGTGTGCAGGATGACGCGTCCGCGGCCGGCGGGAGCCTCGATGACGGCAGCACTCCCTCGGAGCCGGTCCTCTCCCGTGATCCACCCGCTTCGCAGCAGCGGCTCGTCTGGGTAGCGCGCGATGACCACGGGTGCCGCCCGGGTACCTATGTTCCGGGCGGTGGCGAATGCACCGTTGTCGACGAACATCACGTCGGTGGTGGTTGGCATCCCGAAACCGATGGGATGGGTTGGGTCGACCTGCGCGCGCAGGAGCGAACCGGGCGCGTAGAACGCGTCGGGCCTGGTGTCGCGGAGTGTGTTGACGAGCGGCACGCCCAAGTGCTCGATCGCGAAGGTGGCGGCGTTGCCCAGGGTGATGATCGTGCCGCCGCTGAGGACGAAGTCTCGCAGATGCCGGACTCCAGAGGCGCCAATCCCACCTCGATACTCGGGCCGAATATTACGGCCCTGCAGGCCGCGAAGGATATCGGCCGACGTCATGTCGGCGACCACCAGCACGTCGAGCCGCTGATGGAGATCTCCGGTCTGGATGTCGGCGGGTCGGACACGGGTGTAGGCGAACTCATGCTGGTCGAGGATCCACCGGGTCCACCCGGCGTCGATGTTCCCGCCCCACGGTTCGTAGATTCCGAGTCTGGGCGTCCCAATCGGCAGCAGGCGCCACCCCGGCTTCGGCGTCACGGTGCGGATCTGGAGGTGGAGATCGGTGGCCAGAGCCTCGATGACGGCGCGGTCGACTCGGCTCACGAGGATGGCGCCGGGGGGCTCCACCTGTCCGTCGATCGCCAGCTCATCTTCGGTCCACTGGACAGCGACGCCGGCGCGTAACAACCGGTTGATTGCCACGAAGCTGGCGTTGACCGAGTGAGGCAGCAGATAGGTTGACCCCGAGCCGATGACCCGGCCTTCCGGCGGCGTCACGCCAGGTCCGGCCAGTCGGAGCGGCGCCTCGAACGGCTCGTCGATGAGTACCGTGTCCACACCCATCAGCATGCCCAGCGACCACGCGGTCACATCGTACGGGCGGTCCATGGGCGCGTTGGCGAAGGGCCACCTGATGTCAGGGTAGCGCTGTGGCTCCAGCAGGTCCTTCACCCAGCGGCCAAACGGCTGCGCCAGCAAGGCGACGTGGGTGCCGGCGGGGTAGCGCTGGTCGTCGGCGGTGAACGGCGCGTCGGCAACCTGCACTTTCGTGGCTCCGGCCTGGAGCAGCGACAGGAGCTTCGCCACGGCACCAGGATCCCGTTGATGCGGCGGGATGACGAATGCGAAGGGGCGTCCCTCGGCGAACTTCGTGATGGTGCGCCGGTTCATGCCGTAGAAGTTTCGCTTGAGTGACTGACGGTTGTTGGCGACCGCCTCGAGCAGCCCGTAGGCGGCGGTCAGGCTGTAGTCGACGACGTCAGCCGGGCTCCAGACTCCGCCGAGCCAGGGTCTCGGGTAGGTCATGCGGTATTGCACGTCTGTCGGCGCCGGAATCGTCGTCGCCGCTCTGGCTCCGCTCCGGTCCCTGTCGCCGGGCGCTCTGCGCCGCCCCTGGTCGGTCCGCGTCTGCCGCACTGTTGAGGCGATCTCGGCGCTGGCGACCTCGGTCAGCAGGGCGATCTGGTTGTGCCACCAGGGACTGGTGTTGTTCGCGCCCTGCCAGAATGCGCTGTAGAGCTCACCCCAGATGACGCCGGTCTTGCCTGTTTCATAAAGCTTGGCCGCCATGGCCTGCCCCAGCAGGTTTACCTCGCTCCACACCAGGGGATCCACGTTCGGATTGGGTGGGTTCTTGAACGGCGGCACGAAGATGCGGGCCTGGGTGCTGCCCATCTGATGGCTGTCGAGATAGACCTCCGGGAACCAGTCCTGATACAGCACCTGGTTGAGATAGCGCGTCTCCACCTGAGTGAGCATGTAGCTGTCGCGGTTGTTGTCGTGGCCGACATACGGGTGATACAGCTCGGGCAGCGGTGAGCGCTCGTAGGGCGTGCCGCGATTCCGGTAGTGCCAGTCAACGACCATCTGTTGCCCGTCTGGATTCTGGGAGGGGATCACCAGGACAATCACGTTGTCGAGGACTTGGCGGGTCCAAGGCGACGTGTCGGTTGCCAGGAAATGCACCAGGGTGTTCATCGCCTGGCTCGTGCCAATCTCGGTCGCATGCACGTTGGCGCCAATCAGCAGCACCGCCTTGCCGGTGGCGGCGATGATGTCCGCGTCGGCCTCACTGGTGCGCCGAGGGGCGACGAGCCGGTGTTGCATGGCCCGATACCGCGGTAGATCGGCGATCGTCTCCGGCGCCGAGATCGTCAGCAACAGATACGGGTTGCCGTTCGTGGTCGGGCCGAGGTCTTCCACCAGGACCCGGTCCGAGCCCTCGCCAATCAGCTCGAAGTAGTCGACCATCCGGTCCCACCCGGCCAGTTCCCCCTCTGCGCCCATCGGGAACCCGAAAAACGAGGCCGGGGACGGGAGCGCCGGTGCCTGGGCCGACAGTGGCTGGGCTAGCAGTACAGCCCATGCCACCAGGCCAAGCAAGGTGGCATGGGCGAGTGTCTGACGTGGTGGCATGGGACTGGACCCGTCTCGAAAACAGTGGGCCAGTATAGTCGAATCTAGACCTGGGCCCAGGGTGGATGCCCGGCCTACTCGAGCGCCGATGAGTCCAACCCCCGATCCTGGATTCCGGAACCCGGTCGGGTGTGCATTCTGCTAGAGATACGCCAGGGGATCGATGCCGAAGGCCTCCGGTGTCTTCGGGCTTGATGACGTGAATATCGCCCTCGTCACCGTCGGCCGTCTCCCAGAGCTGCCTGGTGGGCCGGGATGGGAGCGAATGACCCTCGGGGGCACGGAGGCTCCGCACCTGTGGCCGGTATGGGTCCGGTGCGTGCACCTTGAGCACGATAGCGAGTTCGTATGATACCCGCCAATTCGCGTCGTCGAGCAGCCCGTTGTAAGAGTGCCTGGACGCGGGGCAAACCAAACCGCGCCAGGCTGCACAGCCCCAATCTGACTTATGATCAGCGGCGCTGCCATGACCGCCTCCAGTTCCGCTCCCGCCGGCCCACGCGCATCGAGTGACTGGCGTCCACGTCTCGCCCTAGCGATGTTGGCGGCCCTGCTCGGGACTGGAGCGCTGTGGCTGCAGGACGTGGTCGACCCGCGTCTCCGGGCTGTTGCCGGTATTGTCGCATTTCTCTCGGTCGCCGGCGCCTGCTCGGCGCAGCTCCGCGCCGTGAACCTGCGCCTTGTTGTGAGCGGTCTCGCGTTGCAGGTGGGGCTCGCGGTACTGATCCTGAAAGTTCAGATTGCTGGAGTGCGGCCGGGGCACGCGTTCTTCGCGGCGCTAGCAGCGGTCGCGACGCAATTTCTGGAGTTCACCAGTGCCGGGTCGCAGTTCGTGTTCGGAGTGCTGGCCGATCCCGAGCAGATGGCCCAGCTGTTTCCGGACGGTTTCGTGCTGGCCTTCGCCTCGCTGCCGATCCTCATTTTTATGTCTGCGGTGTTCATGGTGCTCTACCACCTCGGGGTGCTACAGGTGGCCGTGAAGCTGATGGCCCGGGTCATGGCGAGGGTCATGGGGACGAGTGGCGCCGAGAGTCTGTCAGCCGCCGCGAACGTCTTTCTCGGCGTGACCGAGGCGCCGATCATCGTCCGACCCTTCATCGCCGGCATGACACAGTCGGAGTTGCTGGCGCTCATGATTGGCGGTCTCGCCACGATTGCCGGTACCGTCATGGCGATCTACATCAGTCTGGGGGCCGACCCGGTCGCCGTGCTGACCACCAGCGTGATGGCGGCGCCGTGCGGGTTGTATCTGTCGAAAATCCTGCTGCCCGAGACCGGCACGCCGGCGACTATAGGCAGCGTGACAACGGACGTCCCGCGGGAGCACGTCAACGTGATCGACGCCTTGGCCGCGGGTGCTTCGGATGGCACCCGTCTGGCAATCAACGTGGCGGCCATGCTGATTGCGTTCCTCGCGTTCATAGCCATGTTCGACTACGGTCTCGGTCTCATCAGCCAGAATCTGTCGCTGGCGGCGATCTTCGGCTGGATTTTCGCGCCGGTGGCGGCCTTACTGGGGGTGTCGTCGGCCGATCTCCAGGCGGTGGCCGATCTGCTCGGGATCAAGCTCGCCACGAACGAGTTCGTCGCCTACATCAAGCTCGACAGCACCTATCTGGATACGATTTCAGATCACTCCAGGATGGTGGCCACGTTCGCGCTCACCGGGTTCGCCAATTTTGGGTCGATCGGTATTCTGCTGGGCGGGATCGGCGGCCTGGCGCCTTCGCGCCGGGCCGACCTGGCGCGGCTCGGGCCGGTGGCCCTGCTGGGAGGGTTTCTCGCTACCCTGATCAACGCCGCCATCGCGTCAGTGCTGCTCTAGCAGCCCGTGGTGGGAGTCCCGCGTGACAATGAGAGTGGTGACGCGCTCGTCTTCTGAGATCTCGTTGTGGGGCACGGCTTTTCGCCTCCGTTCGCCTGCGCCGAACGCGACTTATGGCGAGATCTCGCCGTAGCCTTAGCGAAGGCGGATAGCCGTGCGAGCGCAGGCCTGAAGGCCTGCGCGAGACGAGGACGGTGCCTGTCCGCCTACGCCACGGCGGCGGACCGCGGTAGCTCACTGACGGGAATCATGAGCGACACACATGCGGGAAGCCTGACGCCGAAAGGCGGCAGCCGATCGACTTTCGCTATCATGTGAACGTCCGGCCACCGGGAGGTTCCCTATGTTGCCCACGATCGCTTGGGAGAACGGCGAGGTCGTCATGATCGACCAGCGAAAGCTGCCATCCCGCGAGGTGTATGTGCGGTGCCGCACCGGGCGGGAGGTGGCCAAGGCGATTCGGACGATGGTCATCCGCGGTGCGCCGGCAATTGGAGTCGCGGCGGCGATGGGCCTGGCCCTCGAGCTGCGCCGGAGCACGGCGACCGGCACCACGCAGCTAGCCACGGAGTTTTACCGGACGTGCGACTTGCTGGCGGCGACGCGGCCGACCGCCGTCAATCTGTTCTGGGCGATTGAGCGGATGAAGCACGTTTTCGCCGGGGCGATGCGCGCCGGTCAGTCGACCGACGAGTTGATGGTGACGATGGATGCCGAAGCGGCTCGTGTCCACGATGAGGATGTCGCCAACTGCCGGGCACTGGGTCGGCACGGCGCCGTAGTGGTGCCGGACGAGGGGCGGGTGCTGACCCACTGCAATGCCGGCGCGCTGGCCACCGGGGGCTACGGGTCGGCGCTTGGGGTGGTTCGGGCGGCAGTGGAAGCGGGCAAGCGCGTGGCCGTCTACGCCGACGAGACCCGTCCGTTCTTGCAGGGCGCCAGACTCACGGCGTGGGAGCTGGTGCGTGACGGCATCGAGACGACCGTTATCACGGACGGCATGGTTGGTTCGCTGATGCGGTCCGGCCGGGTCGACGTGGTGGTGGTCGGTGCTGACCGGATCGCCGCCAACGGCGACGTCGCCAACAAGATAGGGACCTACACGGTGGCGGTCCTTGCCAAGGAGCACGATGTGCCGTTCTATGTGGCGGCGCCGCTGTCGACAATCGATCTGGGCACACCGGACGGGTCGGGCATACCGATCGAGGAGCGTGACGCGAGAGAGGTCACGCATCTGGGATCGCTTCAGCTCACGCCCGACGGGGCCGCAATCTGGAATCCGGCGTTCGATGTCACCCCGGCGCGGCTTGTTGCCGGCATCATCACCGAGCGCGGAATCTGCCGCCCGCCGTTCTCCGAGAGCCTGCAAGACGCGTGCTCGCAGCAGTCAGGATGAGCGTGAGTCAGACGACCCTGTTGGGCATCGAGACCTCCTGCGACGAGACGGCGGCGGCGGTGGCAGTGGAGGGCGAGGCCGGGCCGGCGTCCTGGGAAATCCGTTCCAGCGTGATCGCCTCCCAGGTGGAGATCCATCGCGAGTGGGGTGGTGTGGTGCCGGAGCTGGCCTCACGGCAACACTTGCGCGACATCTGTGGGGTCGTCGAGCGAGCCCTGCGCGATGGCCGAATTGGCTGGGCGCATCTCGACGCGATCGCCGTCACCCAGGGGCCGGGTCTGGTAGGCTCGCTGCTCGTGGGGGTCGCGTTCGCCAAGGCGCTCGCGGTCGCACTCGGCCGACCCCTGGTGGGGGTGAACCATCTGGCCGGCCACATCGAGTCACTGTTTCTCTGTCATCCTCGGCTTCCGTTGCCGGCGGTGGTGCTGGTGGTGTCCGGCGGCCACACGAGTCTGTTTCACCTGCCGCAGGCGGGAACCTACCAGTTGATTGGGCGGACACGGGACGACGCGGCCGGTGAGGCCTTCGACAAAGTCGCCAAGCTGCTCGGTCTGCCCTACCCAGGAGGACCGGTCATCGACCGGCTGGCGCGACGCGGGGACGAGCGCGCGGTCCGGTTTCCGGTGGCCCGGATGACGCACGCGGATCGTGTCGCCGGGCCGGTGACCGTGTCGCCCCCGGGCCTCCCGAAGCATGCGGAGGGTCGCATGGATTTCAGCTTCAGCGGTCTGAAAACAGCGGTTGCGCGGCACGTGCGACAGCGACGGGCCACCGGCTCCGGTGCGTTGTCCCAGGCCGAGTTGGCGGACATTTGCGCCAGTTTTCAGCGTGCCGTCGTGGACGCGCTGCTCGAGCGTGCGTTCGATGCGGCGAGCCGATTCGGCGCCCAGAGTCTGGGTATCGCGGGCGGCGTTTCGGCGAACAGTCGGTTGCGGGAGGTCGCCACGGCGCGCGGGGTCGAGCGCGGCCTGCCCGTCCTGTTACCGACCCTCCACCTGTCAACCGACAACGCCGCGATGATCGCTGCCGCCGGTCTGCGTCGGTTGCGCGCCGGCGTGACGGCGTCGTTGGACCTGAATGCAGACGCCGCGCTGCGGCTGTGACGAAGGAGGCAGGAGACCGGAGCGCATGGTAACCCGGCAGTACCCGTCCCGTCCGTTCATCGGTGTCGGCGGTGTCGTGTTCATCGGTGGGCGGGTCGTGCTGGTCAAGCGTCGGCACGAGCCGCTCGCGCGCCGGTGGAGCCTACCGGGCGGCGCGATCGAGCTGGGCGAGACCCTGCACGAGGGGCTGCGACGCGAGCTCCGCGAGGAGATCGGGATCGAGACGAAGATCGGCCCGCTCGTCGAGCTGTTTGATCGCATCACTCGTGACACGGATGGCCGGGTGCGCTACCACTACGTGCTGGCCGACTATCTCTGCCACCACGTGAGCGGCGAGCTACGAGCCGGTTCCGATGCCGAGACGGTGGCGCTGGCCGATCCCGCCGAGTTGTCGCCGTATGCGCTAACGGAGCAGGCCAGGTCGGTAATCAGGCGCGCCGTCAATCTGCATTGACAGTGCGAAACCGCGATGTTACGGTCGCGTGTTCGCACCGGTGAGGTATTGAATCAGAAGCTGGCGGGGGCCCTCCTGCTTCCCCTGGCCTTCTGACACCTGCCACCTCGAGAGTTCGTGTACTCATGCCCTGGTATCGACAGTCCCACTGGCGCATTCTCATCGCCCTGGCCCTCGGACTGGTCTACGGCGTGTTCGCCGCCTATGCGGGGTGGGGTGACTTTACGGCCGACTGGATCGCGCCGTTCGGGACGATCTTCCTCCGGCTCCTGCTGCTGGTCGCCGTGCCGCTGGTGCTGGCGTCGCTGATCACCGGCATCGCCTCCCTGTCCGACCTCAACAAGCTGTCACGGATCGGCGGTAAGACGATCGTGATCTATCTCGGCACCACACTGGTCGCGCTGCTCATCGGGCTTGTGATCGTCAACCTGATGAACCCGGGCGCCATGGTGCCCGATAGTGTGCGCGCGCGGTTGCAGGAGACCTATCAGGGTGATGTCGCGGAACGGGAGGCGCTGGCTGAGGAGGTCAGAAACCGGGGCCCGCTGCAACCGCTGGTAGATATGGTGCCGGACAACATTGTCGGTGCCGCGTCCGATAACCGGCGCATGCTGAACATCGTCTTTCTCGCCTTCCTGTTCGGCGTTGCGCTGATATTGATTCCGAAGGAGCAGTCCGCGCCGCTGCTGGCGCTGTTCGAGAGTCTCGACGCCGTCATCATCAAGATTGTCGAGATCGTCATCCTTTTTGCACCGATCGGGGTGTTCGGGCTGATTGCCGACACCGTGACCGGGGTCACCGGCGACAGCCCGGCGGATGTCCCCCAGCTGCTGGCGGCGCTTGGATTCTACGGTCTGGCGGTTTTGATCGGGCTGGCGATCCAGGTGTCGGTCACCTATCCGATGCTGCTGCGGCTCTTCACGCCGATTCGCCTGCGGCAGTTCTTTCCGGGCGTAGTGCAGGCGCAGCTCGTCGCGTTCTCGACGTCGTCGAGCGCAGCGACGTTGCCGGTGACGATGAAGAGCGCGCAGGCGAACCTCGGCATCTCCGAGGAGGTGGCGTCGTTCGTGTTGCCGCTGGGCGCCACGATCAACATGGACGGCACGGCCCTCTACCAGGCGGTGGCGGCGGTGTTCATCGCCCAGACCCTCGGGATACCGCTCGACCTGACGGCGCAGCTGAGCATCGTGTTCTTGGCGTTGCTCGCCTCGATCGGGACCGCCGCCGTGCCGAGCGCCGGCCTCGTCATGCTGATCGTGATACTCGAGACGATCGGCGTGCCGGCCGCCGGCATCGCGCTGATCCTGGGTGTGGACCGGCCGCTCGACATGGCGCGCACGGCCGCCAACGTTACGGGCGATGTCACGGTCGCCGCGATCGTCGCAGCCGGCGAGGGGCAGCTCGGATCGGTCCCGCACAGCGGTCCCAGATGACGGTCCCCTCCGCAGTGGCGCAGGGCTTTAGCCCTGCGATGGCGGCGCGGGATGCCGTGTGCGCGCCGCTCCAGTGGGGTAGGGCTTTAGCCTTGCCTCGAAGGCCTGAAGACCTGCGCTACAGGGGCAGCCAATGATCCCGACGCGCGTCCAGGCATGGAGCTTGCTGAAAGAGTACACGCAGAACGACCGCCTGTTGAAGCACGGGCTGGCCGTCGAGTCAGCCGTGCGCGGATACGCGCGGTCGTTCGGCGAGGACGAAGAGGGATGGGGCTGCGTGGCGCTGCTCCACGATTTCGACTACGAGCGCTGGCCGAGCGCCGAGGACCATCCCTATCGCGGGTGCGAAATCCTACGGGCGCAGGGCTATCCCGAGTATGTGACGCGAGCGATCCTCTCGCACGCCGACCATACCGGCGTGACGCGGGAGTCGACACTAGAGCACACTCTGTTCGCGTGTGACGAGATGGCCGGGTTCGTGACCGCGGCTGCGCTCGTTCGGCCGTCGCGCAGCGTGCTGGATCTCGAAGCAAAATCGGTCAAGAAGAGGATGAAGGACAAGGCGTTCGCCCGCGCGGTGTCGCGCGACGACCTGCGCCTGGGCGCCGAGGAGCTGCGGGTGCCGCTCGACGAGCACATCACGCACGTCATCTCGTTCATGCGCGAGCGCGCCGAGGATCTCGGGCTCAAGGGGACTCTGTGAACGCACGCGCTCGAGGAGGCAGGAGACCGTCCGCCTGCGCCAAGGCGTGGGCCAAACAGGAGGGGCCGGAGGGGCTTCGCCCTGTCAGTACAATCGGGCCTGCCGTGCTCGTGTTTGGGTCCAAGAACCTGCGACCGCCGGTCTTCGTATAACGCTTGTAGGTCACCGCCGGACGTTCGTGTGGCCCGCAAGCCGCGAAGGCTGGTGGCCCTGGATACGAGCCGGGTTGCAACTCGATGGTTGGGTTTGGACACTTGGTAGCTCGATGACTCAGACGTCGCCCCCCGCGTCAGCCCCCGAGCCCCTCGTGCGTCTCGAGCATGTGACCGTGCGTTACGGCACGCAGGACGCGCTGCGTAATGTTGCCGTGACGTTCCCGCCTGGCGCGGTCGGGCTGCTGGGGCCAAATGGCGCGGGCAAGAGCACGATGCTGAAGGCGCTGCTCGGCTTTGTGAAGCCGACCACCGGCCGCATGCAGGTACTCGGTCTCGACGTCGCATCGAGCCCGTTGCAGATCCGCGCGCGTCTTGGCTACATGCCTGAATCTGATGGCCACGTTCCTGGCATGAACGCCGTGACGTTTGTCGACTATTGCGGACAGCTTGCCGGCCTGCCCCGGACTGACGCCATACAGCGGGCGCACGAAGTCCTCTGCTACGTCGGGCTCGGCGAAGCACGGTATCGCAACCTCGAGACCTACTCGACCGGGATGAAGCAGCGGATCAAGCTCGCCCAGGCGCTGGTGCACGATCCGGATTTGCTATTTCTCGACGAGCCGACCAATGGCATGGACCCCAAGGGCCGGGAGGAAATGCTGGACCTCGTGGTCGACCTGGCCACGCGCAAGGGGGTCAACGTGATTCTGTCCTCGCACCTGTTGCCGGACGTCGAGGCCACCTGCGACCGCGTCGTCGTGTTGCACCAGGGCGCCATCGCAACACAGGGGGCGATCGCCGAGTTGAAGGAGCGGCGCCGACAGGTCTTCGAGGTGCGGATCAAGGGGGATGTCAAGACGTTCACCCAGGCGCTGGAGGTCGAGGGGGTCGAGTGCCGCGGCACCAACGAGGACATGATGCGCGTGTTTCTCACGGCCGACCAGGGGGCGCGCGATCTGTTCGCTGTGGCGGCCCGGCATCAGGTCCAGGTGCGGCATTTGCGGCCCAGTGTGCCGACGCTCGAGGACGTGTTCGCCGAGGCGATCGGGGAAGCGTGACTCATGCCCATTCACGACCAGAGCTACCGCCGCTATACCGGGGTCCGGGAATCGCCTGGGACCGCGTGGCAGGTAATCGCCGTGACCGGCATCAGGGCGGCGTTGAGCCAGAAGCTGTTCCAATGGGTCATGCTGGCCGCGTGGGGCCAGTTCATCGTGCGCGCGGTCATCTTCTATCTCTCCGCCAACTTCCCCAATCTGGAGATTCTGGCGCCCTCGGTCGAGACCTTCCGGCAGTTCTTCGACTTGCAGGGCATCTTCGTGTTCTTCGTGACCGTCTATGTTGGCTCTGGGCTGATCGCCAACGACCGTCGGTCGAACGCGTTGCAGATCTATTTGTCGAAGCCGCTTACCCGCGCCGAGTATGTTGCCGGCAAGCTCGGCATCCTGTTGTGCTTCCTCCTGCTGGTGACGCTGCTGCCGGCAATGGCGCTGCTGTTCCTGCAGGTGATGTTCTCGGCCAGTCTCACGTTCGTGCACGAGAATTTGTTCCTGATACCGGCCATCACGCTCTACGCGCTGGTGGAAGTGCTGCTCGCCGCTTTCACGATACTGGCGTTATCGTCGTTGTCGAGCAGCGCGCGATTCACGGCGATGCTCTACGCGGGTGCCGTCCTGTTTACCGACGCGCTGTTCACCACACTGCGTGGCATCACCGGCAACTCGGCGCTGGCCTGGCTCTCGTTTCGGGCAAACCTTGGACAGATCGGCGATGCGATCTTCAGGATTGAGCCACGGTACGACTCGCCCTGGTTGCTGTCATTGGTCGTCGTCGTGGCGTTGATCGGGCTGTCGGTGTTCATGCTCGAGCGCCGCGTGCGCGGCGTGGAGGTGGTGACGTGAGCGTGCCGGTGGTGGCTACCGATCGGGTGTCGAAGTGGTATGGCCAGGTGATCGGGCTCAACGACGTGTCGGTCGAGGTGGGGCCAGGTGTCACCGGTCTTCTGGGCCCCAATGGTGCCGGCAAGTCGACCTTCCTGAAGTTGATTACGGGGCAGCTAAAGCCGAGTAAGGGGGCCGTGCGTGTGCTCGGCGAGCCGATTTGGGGTAACCCGAGTCTGTACTTCAGGATCGGGTTTTGTCCCGAACAGGACTCATTCTACGAGCGGATGACCGGTTTGGCATGGGTGACGGCGCTGACCCGGCTGAATGGCCTGTCGGACACCGACGCCACCGACGCGGCCCGGCGTGCGCTCGACACGGTCGAGCTGCTCGATGCGGCCGACAAGAAGATCGGCGCCTACAGTAAGGGGATGCGCCAGCGGGTGAAGCTCGCACAGGCGCTGGTGCACGATCCGGAGCTGCTGCTGCTCGACGAGCCGTTGGCGGGGATGGACCCGATCGGTCGCCGGAAGGTGATCCGCCTCATCAAGGACTGGGCGCGCGCCGGGAAGAGCGTGCTGGTCTCGAGTCACATCCTGCACGAGATCGAGGCGATGACCTCGACCATACTGCTGATCAATAACGGCCGGATGCTAGCCGAGGGCAATATCCACGCCATTCGCGACTTGATCGACGAGCATCCCCACAAGGTGAAGATCCGGGCGAGCGATCCACGGGGCTTGGCCCGCGGCTTTCTGATGCACGACGACGTGATCCGCTTGCAGTTCGAGGATGGAGCAGTCGTCGTGGAGACCGCGAAGCCGGATGCGTTTTATAGCCGTTTGACGGACATGGCTGCGACCGGCGCAACGGGTGAGGTGTACGAGGTCAGCTCGCCAGACGACAACCTGCAGGCCGTGTTCGAGTATCTGGTGAAGTGACGATGTCGATCGCAGCCGCCCCCGCGGCCGTGCCCCCGTCGTTCCTCCGCGCGGCGTTGCGGATCCACGACCTGTCGCTGGGGCAGATGCTCTGGTCGCGGCGAACGGTGTTCATGGCGATCGTCGTCGGTGGGCCGGTCGTGGTGGCGGGCGTGCTGCGGGCGCTCGTGGAGATGGATCTCGTGACGGCGCGAGGAGTCATAAACGGCCGCACGATCGTGGTGGACGGACCGGTCATCTTCGGCCTGATGATCTGGGGCTTCTACCTGCGGTTTTCCGTACCGCTCCTGGGTGTGTTCTATGGCACCGCGCTGATCGCCGACGAGGTCGAGGACAGAACGATTACCTATCTGTTCACCCGACCGGTCTCGCGCGGCGCCGTGCTGGTCGGCAAGTACTTGGCCTATCTCGGGTGCACCGGACTGGTCGTGCTCCCGTCGGTCATGCTGGTCTTCTTCCTTGTGGTGCCGTTGATGGGCGGCAGCATCGGCACGAGTTTCCCGGATCTGATGAAGGACCTGGCGCTGTTGGCTGCTGGACTGGCGGTCTACGGGGCGTTGTTCGCCTTGGTCGGCGCCTGGTTCAAGCGCCCGCTGCTGACCGGGCTGGTTTTCATCTTTGGTTGGGAGCCGATCGTCGTGATCGTGCCCGGCTACATGAAATGCTTCACCGTGTCCTATTACCTCCAGGGGCTGGTGCCGCACGCGATGCCACAGGATGGGGTCGTTACCTCGATCCTCGCCATACTGCAGGCCACCGACCTGATACCCTCGGCGGCGACCAGTCTCATGGGACTTGGGGGCATCCTGCTAGGCGGGTTGTCGCTGGCGACCTGGCTGGTTGAGCGACGTGAGTACATACTGGAGCAATGATCCGTCTTCGCCGAGGCTATGGCGGTCAAGAGGCTACGGCGGACCTACGCGCCGTAGCTTGGCCGTGGGATCCGGAATCGGTTGGGCGCAGGCGGGAACTTTTCTTCGAGCCGAGCGGTATACTCCAGCAGAGGCGATGTGTGTCGCCCTAGGGGGCAGACACTGTCGGCTGGCGGTGAGGTGACATGACGCACCAGACGCGTTACTTCGTGTTGGGGGCGATCGGATTGCTCGTCGTTGGGCTCCTGACGGGCCTGTTCGCATATGTCAATCGCGGGGCGGCACTTGCGGTCTCGGTCACCGGACCGGCCGAGTTCGCCTATGTTCCGTCGAATGCCAGCCTCGTGGCCTACGCCAATGTGCGGGAGGCGATGCTCTCGGACTTCCGGGAGCGGATCCGCCAGATCGCGCCGGACGACGTCGGGCAGGCCGATCTCGAGCAGCAGCTCGGGCTGAATATCGAGCGTGACATCGACCATGTGGTGGCGTTCTTGGCCCCTGGTCCGGCCGAGGGCCGGCCCGTCTGGCTCGTGCTGTTGCGGGGGCGATTTGACACCTCGCGGCTCGAAGCCGTGGCCCTCGAGGGCGGCGCGACCGTCAGCGAGCATGCCGGCACCCGTATCGTGAGTATCGACGTCGGGGCGCTTGCCATGGCGTTCATGGAGCCTGGCCTGGTTGCGATCGGTGACCTGGGCACGGTCCATCAGGCGGCCGACCGCGGATCGGCCGGGGCCTCCATCACGTCGAACGATCAGATCATGGCGCTGCTCGAGCGGGTCGATAGCGGCAGTAACGCGTGGGCCGTGGGGCGGTTCGGTGACTTGGCCTCGCTCGGGTTCCTGCCGGATGAGGTCTCGGCTCAGATGCCGGCCGTCACGGCGTTCGCGGTGAGTGGCCGCGTCAACGGCGGGCTCAGTGGTTCCGTCACGATCGAAGGCCGTGATGAGGCGGCAGGTCAGAATTTACGAGACGTGTTCCGCGGGTTCCTGGCGCTCACCACGATGCAGACGACGGGCCGGTCCGAGCTGCAGGCGATGGTGGATTCACTGCAGCTGAGCGGAACTGGGACGCTGGCCACCTTGTCGTTCTGGCTCCCGTCCGAGGCGCTAGATTTTATTTTCTCCCTTGCCGCGCCAGACACGGCTCCCTAGCAGCCCGTGGTAAAACCACGCAATGCAGCAGGGCTGTCACAGAACTAGGGCTCCATCGTCGCCTGCAGTTTGGTGACGAACTCATCGATCGCGGCAAGGACCTGCGCGGAGGGCTCCACAAACTCGATTCCGGAATTGTAGACGACCTGTTGCTGTGCGACCTCGGTCACCCGGGCGTGGGCGACACGCCCCTTGACCACGACCGAGGTGGCGCCCAGCGTCAGCCGCACGTCGTGGAGCGAGCCGAGCTGTATCGGAAACACGGTCTCGATCTGGGCGCCGCCGCGGGAAACTTCCATGATGGTCATCGGCTCATACACCATCACCTCACCCTGCAGCTCACCGAGTATCTTGACTCGCTCGGTGTCCTGGCGGTCGGCCTCAGACATTGGCCCTGACTATTCCATAGGGATAGAGCTGGTCTTGGGGCCCTCGTGTCCCGTCGGCGCCGAGCGGTTTGCTATGATCACAGGGCTGTTGCGACGATGGTCCCACCCCCGTTAGTGCAGTTGCAGCCCGTGGTGCACATCCTGCGTCGCCGCGAGACTCGTCGTGATTGACGCAGCGCTTGTCGAATGCAGCGGTATATGACCGCGGGCGGCTGGACAGGGCAGAAACCACCAGAGCCGGTCGCCGGCTCGCGCGAGGTGGTGAGAAAGGACGATGATGGCGGACGACACGCGGTTTGAGGTGGTCGGGGTACTCGGATGTGGACTGATGGGCTCTGGCATCGCGCAGGTGTGCGCTCAGGCCGGGTACCGGACCATCGTGCGGGAAGTGGGCCAGGCGGCGGTGGACGCCGGCCTGGGGCGCATCGAGCGGTTTCTCGGCAACAGCGTGAAACGGGGCAAGGTGACGCCCGAGGATCGTGACGCCACGCTGGGCCGTCTCAGTGGGACGACCAGCTTCGATTCGCTTGCCGAGTGCGATCTCATTATCGAGGCGATCGTCGAGAACCTCGACGCCAAGCGGACGGTGTTCGCGGCGGTCGAGGAGGTCGTCGGTCCGGACACCGTGTTCTGCTCGAACACGTCCTCGGTCTGTATCACCGAGCTCGCGGCGGCGACCACCAGGCCAGACAAATTTATCGGGCTCCATTTTTTCAGCCCGGTGCCGATCATGTCGTTGGTCGAGGTCATCCGCGGTCTGTCGACAGTCGAGGCCACGCATCAGCGGGTGTTCGAGTTCGCGCGGTCACTTGGCAAGCAACCGGTCGCGGCTCCTGACCGGCCGGGTTTTATCGTCAATCGGTTGCTCATTCCGTATCTACTCAGCGCGGTCCGCGCCTACGAGGGCGGGTGCGGCACGCTCGAAGACATCGATACCGCAATGACACTGGGATGTGGCCACCCGATGGGGCCATTCACGCTGCTCGATTTTGTGGGGCTCGACACGACCTACTTCATCGCGAACATCATGTACGAGGAGTTTCGCGACTCGGCCTACGCGCCACCACCTTTGCTCAAACGCATGGTGATGGCTGGACGGTTGGGGCGCAAGAGCGGTCATGGCTTCTACGCGTATTAAGGACCAGGTGACGACGGCCAGGGGGCAGGCGAGCGACGAACGCATTCAGGATGCGGTGCGGGAACTGGTGACGGAGCTCGGCGAGGACCCGTCTCGGGACGGGCTTGCGAAGACGCCAGATCGTGTCGCGAAGGCGCTGCGGTTCCTGACCAGTGGGTACGATCAGGATATCGATGAGGTCATTAACGACGCGCTTTTCACGGTCGACTACAGCGAGATGGTCATCGTGAAGGATATCGATTTTTACAGTCTGTGCGAGCATCATCTCTTGCCGTTCTTCGGCCGTTGCCATGTCGCCTACATTCCGCGCGACAAAGTCGTCGGGTTGAGTAAGTTGCCGCGTCTTGTCGAGGTGTTCAGCCGCCGGTTGCAGGTCCAGGAACGGCTGACGAGCCAGATCGCCGAGACGATCGCCGCCAAGCTGAACCCGCTGGGGGTTGCAGTGGTGGTCGAGGCCACGCACCTCTGCATGCTGATGCGCGGTGTCGAGAAGCAGAATTCAGCCGCGATCACGAGCTCGATGCACGGCGTGTTTCGCACCGACGCACGCACGCGCATGGAGTTTCTGGATTTGCTGCACCTGGGTACCAGAGGGCGAGTGTTGCATGAAGGACCGGGACATGGGACTGATGCCGACTTCTAGTAACGCGGCGGCTCACACCGCGCAGACGGCGGTCCACTCCGCGTCTCGGGAGGGCCGTGCGCAGAGGCCCGCCACGTGGCTACGCGGCATCTCAGCGTGTCGGAAACGCGCCGGTCACCTGTCGCAGTGTGTCCCGAGGAAGCGGTCGGGGCAACGCTGGTGGACTTCCGGTTGCCTGATGACGGCTCTGGTGGCTGGACTCTCGTTCGGTGATGTGCCGGCGTTCGGGGCGCAGTCGCGGCGGGTCGAGCCGGCCGAAGTGCGGTGTCCGTCGGTGCTCGGTGTCGGTGTGGACACCGACCGGATCTATTGTGACGTGCTGATCGGAAACGAGATCGCCGACGGTATCATCGTGGTGGTTCCGCCGCATAGCGGCTCCGCGATCGTGACCTTCACGCTGTACGGCCGTCATACCTATTCCGAGACTGAGGTGGCGCGGGGCCGAGGCTATGTCGAGTATCTGGCCAGCACTGCCGTGGCGACCACCGAAGAGGTGCTGGCGCGGCCGGTCGTGCTCGTCGAGTTCCGCACCGAGGCCGATCTTGTCGATCGCGTGAGCGGCGGAGCCGGACCGGGCGGCGTCAAGGCGGTGGCACCCGTCGGGGGAGAGGCTATCCGGGTCACAGTGCCCGAGGGCGTCGGTGAGATCAGCATCGTTGGTCTCGAATTGCAGATCCAGCGAATCGATGGGCAGGAATCGTACTCGTCGCTGGGCCGGCCAATCGCCGTCATCAGTGACGTGCAGGTCGAGTATGGGGCCCGCTAGCCTTGAGCGAAGGGCCCGGTCTGCGGGTCGAGCCGAAGCCCGACGCGGGGATGCTTCAGGCCGTCACGAATCATCCAGGTTACTCGACCACGGCAGAGGGAGGCTGTTCGCCTTCGCCGTGGGCTGCGGTGGGGAGATAGGGCACCTATGAGCCAGGCAGCCGTCGACGCGGGCCGGGTACAGGACGTCATCGTGGTCGGTGCGGGTCCCGCCGGGTTGGCCAGCGCGATCGCCGCGCACAAGGCGGGCCTTACGTATGAGGTGATCGAGCGCGCGGCGCTGGTCAACTCGATCCTGCGTTTCCCCACCAACATGGTATTCCTCACCACGCCCGAGCGGCTTGAGATCGGAGAACTCCCGTTCGTCACTCCGTACGCGAAGCCGACGCGTGACGAGGCGCTCCGCTACTATCGGCGCGCTGCCGACAGCTACCACCTGAATATGCGCCTCGGGCTCGAGGTGCGCGCTATCCGGCGCATGACTGGACCTGACGGATCTCCCTTGCTGGAGGTGGAGACTCGGCATGCGCATGATGGGCCGAGCCGGTGCCTGGCGCGCACCGTCGTGGTGGCGATCGGCGCCTACGAGCGTCCCAACATGCTCGATGTTCCCGGCGAAGATCTGCCGCACGTCGCGCACTACTACACCGAGTCGCACCCGTACTACCGCAAGCAGGTCGTTATCGTCGGCGGGAAGAATTCCGCGGTCGAGACGGCGCTCGAGCTCTTCCGCGCGGGGGCTCATGTGACCCTGGTGCACCGGCGTGCCGCGCTGGGGAGTGGCATCAAGTACTGGGTCCGACCGGATATCGAGAACCGCATCAAGGAAGGGTCGGTGTCCGCCCACTTCGAGACTCGGGTCGTCGAGATCCGGCCCACCGAGGTGGAGATCGAGCATGCTGGTGACCATCGCGTGTTGCCGGCCGACGCGGTATTCCTGTTGACCGGCTATCATCCGGACACCGCGATGCTAGAGCGGTGCGGCATCGTGGTCGATGCCGAGACCATGGTGCCGGCGCACGACCCGGAGACCTACGAAACCAACGTGCCGAATCTGTTCCTGGCGGGACAGGTGATGACCGGCATCCACAGCGGGCGCATCTTCATCGAGAACGGCCGGTTTCACGGTGAGATGGTGATCAAGGCAATCGCCCGGCGTCTCGCCGCTGGCCTGGACGCGGTGCCCGCTGCCGCGGATACGCTGGGGTGAGGCGTATCCTGCGTCCTGACCCCAGCAGGATTGTTCCCCTACTGTGGCTCGAGCCCGGCCAGCGGCTGGGAGGTAAGGGCCCGCAGCTCGATCAGCTCGACGAGCGCCCTTGACCGGCTGGCGGCATCGTCACGTTCGAGTAACGCCTGCTTCTCCACCGGGTCGAAGTCGAGATACTGCGCCAGGGTGTTGACGAGATCCTCATCCGCCATATTCCCCGGCACCATGGCTTCTCCCCCCCCTGTCTCGAGCCGACGGGCCAGCAGTGTTTCGAGCTGGGCGCGCGCCTGTCGCACTTCGCCGCGGATGTCGTCGGACGCGCCGTCTGGCAGCGGTTCGATCCGTGCCTGCCGATACACACGGTCGGCTTCCTCCCGGACCACGCGAAACCGCTGGATCCCGCGCAGGATGATGTTGGACCGCCCGTCTGCCATTGTCTCGGCGTGGCTGACCAGTCCTGCGCAGCCGATCGAGTAGACCGGGGGCGGCTCCTCGATATCGTCGCGTCTTCCCTTGAGCAGGACCATGCCGATGATTCGGTCTCCGTGCAGCGCGTCGGCCAGCAGCTGGCGGTAGCGCGCCTCGAAGACATGCAGTGGCAGGAAGACCGATGGAAACAGGACGACGTTGGGCAACGGGAAGATCGGGATGAGTGACGGGAGCATCAGTGCACCGCTCTCGTCTTCTTGTCCAGATAGTCCATCAAGACGTAGCGGCCCAGCGTGCGCGGGGTCGTGAAGTAGGCCTTGCCGTGGCAGATCGCGGCCACACGTTTGACGAAGCTCACCAGTTCATAGTCCTGGGCGAGCATGAACGTGTTGATCAGGATGCCTGCCTTGCGGCAGTGGGCGACTTCGGCGAAGGTCTCGGCGATGACCCAGGGGTCGAGGCCGAACGCGTTCCGATAAATGCGCCCGTCTGGACGCGTGAGCGCCGAAGGCTTTCCGTCAGTGATCATTATGATCTGACGCATGTCGCACTGTTGCCGCTCGAGGAGGCGCCGCGCCAGGCGGAGCCCCTCACGGGTGTTCGTGTAGTACGGGCCGACGCGCACTCGCGCCAGCTGGCGGAGCGGGATCTCCTCCGCGGAGTCGTGGAACAGCACGACCCTGAGCGTGTCGCCTGGATACTGGTGCCTGATCAGGTTCGCGAGCGCCAGCGCCACCGATTTCGCCGGGGTGAACCGGTCCTCGCCGTAGAGAATCATGCTGTGGCTGCAGTCGAGCATCAGGACGGTTGCGCAGGCGCTCTGGTATTCCCCCTGCGACACCATGAGATCTCGATATTCGATGTCGATACGCTGGTCGGACACGGCTCCGGCCCCGGTCCGTTTGATGGCGTTCAGGATCGTCGCCCCTGCGTCCAGGTTGAGCGTGTCACCGAATTCATAGCTCTTGGGGGCGCCGCTGGCCTCGACGCCGGTGGCGAGATCGCGGGTGTCGTGCCGTCCGACGCTGCTGTGACAGACCGACCCCAGCAGGTCGCGTAGTGCCCGGTACCCTAGGAAATCGAGTCCCTTGTCGGTCATCTCGAACCGCATGGGCGGTGCCGCGCCGTCACCCGCATCTGGTCCCTCGCGCTGCCGTTGCTCGGCGTCCAGATCGGGATGACGCGTGATATAGCCCTGTTGCGCCATCTGCTCGATGATGCGTTGGATCAGTTGCTCGATCCGGGGTTGCTGGTCGGCATCCGCCGCGTCGCCGAGCAGCTGCGACATCGCGTCGTCCGACAGCAGCCCGTCGTTGAGGAGCGCGTCGAGGATGGCATCGTGGAGCGCCTGCTCCGAATGCTGGTCGTCTTTGTCGAAACGGTCGGCGCCGTCGCCCGCCGGGCTGCCAAAGCCGCTCGCGAGCAGCAGTTTGGACAGCTTCGACACGAGCTCCTCCAGATCGATCCCCTCGAGGTCGTCTCCGGTGTACCGCGTATACCGGTATTTCATCCCGCCTCCGTTCGCACGTCTTCTCCACGGCGAACTACGGCAAGGTCGCGCCGATGCCTTCGGCGAAGGCGGACTGCGTCTTGGGACATCCGCACCTCAGTTGTAATACTTCTTCTTGCCGCGCGGGATGTGGATGTCGGCGTCGAAGAACTGGTCCGCGGTGGGTGTCGCTCGCTGCGGCTCCGCCGTGGCGCGATACTGCCATTCGTCGGTGCGGCTGATCTGTTTCTGCGCGTAGAGCCCCTCGATGACGAACTCAACCGCCGAGGCGACCAAGGGGGGCGGGTCGGTTCGGGTGATGCGGGCGTGCTCGGCCAGCTCCAGTAGTCCCTGGATCTGACCGGTCTGTTCGAGCACGTCCGTGGCCGGCG
>Ga0302123_10000719_pt1 | contig 25177 bp, 19 predicted proteins | sample CB21_321_MG_FD_203109 | JGI IMG/M metagenome (GOLD analysis project Ga0302123, IMG submission 203109) | Marine microbial communities from Western Arctic Ocean, Canada - CB21_32.1 | ecosystem: Environmental > Aquatic > Marine > Oceanic | place: Canada: Western Arctic Ocean | collected 2017-09-28 | reverse complement strand
ATGTGACGGGGGAGAATATTAGTTAGTATTCAACCAAGGAGCCATCCGCCTCCGCCACGTCTTCGGCGAGACCTGTCCCTAGCCCGGGCACAAACGGGCCTGGCGGCGGCTGGCGCAACAGAGCGGAAATCGGTGGCCGAATGCCACTGTGGTTGAGAACGGGACCACCTAGCCCTCACCCCGGCCCTTTCCCGAAGGGAGAGGGCGCAACCGGAGCGCGCTCGGTCAGCGCTGTGTCAGGTCGTGGAAGAGATCACCAGCCGGCGTAATCCGATTGTCGCCCGGTTTCGTGACAGCACCCATTCCGCCTCGGCTACCGACTCGACCGTCCTACTCGAAGGCCCACGCCTGATCGATGAGGCGCTGGCCGCCGGTGTGCGGATCGACCTGGCGGCCATCAGTACCGGCACGGCGACCGCGCGCCGCTCGGCCGCCGTCCTCGACCGGCTCGACCGGACCGTGACCCGCCTGGTCCGGGTCTCCCCCGCAGTGATGGAAGCGTTGAGTCCGGTCACCTCACCGAGTGGTCTCGTGGCACTCGCCACGCTCCAGCCGGCCAGCTTCGCAGCGGCGGCCCCGCCGCCACAGCCCCTGGTTGTCGGATTGCTGGGTGTGCAGGACCCCGGTAACACCGGGGCCGTCATCCGCGCTGTCGAGGCGGGCGGCGCGACCGGGGTCATCATCGTCGGCGGCGCCGACCCATACGGATGGAAAGCGCTCCGCGGGTCGATGGGCAGCGCGTTCCGGCTACCAATCGTCCGAGCCCTCAACCGTGACCAGGCGCGGGCCGAAGCCAACGCGCACGGCCTGCGGGTACTTGCAGCCGTCCCGCGTGACGGAACCCCGGTGTCAGACACCGATCTGCGCGGACCGTGCCTAATCTGGCTCGGGGGTGAGGGGGGCGGGCTCGATGCCGGTGTCGTTGCCAATGCGGACGAGGTGGTCTCGATCCCGATGCACCCACCAGTCGAATCATTGAACATCGCCGTTGCCGCTGCCCTGATCGTCTACGAAGCCGCCGGACAACGCACTAGCGACACGATTCGCGAAAGGGGGCAATACACGTGAGGTCGGATTCATTATTTGACGAACCGCCCGCCTCGCCGACCGCGCCACTCGCAGACAGGATGCGACCCAGCACGATCGACGAGTTGGTCGGCCAGGACGATCTGCTCGGCCGGGGCCGCCCCCTACGTCACGCCATCGAGCGCGACACCCTACAGTCGATCATTCTCTGGGGGCCACCCGGTACAGGGAAGACGACGCTGGCCCGGGTGGTCGCCGGGGTGACGAAGTCGCGATTCGTCGCCTTCAGCGCGGTGCTCTCCGGCATCAAGGAGATTCGCGCCGTGATGTCGGCCGCCCAGGAGGGCCGGCGACGCGGCGACCGACGCACCATCCTGTTCGTCGACGAGATCCACCGGTTCAACAAAGCGCAACAGGATGCGTTCTTGCCCCGTGTGGAAGCGGGAGACATCGTGCTAATCGGCGCCACTACCGAGAATCCCTCATTCGAAGTCAACGCGGCACTACTTTCTCGGGCGCAGGTGTACGTGCTGCGAGCGCTGACGGTGCCGGATATCACCGCCATCCTCACGCGCGCCCTCGCGGACACGACCCACGGGCTGGGCAGCCAGGACCTAGAGGTCGACGCGGCGGCGCTGGCGGCGATCGCCAGGCACGCCAACGGCGACGCCCGCGTCGGGCTGAACCTGCTCGAGCTCGGCGCAGTGGCCGCCCTCGCCCGGGCCACCGAAACGAGCGCTCCGGGTTCGGCGCGGCTCGATCTGGAGCTGGCCTCCGACGCGATGCAACGACGCGCGCTCGCGTATGACAAGAACGGCGAGGAGCACTTCAACGTGATCTCCGCGCTCCACAAGTCGATGCGCAATAGCGACCCAGACGCGGCGGTCTACTGGCTGGCGCGGATGGTCGAATCCGGCGAGGACCCCCTCTATATCGTCCGCCGCCTCGTCCGGTTCGCTTCCGAGGACATCGGCAACGCCGACCCCCAGGCGCTGACGGTGGCGATGGCGGCCAAGGAGGCAGTGCATTTCGTGGGCATGCCGGAGGGCAACACGGCACTCGCGCAGGCGACCGTGTATCTGGCGACCGCGCCCAAGAGCAACGCCATCTACACCGCCTATGCCCGGGCCGCCGCCGATGCCCACCGGGACGTTGCCGAGCCGGTACCGCTCCATCTCCGGAACGCACCGACCCGCCTGATGAAGCAGCTCGACTACGGCAAGGGGTACCGCTACGCGCACGATGAGCCGGAAGCGGTGGCGGCGATGGACTGCCTACCGCCCGCACTTCGGGGACGGCAGTACTACAGGCCGACGACGCGTGGCTTCGAGAAAGAACTCGGCCGCCGACTGTCTGCCTGGCGGCGCGTCAAAAGCCAACGGATGGCCGAGCGCGATACGCCAGGGGCCGGCAGAGAGGACCCCAGCGGCACCACATGATCGTGACGACCAGACCTATTGACACGGCGCGCACGTGCGCGCCCGCGAGGGAGCGGCGCGTGGCGGATCCCCTCCGGCACACGACCGAGCGGGGGTGTGGGGCGGAGCCCCACGCAGGGTAGATGCCAGGGGCGCTGTATTATGTCGGCCGCGGATTGCAGCTGCTGGGTATGGGAGCGCTGCTGGAAGCGATTCTGGTGGCCGGCCCGCTCGGACCAAGCCCCCGGATCTTCGGATTCGGCCTAGCCGCCTTTCTGATCGGCTTCTGGCTGGTGAAGCGGACAACCGGCAAGTAGCTATCGCGGCCGGGACTCGAATGCGCGAGTCTGGCGCTGTAAGGCACAGGTCTTCTTGGCGCACGTGCGCTGTTTACGAGCCCATGCGAAAAATGAGCACCCCGGCTGTCGACGGGGCCCTGCCCGCCACGGCCAGGAGAGCCAGCGAACCAGAGACAGACATGTCTCGAGGCGATCCAGGTAGCGCGTACGTCGCGACAAGGGTCGGTCGGGTCGGATCAGCCAACTCCAACACCTGCAACAGTGGCGAAGGAGGGCCATCGGCAAGAAACGCCAGAGACCCCTCCATCCGGATGCGCCCGCCCCCCAGCGTCCGTCCAATCGCCGGACGATCCGGGTGTCGGTAGGAACTGATCGCAACCGGGGCCGATGGATCGGACACGTCGACGATCTCCAGTAGCGAGTCGGTGCCCAGGAGCGCGGCGATTCTCGCGCTCGGCGCGTCTGACGCATCGCTGGACACGGCAACCGCCGCGGGCCAATCCGTCGTGGACACCACACTCTCAGCGATCGGCTCACCCGTTCTCGAGAGATCGATAATCGAGAGTCCTCCCGGCCGGTCGACGACGTAGGCGAATGCCCCGGCCGTGTCGACTTCCATCGCATACCCCTCGGTGTAGTACGCACCTCGAGAGACGGGCATGCGTGGATCCGTCACGTCGATGACTTCGAGCCCGGACAGCCTGTTGGCCACGACCGCCGTCGATCCCGTGATGCCGACGCTGAGCGCCTGACCACCCACCTCGAACGAGGCGAGCAGTGTTGCCGCCGCCGGGTTCGACACGTCCAGAATCCCAAGCCCGCCGAAGTCGATAGCGACATACGCGATCGACCGGGAAACCCGGACGCCATAGATATTCTGCGGAAAGGTGAACGATCCCACGAGCGTGGGTGCTGAGGGATCGCCGATGTCAAAAAACTGGAGCGTGGGACCGCTGGAAATGTAGGCCGCCGTGCCCTGCACGTGCACGGTTGTCGCCGGTCCGGGAATCGTGCCGACCAGTTCCAGCGTTCGTGACTGAGCCAACGCCGGTTCTCCGACGGCGAGACAGCCCACGCACAGCCAGGCCATGCGGCGATACGCCAGGCTCGTGGTCATGCCTACGGTCGCTCGGCGATGCGGTAGAGGCGCGATGCGGTCCGGATGATCAGGCTGCCATCAGCGATGGCTGGCGTGGCCAACGTCATTTCGCCGAGTTCACTGCTTCCGAGGACCTCGTACTCCGGTCCTGCCCGGATGACGAAGGTCTCACCTTCCTCGCTAAGCGCGAATATTTTGTCGTTGTACGCCCACAGGGAAGCGCTGAACGCCGTGGCTCGCCGCGCGATGCGTTTCCGCGAATAGACCTCTTGCCCTGTTCTGGCGTCGTGACAGAGAAAGAACCCTCGATCGAGCAGCGTGTAGTAGAAGTCCCCATAGACGAGCGCCGATGTGTTGTACGTGCCCAGCTTCGGATTGGACCAGGCGATGTATTCGTTTCGCGATCTGCCCTCCGCGAGCGTGATATCGCCGATGGCCCCAGGGCGAATGGCATAGACGGGCCGAACCGGGTCACTGAGAAAACCGGAGCTGATGTACAGCAGACCGTGTTCAGCGAATGGCGTCGGGCTGGTGATCCACGTCATCCCGGTCAGCTCCCACAGCAACTCTCCGTCAAGGCCGTACGAACGCACCTTGTCAGTTCCCGCCGTCACGATCTCGGTGCGAACGTTGTTCTCCCAGACGAATGGCGTCGACCAGTTGGAGCCCTCGTCGCGGTCGACACGCCACAATTCATCACCTGTCCGTGTATCAAACGCGGCAATGAACGACTGGGCCTCGTTATCGTTCACGAGGTAGAGGCGGTCCTCATGCAGGACCGGCGACGCGCCGGAGCCCCATCCGGACCGGTACGGATTCGGAGCCATCTCCCTTGACCAGGCCGGTGTGCCATCGAGGTCGAAGGCGAACAGTCCAACACCACCGAAATACGCGTAGACCCGCTCTCCATCGGTGACCGGTGTCTCCGAGGCGTAGCTGTTCTTGCCATGCTTCGCGAGCGGCGGGGTCGCGCTGCGCACCTCGCGCTCCCACCGGATCCGGCCATCGTTCAGATCGATGCTGTACACCATCCATTGTTGGTCCGAGGTCGGGACCGCAGCTGTCGAATGACCGTCGTAGAGGCCGATCTTGGGGCCAATGCCCGGATCCTCACTGATGACCGACGTGAGGAAAATCTGATCGTCCCAGACAATGGGTGAGCTCCAGCCTTGGCCGATCACCTCGATACTCCAGACCACGTTCTCGGTCTGGCTCCAGGTCTCGGGCAACGTGGGGCTGTCCTCCGCCACACCAGCACGCGATCCACGAAATTTGGGCCAGTTCTCCTCGGCCGCGGCAGCCGACAGGTCTAACAGGCCAAGCGCGACGATCCCGACCACGACCAGTCCACCTATGCCGACGGCGGTCATCGACCGAAACTGCATGAAGCCTCCTTTATCAGATCCAGCCATATCCTCTCTCATGCTTTCAGGAAGCGCAACGGTGAGCCGGCTCACGGGAGACACCGCGCGTAGCGAAGGGCGGGCAGGGTGGGCACCGGCAGGTGTCTGGCCGGCCGTCTTCATATCCTCTCGAACCGCTTCTCGATCTCCCTGCGTGAGAGTCGCAAGATGACGGGCCGCCCGTGCGGGCACACCGAGGAGTGCGCCGTCCGCCGCAGTTCGTCGAGGATGTAGACCATCTTCTCCGGGGTTAATCGATCGTTCGCCTTGACGGCGGCGTGACACGCGGTGGTCGCCGCGATCCGTCGCAGCGTCTCGTCGATCGCGCTCCCCTGGTCCAACCCATCCAGATCCTGGGCCAGGGCGCGCACGGCGGTCTCGCATGCCGCCGCCCCCACAAGCGCCGGTATGGCGGCAATGCGCACGCTGTCCCCCCCGAACTCCTCGACGTCGAAGCCGAGCCGATCGAGCGCCGGCCCGTGGGCGGCGAGCGCCTGACGCTCTGCCGGCGGCAGGTTCATAATGATCGGGGTCAGGAGCCGCTGACTCTCGAGCGACCCGGTCGTCAGCCGCTCCATCACCTGTTCGAACAACACCCGCTCGTGCGCGACATGCTGGTCGATGATGGCGATCCCATCATCGTCGATCGCGATGATGAAGGTGTCCCGAAACTGTCCAAGCGGCAGCAACGGCCGACCTGTCGCCACCGGCGCGGCCGCGACCGCCGCCGGACGAACCTCGCGCACGAGATCGCGCAACGGCTGTCCAGGCCCCGGACCGACGCCAGGCGCGCCGCGGCGTGGGGTCTCCCCCAGCGGTGGCCACCCACCGACCGCACCCGTTTCCCCCACGGCCTGATCCGGAATCGGCCCGCCGACCCAGCCCGGTTTCGCCAGGGCACCGCCGGCGACCCCATCCAGTGTGAGCTCCGGCGCCGATCCCTGCCCGAGCGCCTCGCTGAGCGCGCGCCGCAACACCTCGTGCACGAGCGACTGCTCGAGAAATCGGACCTCAGCCTTGGTCGGATGGACGTTGACGTCGACCCGGTCTGGTGCCACCTCGAGAAACAGATGCACTTCGGGGCTACGTTCCTTGATCGTCGCGGCGCTGTAGGCATGCACGACCGCGTGCGCGATCGTGCGGTCCTTCACCACGCGCCCGTTGACGAAGATGTTCTGAGGCCCGCGAACCGGGCCCTGTCCCGGTCCGGCCAGCGCGGCCACGAAACCGGTGACCCGGAGGCCGGCCGCTTCCTTCCGGACCTCGACCAAGTCGCTCCGGCCCTTGTAGAGCTGATACAACCGGTCGGCCAGGCTGCCCGCCGGCGGGCACTGCAGTAAACGGCGTGAGCCGCTCGTCATGCTGAACCCGACACCAGGATTCCCCAAGGCCAGTTGGGTCACGAGTCGCGACACCTGGGTCGTCTCGGCGCCGTCCGATTTCAGGAACTTCCGGCGCGCCGGCACGTTGTAGAAGAGGTCGGTCACCTCCAGGGTGGTGCCCTCTGGCGCACCGACCTCGCGGCTCGAGTCCACGACACCGCCGGATACACGAATCTCGATGCCGCGCGATGCCCCCCGCGCCCGGGTCCGCAGCAGGAGATGCGACACCGACGCGATGCTGGGCAGCGCCTCGCCCCTGAACCCGAGCGTCATGATCGCCGCGAGGTCATTGAGCCGACGGATCTTGCTGGTCGCGTGCCGCTCGAGGGACAGCACCGCCTCGTCCGGGGTCATGCCCTCGCCGTCGTCCTCCACCCGGACGAGTCGCTTGCCGCCCAGCTCGACTGTCACGACGATACGGGTCGCCCCAGCGTCGAGCGCATTCTCTACCAGCTCTTTGACGATGGACGCCGGTCGCTCGACCACCTCGCCGGCCGCAATCTGATTCGCGAGCTCAGTAGGAAGACGCCTGATCCGCGGCGCCCGGGTCACGACGTGATCAGGCGCTGGTTCAGACATGGCTCAGACATGGCCCAGAACGGGCTCGACAACCTGTAGCGCGCGCCTCTCCTCTTTGGAGGGGCGCCCGTCAGTCCGCTTCCTCCGCCTCGATGGTCGCCTGCGCGGCGGCGAGCCGAGCCACCGGCACGCGGTAGGGCGACGCGCTGATGTAGTCCAGTCCGATACGATCGAAGAACCGGATGGAGGCTGGGTCGCCGCCATGCTCACCGCAAATACCGATCTTCAGCCCGGGTTTGGCCGCGAGTCCCCGCTCGACGCCCATCTTGACCAGCGCACCAACACCAACCGTGTCGAGACTGGCGAATGGGTCCCCTTCAATGAGCTTGCGGGCCTTGTACAGATTGAGAAACTTGGTGGCATCGTCCCGGGAAAACCCGAACACCATCTGGGTCAGATCGTTGGTGCCGAACGAGAAGAAGTCGGCCACCTCCGCGATTTCACCCGCGGTGACCGCGCCCCGCGGCACCTCGATCATCGACCCCACCAGGTAGTCGACCGTGACACCCTGCTCGGTCATCACAATCTTCGCCACGCGGTCGACCACCGTCTTCTGGTCGCGCAGCTCACGGACGTCACTGACCAGCGGGATCATGATCTCTGGCACGACCATCAGCCCTTCCTTCGCCAGCTGCGCCGCCGCCTCGATGATGGCGCGTGTCTGCATCTCGGTGATCTCGGGATAGCTGATCCCGAGACGCACTCCCCGGTGCCCAAGCATCGGGTTGAACTCGTGCAGTTGCTCAACACGACGGAGCAGCGCACGCTTTTCCTCGAGCCCGGAAGACCGGCTGCCAACGGCCTCGAACCGGGCAATATCAACCAGCAGCTCCTCGCGTTTCGGTAGAAACTCGTGCAACGGCGGGTCGATGGTGCGAATCGTGACCGGTCCGCCCCGCATCGCCTTGAAGACCCCGTAGAAATCGTTGCGCTGAAACGGCAACAGCTGCTTCAGCGCCTTCCGGCGGTCGACCTCCGTTTCGGCCAGAATCATACGCTGCATAATCGGGAGTCGGCCTTTCCCGAAGAACATGTGCTCGGTTCGGCACAGCCCGATGCCGCGCGCACCGAACGCGTAGGCGATGTCCGCCTGGTCGGGCTGATCCGCATTGGCGCGCACACCGAGGCGACGCACGCGATCCGCCCACCTCATCACACGTGCGAACCGCTGGTAGATGTCGGAATCCTCCGCCGCCATGTGCCCTGCCACGACCTGCAAGATCTCGCTGGGCTTGCTCGCCACCTGTCCCGCCTTGACCTCGCCGGTCAGGCCGTCGAACGACATGGCATCGCCCTCAGCGAACACGTGGTTCCCGATCGTGAGCCGCTTGGCATTGTCGTCGACCTGAAGCGCGGCAGCCCCCACGACCGACGGCTTGCCCATCTGCCGTCCCACGACGGCGGCATGCGAGGTCATTCCCCCGGTGGCAGTCAGCACCCCCTCTGCGACATACATCCCGTGGATGTCGTCCGGCACCGTTTCCTTGCGCACCAGCACGACCTGCTTGCCTTGGCCGGCCCAGCGCACGGCGTCTTCGGCCGTGAACACCACTTGCCCCGAAGCCGCACCCGGCGAGGCTGGCAACCCCCGGGTGGCAACCGGGACCCGGCTCCAGGCCTCGGGGTCGAATATCGGTGCCAGTAGCTGCGACAGCGAATCGGCGTCGATCAGCCGAAGCGCCGACCTCGTGGTGACAATCCGCTCGTCGACCAGGTCAGTGGCAATCCGAACGGCGGCCTGTGCTGTCCGCTTTCCGCTGCGCGTCTGGAGCATGAACAGCCGCTCGTCCTGAATCGTGAACTCGAAGTCCTGCACATCCCTGTAGTGACGCTCCAGTCGGCTGGTAATCCGTCGCAACTGCTTGTAGGCGGTCGGCATCAGCCGTTCGAGCTCGCCGATCGGCTGCGGTGTCCGGATGCCGGCAACGACATCCTCCCCCTGGGCGTTGACCAGAAACTCGCCGTAGAACTCCTTCACGCCGGTTGCCGGGTTGCGGGTGAACCCCACCCCGGTGGCCGAGCGGTCGCCGGTATTGCCGAAGACCATCAGCTGCACGTTCACCGCGGTGCCGATGTCGTCCGGAATGTGGTAGATCCGGCGATACTCCTTGGCTCGGGGGTTGTTCCACGAGCGGAAGACGGCGTCGCGCGCCAACCGGAGCTGTTCCAGCGGATCCTCCGGAAAGCCCCGCCCGCTCTTCAGGCGGATCACATCCTTGTATCTGCTCACGACCTCCCGCAGCGCTCCCTCGCCCAGTTCGGTGTCGAGGGTTACGCCGGACTCCTGCTTGACGTCGTCCAACGCTTCCTCGAAGTCGTCCCTCGAGATCTCGAGTACGACGGCCCCGAACATCTGGATAAACCGGCGATAGCTATCGAACGCGAACCGACCATTGCCGGTCTGACGGTCCAGGGCCTGCACCGTGGCATCGTTGAGCCCCAAATTGAGGATGGTGTCCATCATTCCTGGCATCGAAAACTTCGCACCCGACCGGACCGACAGCAGTAGCGGCCGCTCGACCGAGCCGAGGGCGGCGTCGGCGATCGTCTCGAGCCGCCGGAGCCGCTCAAGCATTTCGGTGTCCACTGCCGCCGGGACCGTGCGGTTGTTCGTGTAGTACCGGTTGCACGCTGCGGTGGTGATCGTGAAGCCTGGCGGTACCGGCAGCCCGGCGTTGGTCATCTCGGCCAGCCCGGCACCCTTGCCTCCCAGCAGGTCCTTCATCGAGCGGTTGCCATCGGCCGAGCCACCGCCGAAGAAGTAGACATACTTGGGATGGGTGCTCCCACGGACCGTCTTCCTCGCGCGTGCCGTCTTACGCCCAGACCTGGCAACGATCTTGCCAGGGGCCCTCTTGCTGGTGATTCGTGGTCTGCTTGTACGAGCGCGCCCGCCGCGCGTCGCCGCCTTCGCCGACGTCTTCCGTTTCTTCGCCATGCCCTTGTCGTACCCTCCCGCCTTCCGCCTTCCAACCTCTGAGGTTCAGCGTATGCGGTTTCAGTCCTCTGCCACGATCTCCGACATGTCCGCCAGTTGTAAGATCAACGTTTCGAGCTTCTTCAGCAACACCAGACGCCGCAGCCGCAGCTCGGGGTCCTCGGCCATCACGAGCACGTCGGTGAAGAATCGGTTCACCGCTGGGCCGAACCGCGCCGCCTCGGCGAACGCGGCGCGATACCCCTCCCCGCTGGTCACGGCCAAGTCGATCTTGGGTCCGCGTTGCTCGAGCTCTTCTCGGAGCTGCGTCTCAGCCGGCTCCTCGTCGCTCGACGGCACCGACGTACTGCCGGAGCGAATCCTATCAAACGCATCTTCCGGGAGCTCCCTTGCGATGTTTCTGACCCGCTTAAACAGCACGGCGAGCTGCAGGAAATCGGCAGAGCCGGTGAACTCCGGCAGCACCTCGAGCTTACGCCTGGCGTCGAGCGGCCGCATCTCTGTCAACGACCGCTGGTGCGTCACGGCGCGCACGTTGCGTCCGTCATACCCACGCTGTTCGAGCACGTACCGGAGCCGCTCGAAGAGAAAAGACGCGAGCCGAGAATCGTGCTCACCGGTGGACTCGCATTCGTGCACCTGTTCGGCCATCGTCAAGAGGCCGCCAAGGTCCGGCCTCACAGTCAACCCGGTGAGATCGGGCAGATCCACCAAGATCCTGAAGACTCCGTGCGCCTGTCGGCGCAGCCCGAACGGGTCACGGGACCCCGTAGGCTTCTCGCCAGCCTGGAACAACCCGACCAAGGTGTCGAGCTTATCAGCGAGAGACACCGCCGCCCAGGCGACTCTCCCCTTCCCCAGATCCAGAGGACGCGGTGGTGCATCGGCAGTCACCCCGATCGGCAGGTAGTGATGGTAAATGGCCCGCCACACCTCTTCGGGCTCGCCGTCCTCCCGAGCGTAGATGCCACCCATGACGCCCTGCAGCTCGGGAAACTCGCCCACCATATCGGTGGCAAGATCGGCCTTGGCAAGCAGGGCCGCACGCGCGGCGTGGCTGGATTGCTCGTCGACCTCAAAGGCCTCACTGGCGACGCGACCGGCGAGTTGCTCCAAGCGCCGCGCCTTGGCCAGGTAGCTGCCCAGCTTCCTGTGAAAGCGGAGCGTGTCGAGGCGATCGAGGCGTGACGACAGCGGGGCGCGCCGGTCCGCCTCCCAGAAGAACCGCGCGTCCCGGAGCCGGGCGATCAGCACCCGCTCGGAGTTGTGCGCGATGACCCGCACGTTGTCACGCGGGGTATTGGTCACCGCAAGGAAGTGCTCGGTCAAACGGCCGCGCCGGGTCACAACCGGAAAGTAGTGCTGATGATGAATCATCGTCGTCTTCAGCACCTCGTCCGGCAGCTCCAGAAACTCTTTCGGGAAGTGCCCGGTGACGACTGACGGGTACTCGACCAGATCGGGAACTTCGTCGAGCAGGGACGACTCCACGCCGGTGATGCCGACGACCCCACCCGCCCGCTTTGCATGCGTGATGAGCTTCTGATCGATGCGAGCGCGACGCTCCTGGCGGGAGAGCAACACGTACCGCCGACTGAGACCCTGCCGGTACTCAACGAAGGACCCGACGCGGAACCCGCGGCCCGGCGCACCCTCCTTCGCGAAGAATCGATGTCCATAGGTCACCGCCCGCGCCCGGATCGGCGCTACCCCGCGGGCCAGGGCCCCCGGCGTGCGGTCGATGACGAACGGCACTACACGCCCCCCAAACAGGAAGAGCAGCCAGCGAATTGGCCGTCCGAAGAGCAGATCGCCACGGCCGTCATCGAGCCACGCATCCCAGTGCATCTGCTTGGGGAAGGCGAGATCGCGAAGCGTGGCGGCCAGCACCCCCCCCAGCACCGACCGCGCCGCCGCCCCTCGCTGCTGCCGCCGGTACATCAGGTAGACCCCTTTCGGCGTCTCGACCTGCGACAACCGGGAGACGTCCACCCCGTGCTTTCGCGCGAAACCTCGTGCCGCCTGGGTCGGCTGACCGTCGGCATCGAACGCCGCCCGGACGGGCGGACCGGTCAACGTCTCCTCCAGGTCGGTCTGCCGGTCGGCGACTTTGGCAACCCGCACGGCGAGTCGCCGCGGCGTCGCAAACGATTCTGGCGGAGTCGGGCAATCGAGACGCGCCGCCGCCAGCTGCGCACCTACACGCTTCCCGATCTGCCTGGTCAGCGACGGCATCCAGCTCGCCGGCAGCTCCTCACACCCGATCTCGATCAGCAGCTCTCGATGCCTGGGCCCCTGGGTCTTCGACCGCGAACGCGTCATGCCTGGGTGGGTCCTTCCACATGGGCCGTGGCGATCGCCACGGCCAGCTGACGCACGCGCAGGATGTAGGCGGCGCGCTCCGTGACGCCAATGCCGCCGCTGGCGTCCAACACATTGAAGGCGTGCGAGCACTTGAGGCAGGCGTCCAGCGCCGGCAACACCAGACTCGAGCGCAACAGTGTCTCACTCATCTGGTGATACCGGTCGAACAGGTCCCGGTGGAACGTCGCGAAGTCCGCTTCCGGCATGTCCACCATGCCAAAGGCGTATTTGGTTTGCTCGACCTCGTCCTGATGGCGCACGTCGCGATACGAGACACCCGGGGCCCATTCCAGGTCGTAGACGTCGTCCACCCCCTGCAGGTGCATAGCGATCCGTTCCAGCCCGTAGGTGAGCTCGACCGACACCGGCGCCAGGTCTATGCCGCCGGCCTGCTGAAAGTAGGTAAATTGCGTGATCTCCATCCCGTCGAGCAGCACCTGCCACCCGACGCCCCATGCCCCCAACGTGGGCGACTCCCAGTTGTCCTCTTCGAACCGCACGTCGTGCTGACCCGGGTTGATGCCGCAGGCGCGCAGACTCTCGAGATACAGCGTCTGGGCGGCGTCCGGTGAGGGCTTCAGTATGACCTGGAACTGGTGGTGCTTGAACAACCGGTTCGGGTTTTCTCCGAACCGGCCGTCAGCCGGGCGTCTCGAGGGCTGGACGTAGGCAACCCGCCAGTGCCGCGGGCCCAACACCCGCAGGAAGGTCTCCGGATGCATCGTGCCAGCCCCGACCTCGATGTCGAGCGGCTGGTGGATCAAACAGCCGCGAGACGCCCAGAATCGAGTCAGCGAGGCAATCAGGTCCTGCAGGGTCATAAGGACTTCTGCCTTCTTGGCCATCACTTGGTCATCGCGCGGAGCACCTTTGTGGATCGCAAGTCCTTTTCCAGATGCGCTCTGATCAGCCGTCGATGCGCGCGCTCCAGCTCGCGCGCCGCGTGCACCGGCAACTCGATGTCACTCAGTCCTTCCGGCGGCGCACCGGACGCCGCCCGGAGGAAACGCACCGACTCGGTGGAGAGCAAGATCCCCTGGCCGGTCGCGCAGGCCGCGCAGGTGAACCCGCAACCCGCCGGATCGATGCGCCCACCGCCGGCCGGATCGCCGCCGCAACGATGACAAACGACCAGCGACGGATAGACACCCTGCAACCGTAGGACCCAGTACTCGACGTAGCGAGCCAACCGCTCGACTGGAATCGCCTCGACCAGCGATCTCACAACCGCAGCACCCAGCCGATACAGTGCTGGGTTCGGGTCGGCCTCTGGCGCGCACTCGTCAATCAGCTCGGCAAAATACTCGATATGCCCGAGCACGTCGCCGTCGCGGGCCGTCAACGGCGATCGCACCGGCTCGACGTAGCTCAGCCGCACCAGGTCGCGACGCTCCCGTTCGTAGTACGCGAGCCGGGCGAGCGTCAGCGGCTCGAGCCCACCCGCGAATCGCGACTTTAGACGCCGCGCACCGTTCGCAACGCCACGCTTCTTGCCACGATCGCTGGTCAAGAACACGACGATGCGGTCTGCTTCACCGAGCTGGTAGGTGCGCAGGATCAGCGCGTCGGTCGTATAGAGTGGCATCGCGAGCGCGTGTGGCCCCGCGTCGAAGGCCCCATTGTAGCGCTAGGGCGGTCCACTGAGGAAGCGGCGAAGCCCTTCCGCCTCCGCCAAGGCTTCGGCGGACAGGCCGGCTACCTCCTACCTCCCCGCCCCCGTTCGCCGTACCTCACGGTACATTACGGCGAGGTCTCGCCGCAGCCTCAGCGAAAGCGGACTGCCTCCTACCTTCTGTACTTTCACCCGATGCCCCCTACAGATACTTTAGAAAGATGGTAGCGAGCCCAAGAAACGTGAAGAACCCGAACACGTCGGTGAGCGTGGTGATGAATACCGCCGACGCGAGCGCCGGGTCGATCCGCAGGGCCCGCAACGCGATAGGGATCACGGTCGCGGCGATGGCGGCTACGAGCAGGTTGATCACCATGGCCAGCGCGAGAATCAGCCCCAGGAAGAGGTTTCCGGACATCAGCCAGACGACGCCGCCTCCAACCGTGCCAAGCGCCAGTCCGTTGCTCAGCCCCACGATCGCCTCTTTGAACACCGTCTTCCTCGAGTTGCCCCAGGTCAACTCCCCCAGGGCGATGCCCCGGACGATGACCGTGAGCGCCTGGGTGGCCGCGTTCCCGCCCATGCTAGCCACGACCGTCATGAGCACAGCCAGCACCACCACCTGATCGATGGTGGCCTGAAACGCCCGGACGACGAAGGCCGCCAGCGTTGCGGTGGCCAGATTGACCGCCAGCCACGGCAACCGTTTCTGCAGCGACTCGCGCGCAGAGGTGAACACGTGCTCGTCCCCGGTCAACCCGGCCAGCCGGTAGATATCCTCGGTCGCCTCGTCCTTGATGATGTCGATGACGTCATCAACGGTGATGATGCCAACCAGCTTGTTCTCTTCGTCGACAACCGGGATCGCCAGCAGATTGTAGCTAGCGACGATTTGGGCCACCTCTTCCTGGTCGGTGTCCACCCGTGCGCTGATCAGATCGGTCGTCATGATCCGCTGCAGGGGGGTTTCCGTCGCCACCAGCAACAGTCGCCGCAGCGAGACGACCCCCACCAGGTGCCGCCGCTCGTCGACGACATAGAGATAGAAGACCATCTCCACCTCGCGCGAGCCCTGCAGCGCTCCGATCGCCTCACCGGCCGTGAGATCTTCCGACAAGGCGAATACCGTCGGATTCATGATGCGCCCGGCGGTTTGCTCGGCGTACTCGAGCAGATTCTCGACATCCCCGGATGCCTGAGGACGCATCTGCTCCAGCACGACGGCAGACAGGGCGTCCGGTAGCTCATCGATCAGCGCCACCGCGTCGTCCGACGGTAGATCCTGTAACCACACCGCGATCTCATCGGCGGAGTGGTCCGCGAGCAGCGCGGCGCTGTGCTCGGCGCCATACTCGATCAGCGCCTCCATGGCGAGGCGGCTGCTATGTTCGAGCAGTAGATTGAAGGCGCCGAGACAGTCCTTGTCGGTCAGCTCGCCGAAGACTTCAGCGAGGTCGGCGGGATGTTGCTTCTGGAGCAGGTTGAGCAGATTGACGGACGCACCAATCCGCTGTAGTCGCTTGACCGAGTCGAGCACCACGTCTATTCGGCGGTGGGGTGGCATGGTCCCGTCGTCCCGGTCGAGTCGCGACGGCGCGCGAAAAATAAGGTTCGTCTGGGTGTCCCACAGTCAGTACCACGAGCGCTCCAGTGTAGCATCTCGCGCAGGCTACTGGACACCCCGGGCGCGTACTCTGGCCAGGGCATTGGAAGGAAGTCGAGAGGCCGTGGAGTCAGGCTTCAGCAGCCCGTGAAGCCTGCGGCCGATTGAGGCGGGCCGTCACCCCCGCGTCTTCGTCGCCACGCCGACCTGGTTGAGAATTCGGTCGTTCTCACGCCAATCGGCGCGGACCTTGACATGCAGGTCCAGGAACACCCGGGTACCGAAGAACCGCTCGAGATCCTCCCTGGCCTCGGTGCCGATCTGTTTCAGCAGAGCGCCGCCCTGGCCGATGACGATCGGCTTTTGTGAGGAGCGCTCGACCAGGATCGAGCAATATAACCGCAAGAGACCGGACTGAGTCTCGTCATCAAACCGGTCGACGACCACCGCCGTCGTGAAAGGCAGCTCGGATCGTGTATGGCGCAGCACCTTTTCACGAACCATTTCCGCCGCCAGCACCCGCTCCGGCTGGTCGGTCAGGAAGTCATCCGGATAGAGGGACTCACCCTCGGGCAGCTGTCCGATAATCTCCCGCTCCAGAATCTCCACTCCGTCCCCGGTCTGGGCCGATATCGGCACAATGGCGGCGAACTCCCGCTGTTGGCGATACCAGTCGATAAGCGGGAGCAGCCGCGACTTGGCAATCCGATCGATCTTGTTGAGCACCAGGATCACCGGCGCACGTGCCTCCTCGAGCGACCGCAGCACGAACCGATCCCCGGCGCCGACACTATCAGTCACATCACGCACCAGCCCGACCACATCGACATTGCCGATCGACTCCAGCGCTATACCGACCATCCGCACGTTCATCCGGTGCAGCGGCCGATGAATCCCGGGGGTGTCGACGAAGATGACCTGCGCCGCATGGTCGCCGGTGTAGTTCCGAACCGCGATAATCCGGTTCCGGGTCGTCTGGGGCTTGTCGGAGACGATCGCCAATTTCGTGCCGACCACCTGATTGACCAGGGTGGACTTGCCGGCGTTCGGCCGGCCGACGAGCGACACAAATCCGACGCGCATGTCGTTTACCCAGCCGCCGAGTCAATGGCGGCGCGGGGATGTACCCGTACCTTGCGCACCCGCCGGCGTTCGGCCTCGAGAACCTCGACAACCAGACCATCAATCTCCAGGGTCTCGCCGACGCTCGGCACGCGACCCAGACGGGTCAGCAGGTAGCCGCCCACCGTCTCGAAGCCGCTACGGTCGATACTCACCTTGAGCTGCTCAACCATGTCGCCGACACTGACGGTTCCCAGAAACACGAACGTCCCGTCTCCTTCGTCGACGATCGGCTCCGACTCGTCATCGTACTCGTCACGGATCTCACCCACGATCTCTTCGAGTAGGTCCTCGATGGTGACCAGGCCGGCCGTCCCGCCATACTCGTCAACGACGACCGCGCTCTGCACGTGCTTGACCTGCAGCTCCCGCAGGAGCTCCGCCACCCGCTTCCCCTCTGGCACAACATGCGCCGGACGGAGCAACTGCGGTACGACCAGTGACGTGCCCTGCAGCCCGTCGAGGGTCACCAGGTCCTTGGCAAACACAAACCCCAGAATATTGTCCAGATTGTCCTCAAACACGGGAATGCGCGAATACTCCTGCTCGGCAAAAAGCGCCCGAAACTCGGCCACGGTCGCGTCATGCGCGATTGCGACGATATCGGGCCGCGGCGTCATGACTTCCCGCACTAGCGTGCCGCCAAAATCCACAACAGACTGCAGCAGCTTACGCTCCTCGGTCTCGTCGGCAACGGCCTCTGGGTTCGCCGTCTCACCCCCCGGTCCAGCCGGTTCGGCCGAGCCGCCGCTATTGAACCGGGTCCTCGGCGGGCGGGCCAATCGCAGCAACCAACCGGTCACAGGGCCCACGACCCGGTGTAGGAGATCGAACGAGGGCAACAGGATCTCCAATGTGCGGCCGGCGTCGCGCCGGACCAGCGCAGACGGCACCAGCTGTTCACACACCACCACGAAGAGGACGATCGCCAGCAGCAACACACCAATCGCCTGCGGCGTCGCCACCCCGATCATTTGCGCCAGCACGACCGCCGAGGTCGCGAACAGCAGACCGCGCAGCAGCCGCGTCACCACATACAAGCGCAGCGGATCCTCGAGATACGTCGTCAGGGAATCATGCCGCGCGTCACGCTCCGCCGTAAGGCGTGCCGGCAGTCGAACCATCGCGCCGAACGCGGACTCGATAGACGCCACGTACACCACCGCGCACCCGATCAAGACGAGGAGTAAAGGCGCCATCAGCACTCAGGCTAGGGGCAGCCCGCCCCTTCGCTGGAGACGACGTTCCAATCGCAACATCTGTCCACCGTCCCGTTCGTGGTCGTGGCCCAGCAGGTGCAGCAGCCCGTGCAGCGCCAGTCGCCGCCACTCCTGCTGCTCGGTCACACCGGCGGCTCGCGCCTGGCGCGCCGCCAGACCGGTCGCAATCACGATGTCACCCAGGAACAGGCCCCCTCCGGGGCTGGTTGCCGCCGGGGCGGGACCGGCCGGGAACGAGAGCACGTCGGTGACCTTGTCGATTGCCCGAAACCGGCTATTGAGGTCACGCATCTTGCGGTCGCCGACGAGCGCCAGGGCCACGACGCCGGCCGCCGCGCGCGGCGCGATACGGGCGAGCCACGTCGGTAACGCCCCGGCCGACCGGCGCCGTCCGCGCCCGTCGGTCACCGCCACCCGGAGTCGCGTCGAGGGACGGAGTCTAGACATCTCCCGAGTGGCCCCCTGACGTTGGAAGCCAATCCGTATGACACGCGGATATGCATGGCAGCCCGTGGTAAAAGTTATCCCGCATTCGCGCGTCGATCTGAGGCGCAGCGTCGCGGGCAGAGTCGTCTGCACTCATTGCGCCGACGCCACCACGGTCGCCGTTGCGGCGCCGTCGTCGTCACCTGCATGGGCTTCGTAGGCCTTGACGATCTCTTGCACGAGGGGGTGCCGCACCACATCGCGGTCGTCGAACCGTGTGAAGGCGATCCCCTCCACACGCTGCACGATCGGCATGACCTCCACGAGCCCAGAGGTCCGTCCATTCGGTAGATCGATCTGGGTGATGTCCCCGGTGATCACCGCCTTCGAGCCGAACCCGAGCCGGGTCAGAAACATCTTCATCTGCTCGGAGGTGGTGTTTTGCGCTTCGTCGAGGATCACGAACGCATCGTTGAGTGTCCGGCCACGCATGAACGCCAGCGGCGCAATTTCGATGGTCCCTCGCTCCACCAATCGGTCGACGCGGTCTCCGTCCAGTATGTCGTAGAGCGCGTCATAAAGCGGGCGCAGATACGGGTTAATCTTTTCCTGCAGGTCCCCCGGCAAAAACCCGAGTTTCTCTCCCGCCTCGACAGCGGGGCGCGCCAGAATGATACGCACAACCTTCTTGGCGGCGAGGAACGCAACGGCCTGGGCCATCGCCAGATACGTCTTGCCGGTCCCTGCCGGGCCGATACCGAACACGATGTCGTACCGGTCGATCGCCTCGAGATACCGCCGCTGGTTGAGGCTCTTTGGCGTGACATGCCGCTTGCTCGATGCCTTGACGGTCGCCCGCTCGAAGTAGTCGCGCAGCTGGACGCGGTCATCCTGGAGGATGAGTTGCGCCGCGCGCCTCACATCCTCCTGCGACACCTCGTAGCCCTCGGCCACCAATGCCCCCAGCTGCCGTACCACGAGCTCGAGTCCGGCGAGGGCGGCCGCGTCGCCCTCGGCGAGCAGCATGTTTCCGTCGGTACGGATGTGGACCCCGAACAGGTCCTCCAAGGCCTTGAGGTTGGTGTCGTAGGAGCCGAACAACAACTCGACCCCCTCGTCAGCGATGGGAATCCGCGCGACTGTTGCGATGCCAGGCTCGTTGTGTTGTTCGGACACGTACGACACTGATCGTGACACTAAGCGGCCCGCTGCACAAGTGTGGCGACATTTCACTGCCAACGCGTCCCGCGCCAGCAGCCAAGATCCGCCTCAAACCGCCCCGGACGGTGTGGCGCAGGCCTTCAGACCTACGATCGCACGGCTAGAGCCGTGCGCCACAACGAGATCTGAGGAAAGGTCCAACCGGTCAAGAATTGGTGTGCAGGTGTAGCTCGCGTAGCTGACGCGAGCTGACCGACGACGGCGCGCCGGTCATCAGATCCGCCGCGGCGGAGGTCTTCGGAAACGCGATCACGTCCCGAATCGACGCCTCTCCGGCCAGCAGCGCCACGATTCGGTCCACACCGAGCGCAATGCCGCCGTGCGGCGGCGTGCCGTACTCGAGCGCCTCGAGGAAGAATCCAAATCGGGCTAACGCGTCCTCGTCGCTGATCTTCAGCAATTCGAAAATCCGGCGTTGCAGCGACTGCTCGTGAATCCGGATACTGCCACCGCCGATCTCGCTGCCGTTGAGCACCAAATCGTAGGCCTTCGCCAGGACCGCCCCGAGGTCGGTGTCCAACCGGTTTCGGTCCTCGTCACGCGGCGCCGTAAACGGATGATGCATCGCCATGTGCCGCCCCTCGGTCTCGCTCCACTCGAACATCGGGAAGTCGACGACCCAGGTCAGCGCCCGGTGGTGTTCGTCAATGAGCCCTTCGCGGCGGGCCAGGCGGAGCCGCAACTGCCCCAACAACCGCGAAGCCTCGTCCGGGACCCCCGCCGCGATGAGGACCAGGTCGTCGTCGCCGGCGCCGACCACCTCCAGCACCCGCCCCAGCACGTCAGGACCCGCCACTTTGAGAATAGAACTCTGGATATCACCGTCCGGGCCGCGACGCACCCAGACGAGCCCTGAGCCACCGAGCGCTATGGCTTCGTCGACCAGCTTGTCGACCTGACTTCGGGAGTAGCGCCCGGCGCTGGGCACGACGAGCGCTCGCACCGCACCATCCTCTGCCACGATCGTACGAAACACCCGAAAGCTCGAGTCGGTGAACACGTCGGACACGTCCCGGATAGCCATCTCCACACGCAGGTCCGGCTTGTCCGACCCGTACTTCGCAATCGCCTCGGCATACGACAGCCGCGGAAACGGAGTCTCGAGTGACTCGTCGTGTGCCGCAAATATCGCCTGCATCAGCCGTTCGACGATGCCGAAGATGAGATCCGGTGTCGCAAACGACACCTCGAGGTCAATCTGCGTAAACTCCGGCTGCCGGTCCGCCCGGAGGTCCTCATCCCTGAAACAGCGGGCGATTTGAGAATATCGGTCCATCCCCGAGATCATCAGGATCTGCTTGAAGATCTGCGGAGACTGCGGCAGGGCGAAGAATTCGCCTGAATGCACGCGACTGGGGACCAGGTAATCCCTGGCCCCCTCCGGTGTCGACTTGGCGAGCACCGGAGTCTCGATGTCCAGGAACCCCTGCTCGTCCAACGACCGGCGCGCCGCCATCACCACTCGATGCCGGAGTTGCAGATTCCGTTGCATCCGCTCGCGGCGCAGATCGAGATATCGATATTTTAGCCGCAGGTCCTCGGACACCGGTGTCTCGTCGGCGATCTGAAACGGCGGGCGTTTCGACTCGCTCAACACCGAAATCTCACGCGCCGCGATTTCGACCTCACCGGTTGCGATCTTCGGGTTCAGTGTCTCATCAGACCGGCGCTCGACCGTGCCGCTGAGGGCAACGACGAACTCGGGCCGTAGTCGCTTGGCCTGCGCCAGCAACGCCTCGTCATCTCGGGCCACGACCTGCGTCACGCCGAAGCGGTCCCGGATGTCGATGAACACGAGCGAGCCAAGGTCGCGCACCCGGTGCACCCACCCCAGTAGGGTCGCTTCGCGCCCCATGTCGGCGGTGCGCAACGCACCACAGGTGTGTGTTCGTGCAAGTTTAGACACAGTTCAATCCGTTCGCCCAGGGCCAGACAGCTCCAGCAGGTGACATCGTGACATATTCAAATTCAAGCACATATTCTCGACACGCACGGATGTCTGGCCGCCGCCAAGCAGGGCTCTGAGAAAAGTGTCCGCTAGTGAGGCTGCGCACGCGCTCCCTCGTCCGTTCGAGCTGCAGATTCACGAGCCCAACGAGTCGAGGTTGCGGAAAAAGCGCGCTGCCCATACGGAACCGATTATCACGCGGGCGACTCGAGGCGGAGCTGCGAGAGCAACTCGGCCACCACATCGTCCCTGTTCACGGTGTGCTGGTGCCCGGTCTCCATCTCCTTGATCGTGACCTGCCGCCGGGCCACCTCGTCCTCGCCAAGAATCAGCATCCGGCGTGCCCCGCTGCGATTCGCCCGTTTCATCTGCGACTTCGACGAGTGCCCGTCGTAGTCGATCAGGGCTCTCAGCCCAGCGCGACGTAAATCGCGTGCCAACACACGTGCCGCGGGCCAACTCGCGGCGCCGATCGCCACGACAAAGGCGTCGGCCACCGTCGTGTCACCCGCCCCCTGCGGCAACGCGAGCACCAACCGCTCGAGCCCGGCCGCGAAACCGATCCCCGCCCGGTTCGGCCCCCCCAGCCGCTTGACCAGATGATCATATCGCCCCCCGCCCAGCAGCGCGTTCTGAGCCCCGAGCCCGGCGGCGAGAATTTCGAAGGTGGTCCGGGTGTAATAGTCGAGCCCACGCACCAGCCGGTGCGACACACGATAGCGCAACCCATATGCGTCGAGGTGCCCCTTGACGTCGTCGAAGTGAACGCGACACGGGTCACACAGGAAGTCCACCGAATGCGGCAGCCCATCGATGATCGACTGGTCAGCTGGCACCTTGCAGTCGAAGATGCGCAGTGGGTTCGTCCGCGCGCGCCGCTGACAGTCTCCACACAGCTCGGGCAGACGCTCACCCAGCGCCTCGAGCAGCGCTTCGCTGAATCGGGGCCGGCAGGCCTCGCACCCCACGGAGTTGATCACCAACTCGGCCGTCTCGATGCCCAATTCGGCCACGAAGGCCGATGCCATTTCGATCACCTCGCCGTCAACCGCTGGGTCGCTGATGCAAAACACCTCGACGTCGAGCTGATGAAACTGCCGATACCGCCCCTTTTGGGGCCGTTCGTAGCGAAACATCGGTCCCAAACTAAAAAGCTTCGAGAATGGCAACTCCTGCTCGAGGCTGTGCTCGACGAAGGCCCGTACCATGCTGGGGGTCGCCTCTGGCCGCAGGGTGACGCGATCGCCCCCCTTGTCGGTGAATGCGTACATTTCCTTCTGGACGATATCAGTCGACTCGCCCGTGCCCTTTGCGAACAGCTCTTCCCGCTCGATGACCGGTGTCCGGATTTCGGCATACCCATAGCGCTCACAGACAGCTCGAGCCACGCGCTCGACCTGTCGCCAGCGCCCGACCTCTGCGGGCAGAATGTCCCGTGTGCCACGGATGCCTGAGATCACAGTGCGCCCTGTCCTCTGCATTCGATCTGGATACTCATGGATCGACTCGCCTGATCATCGTTCGACCCGACGTTCACTGGGGGTGCCGTCGGAACCGTCCGCTGTCGTTCGGAGCGAGTGCCCCTGGAACTCGCCCTTGTAGCTGACATAGTGCTCGGCATAGTGCCGGATCGAGACGGCCTCTTCGTCCGTCGTCGCCCGCCGGATTCGCCCGGGATTCCCCATCACGAGCGACCCGGGTGGAATCGTCGTTCCCTCGGTGACCAGGGTGCCGGCCGCAATAATCGAGCCGGTGCCCACGAGCACGCCGTTGAGCACGATCGCGCCCATCCCGACAAGACAGCGGTCCTCGATGACACACCCATGGAGAATTGCCCCGTGCCCCACCGTCACTTCGTCGCCAATGAGTGTCGGGTGCATGTCGCGCATCACATGGACGACGCTGCCGTCCTGAATGTTGGTGCGGGCCCCCACCTGAATCCGGTTGATGTCACCGCGAATCACGACGTTCATCCAGACACTGCTGTCCTCCCCGATCTCGACATCGCCAATCACCTGTGCGCTGTCGTCTACGAACGCCGTGGATGCCACTCGAGGGAAGCGCGCGCGATGGGACCGGAGCATCGGCAAAAATTATACGTCGAACAGGTCCCGTGGTCCGTTTCATCGACGCGGCAACGCCCCGAGGGTGTGGCCCCACTCATGACGCACACCGCAGAGACCCGCGCGGGGTGGCATAATGAACCGCATGGGGGTTCTGGACCGTCTGGGCCGGCCGCTGACCAGCCTGCGGCTGTCGGTGACCGACCGCTGCAATCTGCGCTGTCAGTACTGCATGCCAGAGCAGGACTACGTGTGGCTTCCGCGCAGCGACATTCTGACCTTCGAGGACATCGGCACGCTGGTCGATGTCTTCACCGACGTCGGGGTTGAGAAAGTCCGGATTACCGGTGGCGAACCGCTCCTGCGCAGAAACCTGCCGGATTTGATCGCGGTGCTGGCACGCAAGACGGCGCTCCAAGACCTGGCGCTGACGACCAACGGCATCCTCCTGGCCGACCAGGTTGAGGCGCTGAGAGCCGCCGGGCTGCCACGCATCACGGTAAGCCTCGATACGTTGCATGCCGACCGTTTCAAAGCGCTGACCCGTTTCGACAGCCTCGACATCGTGCTGCGTGGCCTGGAGCTGGCTGCCGCGGCCGGGTTCGACAGCGTCAAGATTGACACGGTGGTGTTACGCGGCGTGAACGACGACGAGCTGGTGCCGATCCTGGAGCTCGGACAGCGACTGGGCGTCGAAGTGCGCTTCATCGAATACATGGATGTAGGCGGCGCCACCCGCTGGACGATGCAGGACGTCGTCTCGCGCCAGGAGATGCTGCGACGACTGTGCGCTCATTTCGGGCCGATCGCGTCGGTCGACGAAGACACCGCCGCGCCCGCTGATCGATTCACGCTGCCAGACGGCACCGTGTTCGGCATCATCTCGTCGACGACCGAGCCCTTCTGCCGGCGGTGCGACCGCTGCCGGGTTACCGCCGACGGGCTCTGGTATCGCTGTCTCTACGCGCGCACCGGTACCGACCTGCGCGGACCGCTGCGCTCCGGTATCGGCGCGAGTGGCCTGCGGGATCTCATCGCCTCCACGTGGCAGGCGCGAGACGACCGCGGCGCGGAGGAACGTCTGGCGACCAAAGACCGATCCACGCTCATTCCGGTCGAAACCCTCCTGGACAAGCCGCATCTAGAGATGCACACCCGCGGCGGCTAGGTTTTCCTAGCGAGGATCACCGCACGCTATCGTGAGGAGGTGCTCGCCTCGCGCATCCTGAGAAACGCTCATGTCGGGGTTGTCGCAGGGGCCTCATTCCCTCGAAGGGCGGCATAGAGCAGCTGGTCCTGCACCGCGCCGTCCTTGACGGCACTCCGACGCATGCGGCCTTCAAGTTCGTAGCCGGCCTTTTCGAGCACGCGGCAGGAAGCGACGTTCGACGCGAAGGGGACCGCGAAGAGGCGTTCCAATTCATAGGCGAAAAAGGCGAACCGTGTAAACCCAA
>Ga0302123_10000717_pt1 | contig 25192 bp, 12 predicted proteins | sample CB21_321_MG_FD_203109 | JGI IMG/M metagenome (GOLD analysis project Ga0302123, IMG submission 203109) | Marine microbial communities from Western Arctic Ocean, Canada - CB21_32.1 | ecosystem: Environmental > Aquatic > Marine > Oceanic | place: Canada: Western Arctic Ocean | collected 2017-09-28 | reverse complement strand
TAGTCGAGTACGGTCCAACCGAGTCCCCAGCCGTAGAATCGCGCTGCGTAAGGGTTGCCCGTGCGGCCCCATGTAACGGGGATCGACATCTGCATGGATTGCATCTCGCGGCGAGTTGATTGCTTGAGTAGTGAGCTGCGTGTATCGTCGTCCGCAAGCGCGGCTAGGAGCCAGTTGGCCATGTCCCCGGCATTCGATTGCATGGAGCCGGCGGGCGAGACGCCGATCCGTGCTTCTTCCAACGCGGCGGGAATGACCTTGTCGTCGAGGAGTCGATGCCGGTACGCACGGTTCTCCGATTGCACGCGACCCGCCGCCGTAGCCGTGGATTTCATTTCAAGTGGATTGAGTAGCCTCTTGGCAATGAGGTCTTCCCAACTGGAATCGGTGACCTTGGCAGCGACGGCGCCGGCGACGTAGTACATCAAGTTGTTGTATCCCCACTTGGCCCGAAACTCGGATGCGGGTTGCAGGAAGCGAACGCGCCGCACCACCGCGTCGATGGATACGTCTGCTCGGCGCGGGAGTAGGTCGCCTCGCTCCAGTCCGGTGCGATGACACAACAGGTCACGGATGGTGAGGTGCTCGGTTCGATACGCGTCGGGAAATTTCACGTTGGGGAGGTGTTTCGTGACAGCGTCGTCCCACGCGAGGCGGCCCTCTTCCACGAGCAGGGCCAGGGCTGTTGCCGTGAAGTTCTTTGTGATCGAGGCCAGCGGGAAGAGAGTTTCGGCGTTGACTCGTTGCTTGTCTCCGAGCTTTCTCACCCCGTAGCCGCGAGAGAGTACGACCTTACCGTCTTTCACGATGGAAACTGCCGCCCCCGGTACCCTCCACTCTTTCATTGCAACGTTAATGTAGTTGTCGAATGGTTCCAGTGGGTCCGCGGCGGCGAGCGGGCCTTGGAGTGAGAGCATGACGGCGAAGGCGGCGATTGTTGTTCCGGAGAGCATTTCGAGTTCTTTGGCGCTACGAACGGCGACTCGGCTCGAAGGCCGAGCCTGTATCAATGTATCCTGAAGGGTCGCGGGGTGAGCCCGCGAGTCCCTGAATCTTGCCGTCGCACCCAACTTACGATGAAGCGGGCAACCGCGAGCGCGTTGCGCAATTGTCCGCGCGTGGTGTGGATGTTTGGGGACCGGAACGCATTTACATCGGCGCGGACGTTCTGCTTGAAAACATCGAGCCGGGTGCGTCGCTCATCAATGCGACCGTAGGGGGTTCGAGAACCTTCATTGGCCGCGGCTCGCGGGTTGGCGTTTCCGGGCATGCTCGTGTGGAGGACTGCCAGATCGGGCGCAACGTTGAACTCGGCGCGGGTTCCTATCAGAACGCTACGCTGCTCGATTCGGTGCGCGTACGTGGGTTCGCCGAGATCCGCGAGGGTACCTTGCTTGAAGAGCATGTCGACGTCGCCCACTCCGTTGCGTTCAAGAATACGGTTCTAACGGCGACCGTTGTCACGGGTTCGCTGATTAACTTTTGCGACATCTTCATGAGCGGGGGGACGTCGCGCGATGACCACAGCGAGGCCGGATCGGGCGCGATTCACTTTAATTTTGATCCGCGCGGGGACAAGTGGAGCAGTATGCTCGGTGACGTGACCGGAGTGCTGTTGCGGTCCACCCCGGTATTCGTCGGCGGCAACAGCGGCCTGGTCTCGCCGGTGTCCGTTGGTTTTGGGGCGGTTGTCGCCGCCGGGTCGATTGTTCGCCACAACGTAGGCCCCAACTGCGTCCACGTTGAGGCGGCGCGGTCACAGGAAGAGCAGTCGTTCGATCGCGAGCGGTATGCCTTGTTGGGGCGCAAGTTCGTGCAGACCGCTCGCCTGGTTGGCACGCTGCATGCGCTTGATGCTTGGTATGAATACGTTCGCTTGCCCTTCGCGGAGGATTATCAGAAGCCGCTGTACGAAGCCGCCCGCCGCCAGATCACGCACCACATTGCCGAGCGCTCTCGCCGTCTCCAGAAGATCATCCACAAGCTCGATCGGTCTCTTACGAAGTGGGATCAATCATCTGGAGACACTAGCGCACGGCCTATCGCGGAACATCGGTTGCTGATGGAAAACCGGGAAGACATCGCCCAGGCGTTGATTGAATCCGACACACTGCCTCCCTCTACACAAGCGGTGGAAGCCTATCAGACGCAAGACGCGAAGGATGACTATGTCTCCCGCATTCGCGGTGTCGATGACGCCGCCGCCGCGACATTTTCTGAATGGCTAGGAGCCGTTGCCGCTCAATCCGTGGACAGGATGCGGAAGCTGGTCGGCGCACCTGCCGTCTAGACGCTCACGCGACCGGCTCTTGTGCGGTTGCCCGGTCCGTCTCGACCTGTTCGAACCAAGTCTCTAGCTCTCGAAGCATCCTGTGAACCCGGTCCGGATTGGTCTCCGCGAGGTCGTGCTCTTCGCCCGGGTCGTCCGCCAAGTTGTACAGTTCGGGCGGTTCGGGGTTCGGTGATCGCAAAGCGGGGTAGGGAAGTGTGTCGGTGACGGAAGAGGGGTCCTTCTTGTGCTGGAGATCCGCCGCTACGAAGGCATCGACGAGGGCCTGGTCTTCCGGATTCTGTAGCATTTCTTTGTTGAAGAACCGCGTTCCCTCAATCAGCGGGCGAACCAACTTCCAATCGCCGTCGCGCATGGCGGCATTGGTCGCGAGACGGGGCAGATAGTGATTCCATTGCCAGAATCGCCGCGGCTCTACTTGTTGGGGCTCGCCGAGCAGCGTCGGTGAGAGGTCTTGTCCATCCATTGGCGGTCCCGCTGGCCGCTCGATTCCCGCCATGGAGAGTAGTGTCGGCATCCAATCGGTGAAGTGGGCTAGGTCGTCGATCATGCGTCCGGCTTCGATCGTCCCAGGCCGGCGAATGATCATCGGGACGCGGATGCCGCCTTCGTAGACCCATCCCTTACTGCCGCGCATCCCGGCGTTGAAGCGCTCGTTGAATGATGATTCACCGGGCTCGAGCATGTAGGGCGGGTTGAAGAACGCCGGCCCGTTGTCGCTTGTGAATAGGAAGATCGTGTTTTCCGCAAGGCCTTGGTTGTCGAGCTCGCCGAGGACACGCCCGACGCCCTCATCCATCGCCTCGATCATGGCGTACGTCGTGGCGACGATGCGGTTGAAGCCGAGTGTGCGATAACGTTCGACCACGCTCTCGTCTGGGGCCTGGAACGGTGAGTGCGGCGCGCTATACGCCAAGTAGAGCAAGAACGGCTGTGCGCGGTTGCGTTGGATAAACGCGACAGCTTCGCGCGTGAGTACATCCGTCATGTACGCGCCGTCGGACGGCTTGAGACTGTCATTCCGTCGCAGGTGGTAGTTGTAGTAGTCGGCCCAGCCGCCGCAGAAGCCCGTGAACTCATCGAACCCTCGTGCGTTTGGCTCGAAGCGCCGGTCGAATGTGCCGTTGTGCCACTTTCCGACGAGCGACGTCGCGTATCCGGCGTGTTGGAACGCATCGGCGAGGGTGACTTCGCGGAGTGCGATGCGGTCGAGGCCGTGAATCTCGTGCTGTGTGATCGCGTCGGTGCGGTGCGGATAGCGTCCGGTGAGCAGCGCGGCTCGCGCGGGCGCACAGATCGGTGATGCGGAGTAGTGCTGCCGGAAACAAACTCCTTCTCCGATCAGCCGGTCGAGATGCGGCGTTCGGACGGCTTCGTTTCCAAAGGAGCCGAAGTCGCCGTAGCCCATGTCGTCGGCGACAACGAGAACGACATTGGGACGCGGCAGGGAAGACATGCAGTCAATTCTACGGCTCCGGCGCTGAAGCCGGGATTGCTGCGAATACGTGTTAGGCGATCAGTGATAGGAACTGACCAATCTGACTTGACGCCGATGGTTGGCTGAACGCTCCGGCTTGCGCTTGCCCGTTCTGTTGCACGAGTTGTGTTCGGCGTTGCCCTTCTAGCTCGGCGTTTTGTTCGGCGGCTAGCTCCTGGCGCGCTGCCTGTTCCATGCCACTGGCTTGGGCCGCGACGGCGCGGTCTTGCCCTGAAGGATTGGCGGGCGCGTTCGCCGCCGCGCGAATCTGTTGTGCTTTCTGGATGGTGGCTTGTGGGTCGCCGGAGACCGGCGAAGTATCGATGCTGACCTCGCCGCCGACCGCATACTGCTGGCCGTCGGGGCCGGTTACGAATGTAAACGATACGCCGCGGGCGAGCCCTCCGGCAGCGGCGAGATGCGCCTGCTCGTGTGCGCGAACTTTGCGGTCGGTCTGCTGCAGCTCCGCGACGACCACTTGCTCTTCGCTGGTGAGTCCGCCCGCTGAGGTCTCGGCGGGCTCGTTATCGGTTGTCTGCGCGGAGAGTTCAGGCTCCGCGGCCGGATCGGTTCCAGCGGCAGTCGCGGGCGAGGTTGCGTCGACCGTGTTCCGGTTGCCGCGCGGATCTTGCTGTGAAGGGTCCAGGGCCTGAAACAGCGCGCCCGCGGTACTCGTGATCGAAGAGATCATCTTGTGGAACGCCGTCGGAGAGATTTCTATCTCGGCGGATCTATCACCATCTGTCTCATCGGTCGAGATCCGGGAAAGGTGGTAAAGAATTGCGCACCGCCGTGTAAAAGATGCCGATGGCAGGTGGTGTGTCGAAAGCGCGAAAAACCTCGCATCCCCATTTGGGTGAGCGTCGACCTAAACTCGCCGTTTGGCACATGGCGCGCACTGACCACTCCGAGCACAGGCTAAATGACCCCTAGTAGCTTTCGCAAACGAAAATACAGTCGAGGGCCAAGCGCCGTTGAAACCCGGTTGACTTACCCTGGTAGGAAACGGTGATGAACCTCGGCCCATTTCTGTCGCGAAGGATATTCCTCTTGACTGTTCTAGCCGTCGCCGGGACCCTCTCGGCGGCGGCTTTCGTTTTTTGGAACGCGTCGCGAGTGTTGGACGAATCGGACGTCAGGCTGAGGGCTGAATCCGAGATCCCTTTTTCCGTGCGGCAACTCGATGCGGGCGGCTCGGTACAGGCGGTGGGTGCCGCGGGTGCGAGGTCTGCGGCGACTTTCGAGTGGATCGCGTCCCCTGCTGTGTATCGCGACGCGGCGATCCTTGAGGGGCGCATCTATCTCACCGGCCCGACAGGTATTTGGGAATATGCCGATGGTTCGCTGCAAGCCGAACATCTTGTCGGCGCCGATCTCCCCGTTGCCGAGCCTGTTCAGGTCGCGACTGGTTTGGCGCGCGGCGTTTCCGGACAGGTTATCTATGTCGCGACCGCCGGTGAAGGTTTGCTGATCTACGAACCGCGCCGCGAAACGTTCACGCAGGTCCGCGCGGACCAACCGCGCTACCGCGATTTGACCGCTGTCCTTCCGCTGAAGACGGGACAGGTGCTCCTCGGAACCGAGCGTGCCGGTGTGCTCGTTTATGACGGCGAGCGCCTCGCGCCGTCTCATCCCAATCTGACCGATCTGCAAGTGACCGCGCTCGCTGGTTCCGAGTCAGAAGTGTGGATCGGCACTCTGGATCGCGGCGTGATCCGCTTGCGAGCCGGTGAGACGGAAACGTTCTCAGAGCCCGAGGGTCTTCCTGATCCGCGTGTTCTTTCGATTGCTACCGACGGACAGCGCGCTTTCATAGGGACGGCGATCGGCGTCGCTGAGTTTGAGGCGGGCCGATTCCGGCGGACCCTCGCGGACGGCTTCTTCGCAAACACTCTACATGTTCGCGGCGGCAAACTACTGATCGGAACGCTGGACGAGGGGATGGTGGAAGTACCACTCGCCGTGCGGCCCCCGCGTGGTGCTCGCCCGTTCCAGCATGGCATCGAGGGGCTGGAGTCGCCGATTACACGCTTTGTTGAGGCCGGGAATGAAGTTCTCGCGGTTGCGACGGACGGACTTCACCGGCTCGATTCCGCGGCCGGAGACAAGCCGGTCATCGAAAGCGGCGACACCCTGCTCGCCGATCGCAACATCTCCGCGATGAGCTTTGATTCAGCCGGCCGGATGTGGGTCGGTTACTTTGACCGGGGCCTCGACATTGTTGATCTTGGCGGCGGACAATCGCGGCACATCGAAAATGAACATGTCTTCTGCGTGAATCGCATCGTCCATGATGACGACCGCGGCCGCACTGCTGTGGCGACCGCCAACGGTCTCGTCTTCTTCGATAGCGCCGGACGGCAACAGGAAGTTCTCCGGCGCGACGAGGGGCTCATCTCGAACCACGTCACCGACATCGTCGTACGCGGTGACGGTATGACGATCGCGACGCCCGCCGGCATTACGTTTCTTGATAGCCTGGGCGCGCGCAGTCTGTATGCGTTCCACGGGCTCGTCAACAATCACGTCTACGCACTGGGCGCGAGCGGCGACCGCCTCCTTGCCGGGACCCTGGGCGGGATGTCGGTGCTTGACGCGGGTGTGATTCAGGCCGGCTATACGACCGCCAACTCAGAGTTGGAGCACAACTGGATCACGGCGATCGTGCCCGTAGGCAACGAGTGGTTTGTCGGCACCTACGGCGCGGGCGTTCTCAAGTTTCGCGATACCGGCGCCTGGGAAGGCTTCCCCGTGGCGACGGGTGCGTATGAGGTGAATCCGAACGCCATGCTCGCAACCGCTGACCGCGTTTATGCCGGATCGCTTGGCCGTGGTCTTTATGTTTACGACAAAGCCGAGCAGCGTTGGAGCACAATCGTCGACGGGTTGCCTTCCGCGAACGTTACCGCGCTGGCCGCCCATGACGGGTACTTGTACGTCGGAACCGACAACGGCATTGTTCGCGCTTCGGAGGAGAGCCTGCTCGGGCTTTAAGTGTGATGACGCGTCTTCTCACCCTCCTGATTTTGGCCGCCGGTTTGGCATGGGCCGACGCGGGCATCCTGATCCCAACGGATCAGAGTGAACCCGATCCCAAGAAACTCTCGCTCGAAGAGATGGACATCAATGTCCGCATCGACAACGGTGTCGCACGGGTTTCGATTCAGCAGATCTTCGCGAGTCATTCTTCATCCGTGCTCGAAGGCCAATGGCTTTTCGCGCTGCCTGAACGCGCCACGATCTCCGATTTCGCCATATGGGACGGCGTGACGCGCATTCCCGGCGTGATTCTCGAACGCAAGCGCGCCGAGGAACTTTACGAAAGTATCAAGGCGCAGATGATCGATCCGGGCCTGTTGCAACAAGGTGAATACGGCGCGGACGAAGCACGCCGTAGCGCCGTGTTCAGTGCGAAGGTGGCGCCGATTCCGGCTTGGGGATTCAAGCGCGTTGAGGTTGAGTATTACGAGCGTATTCCGGTCGAGAATCTGAAGTCCTATTTCGCGATCCCGTTGCGTCCCGACGCTTATCGTGCCCAGCAGGCCGGGCGACTTCGTATCACCTTGGAGCTTGATTCCGGGCACGCGATTCGCGACTTGCGCGTCGCCGGCGATACCTACCCGGCTGAGATTACGGCGCAGACCGGTACGCACGCCGCACTTCATTTCGAGGGGTCCGATGTGGTCTTCAACGAGGACTTCGCCATCGAATGGTCCCTGGGGGATGCAGGAAGCGATGCGCTGGAAGTGCTGACCTACCGCGACCCCTCGCAACGCACGCCGAGTCCGGACACTGTTTCTCCTGAGCCTGCAGGGGACGAGCCGGGTTTCTTCCAAGCTTCAGCCCTGCTTGGGGCACCTACCTCCGTGCCCGGCGACAGCACGCAACCGCGTCAGCTCATCGTGCTGTTCGATAACTCGTTGTCAATGCAATGGGAGAAGCTCGACCGTGCTTTCCGAGCACTCGAAACGGTTCTGCAAGGGTTGCGAAGGAACGACCGTTTCAACGTGGTCCTATTCAATAACGAGATTTCGACTTGGCGGCCGCGACCCGATGCGGTGACGGCTCCTAACGTCGGAAGCGCGCTGCAGTTTATACGGAGCAGTTACATCCGCGGCGGAACGGACTTCCAAGCGGCGCTCCAAACTGGTCTCGACCAAGCGAGCGGCGACGGGGCGGGCGAGCGCTACCTTCTCGTGATTACAGACGGTGGCGCCACGAGAGGCACGATCAACAACGGACGTCTCGCCGAGTGGTACCAGCAGAGAACGGCGGCTTTGCGTGATGCCGCCCGGCCGCGTCTGTTTGTCTTCGCCGTCGGCGATGATGCGAACCTCGGCTTGCTGCGGCTGCTCACTCGGGAAGCGGGCGTGCTCGAATGGGTCCGCTCGACTGAGCCGGTGGATTTCAAGCTTGAGGCCTTCCGGTCGAAGATTGGCCGCGACCCCGTCAGCAATCTTTCGCTGAACGTCGAACCGGCATCGTCGTTCGACATGATCTATCCACTCGATACGTCGGTGTTTGACGGCTCGATCGCATCGTGGGTCGGGCAGTATTCGGCTCCCGGGTCGCAGGCAACGCTAACGCTTTCCGGGACTCGCGGCGGTGATCCGTTTGAAATGGGTGCGGCGGTTGAACTTCCCGAAGCCGATACGGCCCACGAGCATCTGCCGCGAACCTGGGCGAGGGCTCGGGTCGACGCACTGCTCGCGAAGATCGAGCGTGATGGCGAAGACCGCGACACGATTGATGAGATCATCCGGCTCGCGAAAAAGCACAAGTTTGTCACACCCTACACGTCATTCCTGGCCGCGCCGCGCTCGCTGCTGAGGCCGCGCGTCATCCGGCCGGGCGACCCGATCTTGCGTGTGCGCACCGATGAATCGATCGAGTCCGTAACGGCGCTCTTCCCGTTCGGCCTCGTCAAGAAGCTTAAATACCTGGGCAGCGAAGATATTTGGCAGACGCGCTTTCTTGCACCGACTGACATGCCGGACGGCCAGCACGCTGTCCGCCTCGTCTTGCGTGACCGTGAAGGTCATGTCTACCGCGAATCAAAAAGTTTCCTGATCGCCAGCAAGCCGCCGGTTGTTCACGCCAAGTTTGACAAGACGCAATTCCGGCGCGGCGAGACGGTTGAGTTGCGCGTTAGCGCGTCCGAATCGACTCGCACGCTCACCGCGAGCATGTACGGCGTTGCGCCTGTCGATCTGCGCTGGAACGCCAAGGCAGGCTACAACACCGGGCAGTTTGTGATCCCGGCAAGCCTGCCCGCCGGCAGCTATTCGCTCAAGCTGGTGGCGGAAGACTTCGCCCACAACATCGGCTACGAGGAGGTGCGCATTGACGTGGCTCCTTGATCGGCTGAGGCCGTGGTCGCGAACCGGGGCTCTGATTGGCGCGCTCGTGCTGGTTGCACTCGGCGCACAGGCAGAGTTGGCTGAGTGGGTGCGATATGTCGAGTCAGGCGGCGCGCTCCGAGATGCTTTCTTCCGAACGGTCTCGCTGCCGACGGGAGCGATTCGTGTCGAGCGCACGCCGGCGGAAACGCGGACTGCCTTGTCGTTGCTGCTGCAACGCAGCCCCGATGAAGCTGACCTCTATGCGCTTCGCGCTCATGAGGCCGAGCGTCAGTTGGACTTCATCGCGGCTGAAGCGGACTGGAAGCGGCATGCCGAACTAGCGGTCGACTCGGCGGAAGGGCAACTTGCTCTCGCCGATTTCTATCACCGCCGCCTGCGGCCGCGAGAAGAGGTTGCCGCGCTACTGGCCGTCGGCGCTTCCCCTGCCGCGGCGAGCGAGCGGTTCACGGTTGTCACCGAACAAAGATCCTGGAACGCCTTTGAGCGCATCATCGAAACCGCCGAGGCACAGGCGTTTCCGACGGCGGACTTCGCCCGATATCTCGATGCGTGGCGCGAGCGATACCCGCGCGAGTTCACCGTCCATCAGAAGCTCTTCGACTTCCACATGCGGAGCGGCGAGTTCGCTGCCGCGCGCGTCGTCCTCACGCGCTACCGCGCTGACTTTCCCGTCGACGAGGTCTTTCCTCTACAGGCAGGAGCCTCACTCATCAAAGCCGAGCAATCGGATGCTGCCGTCCTCGCGTACTACGAACGTGAATTCAAACCGCTGTGGCCCGCGAGCCTTGTTCAGAATTACTTCGGTGCGCTTCAACAGGCGGAACGTCTTCGCGCCACGGTCGATGAAGTCCGCGCGCGCCTCCGCGCGAATCCCGACGATATCAAGGCCGCGACATGGCTGCACCACTACTACCAGCGACAGGGCAATGGCGCTGGAGCGCAAGCGGCTCTCCATGAATACCGACAGTCGAAAGAAGCGCGCCAAGCCGATTGGACCGCCGAAGAGCTCTTCGCCCTGTCGAGACTTTTTGAAGCCGGTCGCAACTATAACGAATCGGCCCGTTTCGCTTACGCGCTCTACAGTCTTCCCGGTGCATCGGGTGTGGACCGCGAGCGCGCCCTTTCCGCGCTGATCCTGCTGCTGCTCGCGGCACCCGACCAGCCCATCGAGTTTGGAGCCGGCGACCTGTCGCTCTACCGAGACATCGCCACGATGGACGATCAGCCGGGTTTCCTCAACGGCATCCTGTCCCTACTGTTCAACGAGCAGGGCATCGACTATCGCTTTGCTTCCCAGGAGCGAGCGTCTATCGCATACTTCCATCGGGCGCGGGCGGCGGAGGTTCTTAAGCTGTACGACCGCGAGTTCCCGAGTTCCGCCCAAAGGGCTGCCCTGCATGCCGGCGTCATTGCGGCCTACTCCATCTATGGCGACAACAGCGGCGTCATTGAGAAGGGCCGAGGCTTCCTGACAGCCTTCCCCGACGCGGGCGAACGCTCGCAGGTTTCTTTGCTGATGGCCGAGGCCTACGCCCGCGAAGGCCAGACCACGGAAGAATTTGCTGTGTACGATACGCTCCTTGCCGAACTCGCCGCTAAGGCTGACGGCGTTCCGCTTGGCGACAACGCCACACCGCGGCCCCGCCGCGGGATACCGTATGGACGCCCGGCCGTCCCCGTTGGAGTGCGTTCGCCCGAGTACGCCCGGGTCCTCGATCGCTACATTGCCCGGCTCGTTGCGCTCAAGCAATTGCTGCCGGCTGTGCAGCTCTACGCCCAAGAGATCGCACGCAATCCCGACGACCCCGGCCTGTATGAACGCTTCGCCGGGTTCCTCGAACAAAACGGGCTCGGTGACCGCGTTGAATCCGTCTACCGCGATGCCATCGACCGCTTTGAGGATCGGTCATGGCATCACAAACTCGCTCGTTGGTATTTGCGCGAGAAGCGTTCCACCGAGTTCGATCAACTTACGCGCGGTGTGATCGAAGCGTTTTCGGGGACCGATCTCGAATCGTATTTCCAAGAGGTGATCGCGCAGTCTTCGCTCGACGCTGTTCTCTATCGCCAGATCAACCTGTATGCGCATCAACGCTTCCCACACAACCTGACTTTCGTGCGCAACTTGATGACCGCCTATCGGCGACGCGAGACGCGCGACGCCGCGGCTTGGGAACGACTGTTGCGCGAGTACTGGTTCTATGGTGATGATCTACGCTCGCGTTTCTTCGAGCACCTCAGTCGCAACGGCCGTTTGCAACCGGAACTCGATGCCTTGGCCGCTTCCATTGATGCCGCTGGTGAAGAACGCTGGCAGCGTCTCGCGAGAGAGAATCCGGCCGCCGCGCGGATCATCGCCGAGGCCGATTTGTGGCGCTGCCATTTCGAGGACGCTGCTCCGGTGCTTCTCGCGCTTAGTACGTCGCTCCCGCGGGACGCCGGCCAGTCTGACCGCATTGCCTCGGTCCATCGTTCGTTGGCGTACAAGAATCCGTATTACACCGACGCGGCCACGGCGATTCTTGAAGGGAGTCACCGCTACGAACCCCGCGATCGCGAGTTGCTCGCGCGCATCGGCGATACGTTCTCTGATAGGGAACTGTTCGAGCGGGCCGCTCCGTTCTGGGAGCGTATGCCCGAGGTCGAGCCCGGCAAGCCCGAAGGCTATTTGGAAGCGGCGACGGTGTTTTGGGACTACTACCGATTCGACGACGCCCTTCGCTTGATGGAAGAGGGTCGCGAAAGACTCGACAAACCGGAACTCTATGCCTATGAGGCGGGCGCGGTCCACGAGAACCGCCGGGACTATGAAGCGGCGTTGCGGGAGTATCTCAAGGGTGCTCTTGCCGCTGATGCTTATTCGCCCGCTCGCAGTCGCTTCCTGCGCTTGGCACGGCGCACGGCGCACCGCGACCTCACTGAGCAGATGACAGCCGGCCTCGTCTCCGGCTCGAACCCCGATCCCTCGGCTGTTGCGTTGCGTGTAGACCTTCTTCAGAACCAGGAAAGAACGGATGACCTGCGCTCACTACTCACGCGCCTGGCGCAATCGACGGATTCATTCGAGTTATTGGACCGCGTCGGGCAACTCGCGGGCACCTATCGGATGCCTCAGGTTGCGACGCTGCTGCTGCGACGTCGCATCGAACTCACGAATGATCCAGTGGATCGCATGCGGCTGAAACTGGCGTTGATGCACGACCTCGAGAACCGTGCGGAAGAAACGGACGCCCGTCGCGTGATCGATGAACTGTACGGCGACGAGCCGCGCGTACTTGGTGTGGTTCGGGGGGCGGTTGATTTCCAATGGCGGCGAAAGGATTACGATCGAGCGTTCGAGATTCTTGACGATGCAGCCGACGCTTCTCACGCGGCGTTGCGTGAGGGGTTCGCCTTTGAGGCGGCTCGCAAGGCCACCGAGGCGAGGCGCTTCGACGATGCACGCCGTCGGCTTGTTGTGTTGCTTGCTGACAAGCCGTTCGACGGGCGCTACCTCGGGGCGATGGCGGCGACTTTTGGTGGCGAGGACGACCACGCCGGACTGCGCGACTTCTATCAGCAAAAGCTCTATGAGCTTGATGGGACGGAGATGCCGCAGACGGAAAAGAACCGGCAACTTGCTATGCTGCGCCGCGGGCTTATCCCCGCGCTCACGGAACTCGGTCAACATTCCGAGGCGCTCGACCAATACATCGAGATCATCAACCGTTTCCCCGAAGACGAGGGGCTGGTTCAGGAAGCTGCGCTGTATGCCGACAAGCAGGGACGGCGTCCGCAGCTCGAAGACTTCTATGTGAAGACGACTACCGACTCGCCGCGGGACGTTCGCTATCACGTCGTGCTCGCTCGTGTCCGCACGCACTTCGAGGATTTGCCCGGCTCGGTTGCGGCTTACCGGGGGGCTCTCGATGTCCGCCCGGATCGCACCGACGTATGGCAATCGAAGGCCACGCTTGAAGAGCGCATGTTGCATTTTGAGGCGGCGCTCGATAGCTATCGGGAACTCTACGATCTTGACTATGAGAATCCGCGTTGGATGGAGAAGATCGCTGAGATGCATGCTCGGCGAGGGGAGCGCGCGGAGGCGGTTGCGGCTGTCAAGCGAGCCCTCATCGAAGGACGCCCGGAGCGTTCTGAAAACTACTTCGACGCGGCGGCGCGACTGGAAGCGTGGGAGTATCTGGACGAAGCCGTCGAGGTGGCCGAACAGGGTATCGAGATGGAGGGCGATAACCTTTATCAGTTCACGAGGGCCACCGCCGGAGCCCGCCGCTATCTGGGGCTGATGACGCGTCTGCGTCGGTATGAAGAGGGGTTCTCTCGACTCGAAGATGCCCTGCCCGCGCAGCCGAACGGCTTGCCGCGGAGAAACTATTGGTCGGCTTTGCGGGGGGCGGCCCCGATGGTTAAGAGCTACTACACGCCGGAGGAGAAGGCGGCCTTTGCTTCGTTCCTTGAAGCGCAGCGTAGGGGTATGCGTCGCGCCGTCGTTGAATCCGCGCTGCTGCCGCTGGTCGAGCAAGCGGGCCTGACGGAGACGCATGCGAAGTGGCTCTACGAGTTGATGATGGCGAGCCCCGGTTCTTCGCAATCGAACAACTACCAACGCCGACTCATGCAGTTGCAACGAAGCCGGCTGCGCCACGATGAACTCGGCCGCCAGCTTGAAGACTACTGGCGCGCCCATCCGCCCGACAATGGGAGAAATCCGATCCTCGTTAGCGCGGCGCAGGCGTATTTCGTATCGGGCAACGAGGATGGTGAGTTTCGAGCTCTTGATACGCTCGCGACGAGCGCGAACTATTCCGGCGAGTGGTTGGACCGCTACTACGAGTTGCTGCTGAGGCGCCAGCCTGACGCGATGGTAGCGCTTGCGGCTTCGGACCGTGCCGCGAACTTTGTCATGGCGCGCGGCGACGCGGACCTGGCGCTGCGGGTGATTGTGACTCGAGGGCAGAAACTTCCCCCTGTTTGGACACGTGCTTACACCGGGCTCGTTGGTCTTCACCTTGGTCGGCAGAGCAGCGGGATCGACGATGCGTTTGCTTCCGCGTTGGGCCCGGCGACGATTGGCGAACGCGTCGGGGTCGAAGTCGATCGCGATCAGCAACTCGCCGGTGACCTCTGGTATTACTACGGCGCACGCTACGGCGAGTATCTGTCCGACTCGGAAGCTGCCGAGTCTTACCTGCCGGCTTCCGTAGAATCGGCGACAGGTCGAGCCGGGGCCTATTTCGACCTCGCGGAGTTCTATCGGAAGAAGGAGAATCTTGCCCGGGCGCGTGAAGAGTACGAACACGCGTTGGAACTTGACGCCACTCTCGGCAGCGCGCATGGACGGATCGCTGAGGCCCTATGGGAACAAGGTAAGCAGGAGGAAGCCACTGCTCGGTGGCGTTCGGCGGTCGAAACATTTCGCGGACAGGTCGAGCGGGGTCGTCTCGAACCGCGGTTCTGGGAGGCGCTGCCGCGTACGCTCGGCAGTATTGGTAGTCGTAACCTGCATGCTCAACTTGGCGAAAGCGTCGCATCCCTGTTCGACCTATACATCCGCCGCAATGGCGGTTACCGCGCTCAAGAGTTTCTCCGGCCCTGGCTTGAGACCACCCAGGACCGCGGGGCGGAGTTTGGTCGCATGCTCGATCTTGCTGACAAAGCGAATGATCCATTGGGCTACCTTAGGCCGCTTACTGAAGCTGTCTGGCTCAGCGAAGCCGAACGTGGGCAGGCGCTCGAAACTGCTGTCGGTGTCGCGCGAGAGCGGCTTCAGCAAGCCGATGGACGCGGCCAGTACTATGCACAGCAGGCTCACGATGAATGGCAGACGCGTTGGCTCGAACACTTGCTTGAGACGAATCAGGGGGCGCGTGCACAGGCTGCTGTCGAGGACGCTCCCGATTCGTTCAGAGTGGTGCTGCGCAATCAGCATGGGCCGCTTGTGGTTCGCATCGCCGCGATGTCCGGTGATCTCGACGACCTGCTGCGTCGCTATGAATCGAACACGGTGACTGACGTTCCAGCACTTGCATCTCTGCGGGCCGCGGCGACTGAACTCAAGGCCGCCGGCGAGCGTGATTCCGCTGATCGTCTGTTGGACTTCTACTACACACGCCTGCTTGCAGGCCGCAATCTCAACGCCGCTAACTTTCTTGGGTTGGCCGAATTGCGTTTCGAGCAGAACCGCTCTGATGATGCCTTCGCGCTTCTTAAGCGCATGCTGCTCGTTTCCGGCGAACCGTTTGAGAACCATATGGCCGCCGCGAAACTCATCGCGAAGTTCGGGCACCACGGTGAGGCGGTGGAGATTCTAGCTGAGCGACTGCAAGCCGTACCTTGGGACGCGGAAGCCCGGCTGCTCCACGCGCAAAGCCAACGCGAGATCCCGGGCGGTCAACCCGACGCCCGCACCGATCTCATCGCTATTGCGTCGAACCTCGAAGTTTCGTATCAAACACGCGCCGAGGGTGCCCGCTCACTTCGAGGGTCCGATGTAACGGCGGTCGATCTCGGGTCCGCCGAACTCAACTCGGTAGCGGGCCGCACCGACGCCGTCTCTGCCTCCGAAGCGGCTCCATTCCTGTACGATTCGCTTCTAGACCGCGCCGCCGATGCAAACGGCTCGGACCAGAAGTTGCGTTTGCTCAAAGAGGCCGTCGCGGCTCGACCCGACATTGATGCAACCCACTTCAATCTGATTCGAGTGGCACGGGATGCTGGAGACCATCAACTTGCCGTGCAGGCCTTCGACCCGTTGCTGAGCGGCACCGCGATCGAGAATACTCTCCGCCCGCGCAGCTTTGAAGGTGACGGCCAAGAAATGCGCCGCGTCGACGACTGGGCCGTCCGCCAGTTCCTGACTCGAACCAGATGGACCGGCGAGCAACGCCGTGAGGCCGCGTTCGCGCTGGCCGCCTCGCTCGTCGCTCTCGATCGCCCGCGCGGCGCCGGCATGACCTACCAGATTGGGTTGCTTCTGGAGGGGCCGTCCAACCCCCCCGCCGAGCAGGTGCTCGAATCGATCAAGGGTCGACTTCGGATGCAGGTTGAGAACGCGAGTCGCCGTCTGATGATTCACGAGAATCTCGATCAGGAGAATATCGTGAGGGCCCGCGTCGCGTCCGTCGAGGAGGTGTCGCCGTGAAGATTCGTACATTCTGGATCGCGATCGCGGCGGCTCTCGTGCTGACGGTTGGCGCCCTCACGCAGTCACCGCAGGGTAGCGGTGCGGAGCTTTCGAGCTACGTTCCCGAAGGAGCGATGCTCGTCCTCGAGACGGAGAACTTCTCCGCATTGCTCGGCGACTGGAATGGCTCTACGGAGAAGGCGGCTTGGCTCGCAAGCGACAACTACAGCTCTTTCTCACGTTCGAAGCTTTTCCTTCGGCTGGAAGAAGCGCGTGGCGAATTCGCGGCCGCCGCGGGTATTCCGACTAACATGGCTCTTGTCGATTCGATCGCCGGCCGTGAGTCGGTCTTGGGTGTCTACGACATTGGCAGTTTGCAGTTCCTCTACATCACGCGTCTCTCGTCCGCGAAGGCAATGGAGAGCATCCTTTGGCGGAAGCGTGCCGATTTCGAGCCGCGCAATGCCGGGGGCCAGCCCTACTACGTTCGCGCTGATACCGCTTCGCAGCGCGAGGTCGCCTTCGCCACAACTGACGATTACCTATTTCTGGCTACGAGTGGCGATGTATTGGCAGAGTCTCTGCGGCTGTTGGCCGGAGAACAGACGGGCAGCGTCATTTCGGCTGACTGGTACACCGATGCCTCCGCCGCACGCCCTGACCGGGGTGAACTTCGCATGGTGATGAACCTGCAACGGCTCACTGCGACGCCGCACTTCCGGTCGTATTGGATTCAGCGCAATGTTTCCGAAGTTCGCAAACATCGCGCGGGCGTTGCCGATCTGTTTCGCTCCGCGGACGAGTACCGCGAAGAGCGTGCCTTCCTTCCCGTGAAGCAATCGCCCGAGGACGAACAAACAGATACCGGCGCTCAGGCCGCCGCCGACCTTCTGCGATACGCTCCGGCGGAAGCAGGCTTCTACGTCGCCCGCCCGTTCACCGATCCACAAGACGCGGTCGACCTCATCGCAAGTAAGTTGCTGACGCCGACAGCGACTCGCAACCAGCGTGTGGAGACCGCGCCGCAAGCCTACGTCGGTTCGGGAACGACGGGAAGTGAGGGCGCCCTTGAAACGCATATCGATCAAGCTCCGGTCGCCTATATGCCCGGCGGCCTCGCCGAGGAGGCACTGCGCGAAGCCCTTGCATCCAATCCCGCGCTTGCTGTCTTACAAGTGGGGGCGAGCCGAAAGGCGAACGAGGACGTGTTCGTCGGCAGCCATACGGTCCTCGTTCTGCGGGGCACGCAGGAGTGGAACGAGCAGGAGATACGGTCCGCGCTTCAAACGGCCATCCTCGGCCTGTGGACGACTTCTCGTCTCGGCGTCCAATGGAGCGAGCAGACCGTCGCCGCGCAAACTTTCCATCAACTCGATGGGCTAGCGCCGCTTGCCGTCGCGGTACGCGGCCGAGAGATCTTCCTCGCAAGTTCTCCTGACTTGCTGGTTGGCACCCTCAACGCGGGCAATCGAGTTGTCGAAAGCCCTTCACTCATCCATGCCGCCGTTTTCCGTCGTGCCCGCGAGCAGGCAAACTACGAAACGGTGATGGGCCACCTCGACTACTTGCAGTACGGCCGCTATCGATCGCAGCAGAATCGCGTGCCGGATCTCTTCTCTGAGAACATCGCGAGCCTTGGTCGAACCTTGCAACGCGTTGAGTCGATCTCCGTTCGGACCACACAGGGTGACGGCGCTGTGCACCAAACGCTCGTCTACCACTTGCGCCCATGATCACCCGAGCGATACTCGCGGCTTTTCTCTGTGTGGCGCCGGCGCTTGTGGCGAGTGGCCTCCCCGGAGTTGGGTTGGAGCCCGCTGTCGGGTCCGGGGCGCGGCAAGCGAATATCTCGCCTCGCCGTGTCTCGTGGCTGTTGATGGATACCTCGACGGAGGCGGTGATTGATTCTGGTTGGAGCGATCCTGCGGCTGCCATCCCGCCCGGCTCGCTCGTAAAACCGTTCGCCGCGCTTGCCTATGCGCAAGGGCACGACTATCGCTACCCGAACTACGTTTGTCGCGGTGAAGAAACGGGTTGCTGGCTTCCGACGGGACACGGACGGATCGGTATTGTTGATGCCATTGCTCATTCCTGCAATAGCTACTTCCGCGAACTGAGCAAGCGGTTGTTGCCAGCCCGGATCGAGGGGCTTGCTCGACGGTTCGGACTGACGCCGCCACCGCCGGGTGTGCCCAGTGAGTCGTATCTCGGTCTTGGTTCCGCATGGCGTATCACGGCTCTTGATCTTGCACGCGGCTATCACGAACTATTGCGTCGGCGGCAGCAGCCGGGTGTAGCGCCACTCGTCGAAGGCATGCGCCAGGCTTGCAGCGTCGGCACGGCGTCGAGCGTTGGCGCGAAAGTGGACTCGATGGAGATCCTGGCGAAGACGGGCACCGCGCCTTGCACGCATCGGGATCTTGCTCCCTCGGCGGATGGTGACGGATTCGTGATCCTCATCGGTCCGGCGGACAATCCGCGCCATACTCTGCTGATGCGCGTTCACGGGGTGCCTGGTCTCGTCGCCGCTGAGATCGCAGGTTCCGTGTGGGAACAGTTCGCTGACGGAGGCCCCGCGCCATGATCCGGAATCACGTCCGCCGTTGTCTCATCACCGCTATTGCCTGTCTTGTGGTGACCTCATTTGCGCAAGCTGCCTCGCTCAGCATCCCTGATCCGCTTGTTCGGATTGGTGTCTTCGGTCTCTTCCATTCCCGACGACTCACCGTCCATTCGCACGAGGGCCGCGCGGTCGAACTCCGTTGCGGCGATCGCACGCTGCGGATCGAAGGCGGCCAATCGGTAGAGGTCACACTCCAAGGCGAGTCGATCGAGTGCCGTTCGGGAAATATCGCTGTCCAGGTTTTACAAGCTGAGATCACGAATCCCCGCACCGACTTCGCCCTGGAAGTCCCTGGCAAGATGGAGCGCCACTATCGAGGTTCGCTTGAGATCGTGCCGGCCGGCCGCGAGCTGCTCGTAACTGTCGCCATGCCACGCGAAACCGCCGTGGCCTCAATCGTTGCCGCCGAGACGCCTTCGGCCTTGTCGTTTGAAGCTCTCAAAGCTCAAGCGGTGGTGACGCGCTCGTATCTCGCCGCCGGCCCGCGTCATAAAGACTTCGACTTCTGCGATACGACCCACTGCCAGTATCTGGTCGCCCCACCCGCGCTCGGCGTCGCTGTCGCGGAGGCAGCCTTGGCGACGAGAGGCATGGTTCTGTTCTACGAGGGCAGGGTGATCTGTGCGCTGTACTCGGCTCGCTGCGGAGGCCGGACGCGTACGCTCGCCGACATCGGACTCGACGGCCGAGACTACCCTTACCACCGGGCGTTATGCTCGTCGTGCATCCGTGCGCCGGACGCCTGGACTCGTAGGTTAGAGGGGCCGGAAGCTGCTAGCCTCATCCGGCAGCCCGGCAACGAAATGGCTCGCTTGCGTCTTGTCCGCGAACGAGGTTGGCAAGCGGTGCCGAGCAACAACTATCGGATTGCCGCTACAGCCACGGGAGTGACTCTAGAGGGAACCGGCTCCGGCCATGGCGTCGGGCTCTGCCAACGCGGGGCCGCGGCTATGGCCTCGGAAGGTCACGGCCTTCTGTCCATCCTCCGCCACTACTTCCCGAATACGATACTCCGGCCGGTCCCGAGACCGTAGCCAGCGGCTGTCCCCGCAATTTGGTCATACTGACGGTGATGATGCGATTTCTCGTTCTCGCTCTATTCGCCGCTGCTGCTTTCGGACAGGCCAGCCACCCGCTCGTTATTGCGCACCGCGGCGGCAAACTTCTGCGGCCTGAGAACACACTTACCGCCTTCCGGTACGCAGCCGCTATCGGCGCCGACGTCATCGAGTTGGATGCGGTCGTCACATCGGACGATCTCCTCGTCGTCAACCACGACACGTCGATCAATCAGCACAATTGTTTCATCCTTGGCGAAGCAGCCGGCGGGGTTCGCCAGTTCATTCGGGCGCTCTCATTCGCGGCCACGCAGCGCTTCGATTGCGGCAGCCGCCGCCCGGAGGGTTTCGCCTATTGGCAGCCGTCCCCCGGCGCACGTATCCCGACATTGGAAGATGTCTTCGATGAGTTTCGCGGCAAGCCAATCCAGTTGATCTTGGAAACCAAAATGGCTCCCGATGACTCCGAGGGCTTTGTGCCGCCCGGCCACTTCGCGCGTCTTCTGCACAAGGCGATCGTCGAACATGGCATCAAAGACCAGCTCATTGTTCAGTCCGGTGATTATCGAACGCTGACGGAGCTTCGCAAACTCGACCCGGAGATCCGCCTCTGCCAACTCAGCCTGTGGCGGCAAACAGATAACTGGGTTGAAGCCGCTAAGGACTTCGGCGGCAGCCACCAACTTGTCAGCAACACGGCCCTCACCGTCGAGGCCGTCAGAGAACTGCAAGCCGCTGGTATTACCGTCTTCTCCGGTACCGCGAACGACTCCGTCGAGTGGAAGCGGCTGCTCGGACTGGGACTCGACGGCATCCTCACGGACGACCCCTATCACCTCATTCAATACCTCAAGAGCATGGGCCGGAGGCGATGACTGCACGTGATGGCTGGGTTATTGTTTCGACTAGCTGAATCGCTCCGCAGTATCATAGTTGGCAGTGCATGTACGACTCCAGGTAAGTTTTCTTGCCGCCGCGTTTCTCTTCGGCGCCTCCAGCCTCCGCGCCGACGAATCCCAAGCGAGCGTAGATTTCAACCGCGATATCCGGCCGATCCTCTCGGACAAGTGTTTCGCGTGTCACGGGCCTGACGAAGCCACGCGTCAAGCGGGCCTACGGCTCGACACCAAAGAAGGCGCCTTTGCCGATCGCGGCGGCTATCAGGTCATCATTCCCGGCGACGCGGCTGCCAGTCGGCTCTACCAGCGAATCGGTCACGAGCAGGAAGTGGCTCGGATGCCGCCGGCTGCTTTCGAGCGGAAGCTTGCGTCGGATGAGATTGACACGATCCGCTCGTGGATTGACCAGGGTGCTCAATGGGAAACGCACTGGGCGTATATTCCGCCCCAGCGTCTCCCGCCGCTCGCCGTCAAGAATGCCTCGTGGCCTCGCAGCGACATTGACCGCTTTGTTCTCGCGCGGCTTGAGAAGGAGGGTCTGAAACCCTCTCCCGAAGCCGAGAAGATCACGCTGCTGCGCCGTGTAACCTTTGACCTTACGGGGCTACCGCCTACCCCCGCGCAAGTCGATTCGTTCCTCAATGATGAGTCGCTCGACGCCTATGAGAAGCGTGTTGACGAGCTCTTGAAATCGGCGCACTACGGCGAGCGGATGGCGATGCAGTGGCTCGATCTGGCCCGTTACGCCGACACGCATGGCTATCACATCGACTCCCACCGTGACATGTGGCGGTGGCGTGATTGGGTCATCCAGGCCTTCAACCGCAACATGCCGTACGACCAGTTCACGATCGAGCAACTTGCGGGCGACCTGCTGCCGGACCCGAGCCGTGAGCAGTTCATCGCGACCGGGTTCAACCGCAACCACATGATCAACTATGAAGGCGGCGCGATCCCCGAGGAGTATCACAACGAGTACGTGATCGATCGCCTCGACACCACGGCCACCGTCTGGATGGGAATGACGATGGGTTGCGCACGCTGCCACGATCACAAGTACGACCCCATCACGCAGAAGGATTTCTATCGCTTCTACGCCTTCTTCAATGCTGTCCCTGAGAAAGGCCTCGACGGACAGCGCGGCAATGCTGCCCCCATTTTGCAACTGCCCACCAAACCGGAAGAGCGCAGTCTCAAGACCCTCAAACGTAAGATCGCCAAGACCGAGCGCAAATTGCCGAAACCCGAGATCGATCGGCTGGAAGCGGCCTGGCGGCCGACCGCGCTTTCCGAGATCCCGGGTGCTCCCGTTGAGGGTCTCACCGCGCACTTCGCGTTCGAGGATAGTCTTGCCGGGCTCACGAAGAGTCGCGAAGTTGATGTCGTACTGGGCGAGGTTACCTACGTCGATGGACAGGTCGACCGGGCTGTTCGGTTCAGTGGTCAGACCCACGTCGACTTCGGTCATGAGTATTTGGTTGGCGATGATCCGTTTACGGTTGGGCTGTGGATGCGCGCCAGCCGCCCCTCGGCTAAGAGCCTGCTTCATAAGATCACGGATGCCGAAAGCCGTACGGGCTTCGAGTTGTTCCTCGGTAAGTCAGAGAAAACCGGTACGTTCAGCCGGGGGCAGACGCTCTACGTCAGGCTTGTGCATCAATGGCCCGACAACGCGATTGTTCTCGAATCCGCGAACAAGCTCAGCCTCGGCGACTGGTATCAGATCACGGTGACCTCCGACGGGTCGGGCAGAGCTGACGGCCTTTCGGTCTACCTCAACGGCGAACTCGCCGACATGAAAGTCACCCGCGACAGCCTTGATGGTTCGATCGCCAACAACGAACCGATCGGCATTGGCAACAAGGCTATCGGCGAGCCGTTCAAGGGCGACATTGATGATCTACGGATCTATGAGCGAGCACTGCGAGCGGATGAGGCCGCGCAACTTGCTGTCCACGAGCCCGCCCGCGCGATCCTCGCCGAACGCCGACCCGAAGACCCCTGTGCGCAGTTCGGTGACTTGCTTGCTGACGAAGAAGACAACCCCAAGGTAGAGAAGAAGCGCAAGTCGAAAGAAGAGAATCGATGCCGGGCGCAAGACCGGAAGTTGCGCCAGTACTTCCTCACCCACCATGCCCCGAAACGCTATCGCAATACCTATGCCCTGCTGCGCGATCAGCAAGAGCAGAAGAGCGACTTGGAAGACCTCATCCCGACCACCATGGTCATGCGAACGATGGATGATCCGCGCGAGACCTTTGTCCTCGGGCGGGGGGACTATCGCAACAAGGGTGAGCAGGTCATGGCGTCGACTCCGGTTGTTCTGCCGCCGCTTCCCACTGGCGTTCCGGCGAATCGGCTCGGGCTTGCGAAGTGGCTTGTCTCGCCGTCGCATCCTCTGACGGGGCGCGTGGCCGTGAATCGCTATTGGCAGATGTATTTTGGCGGAGGGCTTGTCAAGACTTCCGAGGATTTCGGTTCGCAAGGCGAAGCGCCGAGCCATCCGCAATTGCTCGACTGGCTGGCGGTGGAGTTTGTCGAATCCGGGTGGGACGTCAAGGCCATACAGCGCCTGATTGTCACCTCGGCGACGTATCGCCAATCGTCGCGCGTCGCACCGGAACGGCAGGCTGAAGATCCCGAGAATCGGCTGCTTGCTCGCGGCCCGCGTTTCCGTCTGCCCGCTGAGGTTGTTCGCGACAACGCTTTGGCCGTTTCCGGACTGCTCGTACCGAAGATCGGCGGGCCGAGCGTTTACCCTTATCAGCCGCCTGGGTTGTGGAAAGAGATGTCGTTCGGCGATCGCTTTACCGCGCAGGAGTACTTTGTTGGCAGGGGCGATGATCTCTACCGCCGCAGTATGTACAGCTTCTGGAAGCGGACCGTCCCGCCGCCGACGCTCGTCACATTCGACGCGCCCGACCGCGAGAAGTGTACCGTGCGCCGTGCGCGCACGAACACTCCTTTGCAGGCGCTCATTCTGATGAATGATCCGACGTATGTTGAGGCGGCCCGGACTCTGGCTCAGCGCGCTTTGACCGAGGGCGGCGATAGCGACTCCGGGCGGCTTGTTTTCATGTACCGCCGCGCCACCGCCCGCGAACCGTCGCCTAAAGAGAAGGATGTCCTTCTTACGTTGCTCCGTCAACAGATCGAGGATTACCGCCAACACCCCAACGACGCTAAGGAGTTGCTCGCCGTTGGGGCCTCGTCGTACGACTCGAGTCTCGATGAGCAGCAACTCGCCGCGTGGACGATGGTCGCAAGCACCATCCTTAACCTCGACGAGACGATCACGAAGGAATAGCCGCTCTACTCACCTTCTATTTCCTGTCGAAAGTAAGCCACTGCCTCGGTTTCCGAGAGGGATCCGCGCCCCGGTGGTGGACGCAGCGCCGCTACCATCCCGGCCAACGTTGCGCCTTTCTTTCGATATACCTTGTAGAGCAATGGGTAGTGCTTTGTGTACGTGCGATCGAAGGCCAGCCCTGCGTTGTTCAGCGCGCCTGGGCATTTGTTGAATGAATGAGTGTCAGGGAGCGCCGTGCATTCCTTGCCGAGTTGATCGAAGAGCACCTGCTTCCGCCGGAGCGCGTCCGCTTTCGTGAGATCACCGGCTTTTCTCGATCGGTAAGTCGCAGTCACGCGCTCGGTGTAGGTGTTTACTATTTCCGCCTTGCGCAGAAAGGTTTCCGCCTCATTGTGCAGGTTCATGAACTCCGGCGACGACTCTCCGTATTCCCTCTTGGCGAACTCCGCCGCCGTGAGAAAGCCGATGAGCGTTGATGCCGCTTCGCTGATCGCCGTCGGCCATTCCTCAATGAGCGAGTCGTTGTGGAAATCCTCGTGAGGGATGACCATCAGCGTCCGCTCGACCGTTGCCTTGCTGAGGCTCGGCGTCAAGGGAGTGTGTCCGCTTGCCACGGCCTCGACGGGATAGAAGAAGACGTCGTGCTTGCGTTCGTCGACCGAGCACCCGTTTGGCCCGCCGCGGCGCAGTTTGAGTTTGTAGTAGTTCGAGGGGAGTTTGAGCTTGCCGGTGTAGTAGCAGCGATAGTCGACGTGCCACTGACTCGACGGGCGCGCGAAGTTGCCCGTTTCTTCAAAGCCGACTTTCTGTTCAAAGTCCTTGACCGAGCGCACTAACTCTACTCGGGCTGGGTCCGGCGGTCGGGCGACCCCAGCTTTGGAAGCGCATCCCAGCCCCAAGACGGCGCAGGTGGCTAGTCCGATCGCCCAACCTCGATGAATTCCGCAGGTCAAACTGCATTGTCCCCGAACGAGGCCGAATACGTGAATCCCGCCACGCAACTCACCCTACCCACGCCCTATCCGTCTCTAATGGACTTAGCGGCCCTT
>Ga0302123_10000713_pt1 | contig 25236 bp, 16 predicted proteins | sample CB21_321_MG_FD_203109 | JGI IMG/M metagenome (GOLD analysis project Ga0302123, IMG submission 203109) | Marine microbial communities from Western Arctic Ocean, Canada - CB21_32.1 | ecosystem: Environmental > Aquatic > Marine > Oceanic | place: Canada: Western Arctic Ocean | collected 2017-09-28 | reverse complement strand
GAATGACGCACATCTCGTCGACATGCTTGCTCAGCTCGGGATAGATCTCGCTGACCGGCAGGCCGCTCTGGCCATGCTGCTTGAACTTGAACGGCGAGGGAAACGCCGCGCCTGTCCTACGCTCGGTCTTGAACTTGAATGGAAGTTCCTTGCCGGCGTACTTGGCGAGGGCGGGCTTCGGATCGAACGTATCGACCTGCGAGGGGCCACCGTTCATGAACAGGTGAATGACCCGCTTCGCCTTGGGAGCGAAGTGCGGCGGCTTTGGCTCCAGCGGGCCGCCCTGAGCCTGCTCGTTCAGCAGCGCTCCGGCGGCCAGCGCGGGCAAACCCATCCCGCAATGTTTCAAGAAAAGTCGGCGGCTCGAATCGAACATTCTGTTCCTAATCTACAAAGGCGAACTCATGGGACGCCAGTAGTACTTGTGCCAGCCGCGCCCAGGGATCGAGGTTCTCCGGGGCGGGCCCACGAAAACCCAATGCCGCTGCCCACACATTCGGCCCCATCCGGATTTCGGGGTTCCACTCGAAGTCGTCACTCTCAGAGTCTTCGCGTGGGCCGACGATGAAGTCGATCGTATCACCCCCGCGCACGTCGAGATTCTCCGCGCGGAGCTCGAAGCTTTCGTCACGAGCGAGGCCCTCGGCAACGATACCGAGGCGACTGTGGACGATCCATACCCGGACTCCGTCGCTCCAATCCCGTTCTTCGTTGATCGAATGTTTGAACTTGCCTGTAACGGTTGTGCGACCAGATTGAGGCGCTTGCCAACGCCGTACCGCCATCAAGTCCGGGCGTCCCCCTGGTGTGCCACCCTGCGCTGACAAAGAGAGGTCTCCAAACTCGGGCTGCGGGCGCAACGAAGCGGGCTGCCAGCGGTCTCCTTCAAAATACCGGAACGGCTTGAATCCCTTGATCCGGCCGTTCACCGTATCCAGCGACCCGAAACCATACCTCCATGGTCCATCGTCCGTTTGCGTGTCCGCGCCCGATGTGCCCGCCGCGGCCAATGCGAGTCCCAGTGCCAACTCCGCGTCGCTGGGCTCTCGCTGATAGGCGATTCGATACATCGCGCGGATGCGCGCCTCTGCCTCTCGCTCAGCATCAACTTCGCGCCGCCCCGCTAGATGCACTGCCTGCTCCGCCACGAACGGACTATTCATCAGGTACAGCGATTGCTGCGGAACGATCGTTCGTACGCGCTCGGACTGGTGTGCCTCGGGTTTCGCGAAATCAAACGTATACAACTCTCCCGGCAACCGTCCGCGTTCGAGATACGCATAGATCGTCCTCCTGGGAACCGCCGGCTGCGCTTTGAGGGAGAAAGGCAGTCCGCCTACCTTCGCATCCAGCCGGCCGGTCGCGGTAAGCATCGAATCGCGCAGCTCCTCGAAGTCCAACCGCTGCCGATTCATCCGCCACAACAGCTCGTTCTCCGGATCTTTCTCACGTTTATCCGGCCGATCCACGCTCGCTTGCCGGTACGTACTCGACAGCACCATCCAGCGATGCAGTTGCTTGAGTGACCAACCCTCCGCCATGAACCGACGCGCCAGATAGTCAAGTAACTCGGGATGCGTCGGAGGATCACCCCGTGTACCGAAATCGCTTGTCGTCTCGACCAGTCCGCGGCCGAAGCGCCACGCCCAGATTCGATTTACGATCACCCTTGCTGTTAGCGGATTCGATGGGTCCGCGACCGCCTCGGCTACCGCCAACCGGCCACTGCCGGCATCAAACTGTTTCGGCTCCTCGGCGATAGCCGCCAGGAATCGGCGCGGGGCCTCGGCGCCCGGGTTGTTGTAATTCCCTCGAACGAAAACGAAGGCCGGCTCGGGCTCGGCGGCATCTTCAATCGCCATCGCCCTCGGAGCCAGCCCCTGATAAGCGCATTCGGCCTGCCAATTTCGGACCGCCTGCGTGAGAGCGCGGATAATGTTTGCGTCTCCGCCGGGCCCTCGAATCTTGATGAAGTCGTCTTGCTGGACATTGGTCGGCGCGCCATCCCCTCGCAAGACAAGCCGCAATGCTTCCTTCTCAGGGTCGCCGTGCGGTTCGGGTCCGTCCCACTGAGCCAGCAAACTGCTGTAGCGCTGGGCGACCTCATCCATCGACGCCGGAGGACTCGCCGCGAAGTTCTCTCGCACCAGCCGATTCCCAACGAGCTCGACCCTCGCGGCCCGTTGCGCGAAGTCGCTCGGATCGAGTGCCTCATAGGCTCGCCACGCCGCGAACACCGGATCATCGTTTTCACGGAGTTCGTTCAGGTAGTCGCGCCAGCGCGTTAAGACGAACAGGTTGTAGTCTCGCTCGCTCGATAGGCGTTCGATCTCCGTGTTGTTGTACTTCGCCGCCCGATCCGCCGCCGGAAGATAGCGCACCAGCCATTCCGCCGAGCGGAACTCGGCAACCAATTCGCCGTGACGCCGCGTGAAGAAGTCGTCGATCGCATCGAGTCGCCGCTTCATCCCTTGCCGATACCGCTGGGCGAGCGGATCATCGGTGTACTCTTCCGTTACCAAGGGATACTCCGTCGGCTCCGGTGAGTTCTTGATCACGCCGTAGAGCGCGTAGTACTCGCGCGTCAAGATCGGATCGAACTTATGGTCGTGACAGCGGGCGCACGTCACCGTTAGGCCGAGAAAGCCGCGTGTGATCGCGTCGATGCGGTCATCGATCATATCGTGCTCACCCTTGGGAACACTTCGGCCCAGGGTGACGAACCCAAGCGCCGCCAGATCGCGTTTGTCGCCTCCGGGCAGCAAGTCCGCCGCGATCTGCTTGCTCGCGAACTCGTCGTACGGAATGTCTTCGTTCAGCACGCGAATCAGCCAGTCGCGGTAGGTGTAGGCGAAGGCAAACCGCCGCGAGCCGTCATAGGTGTCTGAATACCGCGACACGTCCATCCAATGGCGGGCCCAGCGTTCACCGTAGTGCGGCGATTCGAGCAAACGGTCGACCACCTTCTTGTAGGCGTCTCTCGAGTCGTCGGCAACGAAGGCTTCGACGTCGTCCCAGGCAGGCGGCAGCCCCGTCAGGTCGTAGCTGAGCCGCCGGATGAGCGTCCGCTTGTCGGCTTCCGGCGAGGGCTCCAGGCCTTGTTCCTCAAGCTTGGCGAGGATGAACCGATCCATCGGCTCGCGTCCCCAGTCCTGATTCTTCACAGTGGGAAGCGCGGGCATCTTCGGGGACTGAAACGACCAGTGCTTGCGCGCCCCGGCGGGCAGCAGGTCCGACTTGACCTCGGTGTCGGTTCGCGGGTCGGGAGCACCCATGCGCACCCATTCGGCAAAGTTGCTAATGACCTCCGGCTCGAGCGCCGCGCCCGGCGGCATCTTCAACTCGCCGTCATACCGCAGCGCCTGAATCAGAAGACTGCGATCGGGATCGCCCGGCTTGAACGATGGACCTGAGTTTCCGCCGGTCAGCAGACCTTGCTTTGAATCAAGCAGCAGCCCGCCTTGGACCTGTGGCGCATCCGCCGCGTGGCAGATGTAGCAGCGCGTCGCAAGTACCGGGCGGATGTTCTTCTCGAAAAATTCCTCGCCACCCTCCGTTCCCTGGGCCGCCGACAGCCCGGCGAACAACAAAGCGGTTCCAATGAGGCGTAGCGAGAACATCAGAGCAATCGACCGCATAATATCAACTGCTTACTTTCCGCTACCCGCTAGCCCAGGCTCAACTCGATCGGCTGCGCCGTCGCTTCGTCGGTCAGAATCTCCGCGTCGGCATGCCCCTGGACGAGCGTCGCCGGGTAGTCCGTCGTCACGTCGCCCGCTACCGAGATGCGAAAGATCGCCCGGTGACGCTCGCCCGCGGCCAGATACAGCCGAATCTTGCGCGAGCGCAGAATATCCTTCATTCCCAGGGTCACGGCCATCGGAGGGATCGCCGACGAATCACCGCCCGAACAATGGATGCTCTGCACGACGATCGAATCGTCGCCCAGCGGCATCACCCGTGTCAGCGAATTCCGAAGCTCCTCTACCGTCACTCCGTGCCAGCGTGACATCGGCGGCTCGTTGAACGCCACATGGCCGTGATAGCCGATCCCGCCGAAACATGCATCGATCCCGCCAATTTTCTCGATGCTTTCTGAAATCTCGTCCGGCCGAAACGGATGTGGGAAGTGATACTGCTCCTCCGGTATCCGCAGTTCAGCGTCGATGCCGCCAAACAACTCGCGCCGCATGTAGCCGACAAAGCTCAACGGGTGTTCTTCCGGAATCAATCGCCCTTGCCAGTCCAGAAATTCGTCCATCTGGAATACATGCACGTTGCGCCAACTGATCCTCTCGCGGTTCGTGATCTCCACAAGCAACGGATAATGTTTCGTGGGCCCCACGGGCAGAATCAGCCGTGTCGGTTCGCCTCGTTCATTGTGCGAACGAATCTCGTCGGCAATGGCGCGTGCGAAGTGTGCAAGCAAGGCGTTCGTGTCCGGCAGCAGCCGAAACGGGGTTCGCGCCTGTGCGCGCAGTTCGTCCACGGAAACCCGCATCAACTCGTGCTGTTTGCTCATAACCAGGAATGACTATCCTAGCGAACCGCCCGCGGTGAGTCGGCGCGCCACCGCCGGTTTCGGCTAAGCTGTCTCCTACCTCATGCCTGAATCGCTCGCGTCCAAGACTGAAGACCAGCCGTCCCCGAAGCGCTGGGGTATTCTCGCCCTACTGTTCCTCTCGATCATGATCAACCTGCTTGATCGGCAGGTGCTGTCCGTCATGGCGCCCATCATTCGAGACGAGCTCGGGCTCTCTAATACCGACTACTCTCAGATCCTTTTCGCCTTTTTGCTGGGGCTCACGATTTGCCAATACCCCGCGGGCTGGATGATCGACCGCAAAGGCGCGCGCTTCGGCCTGCCGATCATCATGTTCGTCTGGTCGATCGCTAATGGCCTGCACGCTTTTGCGCAGAACCTGTGGCATCTCCGCATCTTCCGGTTTTTTCTGGGCGCCGGCGAGTGCGGCAACTATTCAGGTGGCATCAAGGTCATCTCGCAGTGGTTCCCCAGTAAGGAACGTGCCCTGGCGGGCGGCATTTTCAATAGCGGCACCGTCGCCGGAGCCTTTCTCGCCCCCATGTTGATCGTCCCGCTCGGAGTGCACTTCGGTTGGCGGATGACGTTCGTCATTCCCACAGTCCTGGGCCTACTGTGGATCATCCCGTGGCTGATGTATTACCGCGACCGCGAATCGCCCTCCTCCGTTGCCACGCGTGCGACCACACCACAGAAACACACTTCTTTGCTGCCGCTGCTGCGCATCCGGCATGTTTGGGGCGCCATCTTGATCCGGGCTCTCGGCGGCCCCGTTGTCCACTTCTACTGGTACTGGCTGCCTGAGTACCTGCGCCGCGAGCGCGGATTCAGCATGGAGGAAATCGGCTGGACCGCCGGGATTCCCTTTCTCTTCGCGGGCCTGGGCAATCTGGCGGGTGGATGGTTCTCCGGCCATCTGATCGCCAGAGGGTGGTCGACTGACCGCGCCCGCAAGGCAGCCTTCATCACCAGCGTTGTGTTGTGTGCCTGTAGCATGGGCGTGCCGCTCGCACCCAGCGGTACCGCCGCCGTGGCGCTGATTTGCGTAGCCACCTTCGGCATCGCGATCAGCGTTCCCACGCACATCGCGACTCTCGGGGACCTGTTCGATGCGCGGATCCTGGCGCGTATGGCAGGCCTGACCGGTCTTGGCGAAGGCATCATGAACATGATTCTCATGCTGGCGACCGGCTACGTGGTCGATCAGTTTTCCTACTTGCCGGTGTTCTTGGCTGCCGGCTTCATGCCCGCCCTGGGGCTCATCGCGCTCTTCACGTTGATTAGAAAGATCGAACGAATCGAAGTTTGAAGCTAGTCACGAAGCCGCATTACAAACTACTGTCCAGGTTCAAGATATCTTCTTCGATTCGGTCGTATGCGGCCGCGAGGTCATCCGGCTCCACTCCGGTTAGATCGAACACTGAGTCGAGAACCGTATTGAGCGCTTCTCTGCTATCGAGCCCGTTCACCCAGGCCCGGCCTACCTTGGCGCCCAGATGCACGAATGCCGCGTACTCGCGCTCGACCGGGTCGAGCGCGGGGGCTTCCGGCTCCACCCAGTATCGGGCGGCGGCGCAGTAGGTCGATGGGAACCCCCACGCCTCAAGTAGCCATGGGCCGGCATCGAATGAGTCGATGCCCATGATGGTAATGCGAGGCTCCGTCTCGGAATCCGCGAGCCATTTGTCCAGTTCCGGAAGATCTTCCTCGGGTGCTTCGGCGAGTAGCGCCAACTCGCCCACGTTGTGCAGTAGGCCGGCGATCATCATCTCGTCAGGATCGGCCGCCATTTGCACTCGCGCCATCTCTGAGCTGATAATGGCGGCCGAGAGCGCGACCAAACGGACGCGCCGGCCAACTTCGCTGCGCGGTTGGATCACTTCGAGCAACTGGCCTGCCAACAGATGCCGCAGCAGAACCACGAGCCGGCGGTGGCCGATCACCGTCACCGCCAGTGCGAGCGTCCGAATCTCGCCGCGAACGCCATAGTACGCCGAGTTTGCCAGCCGCAAGACGTCAGCGGCTGAACCCGCATCCGCTTCAAGAATCTCTTCCAGCCGCCGGCTGGTACAGGCCGAATCGAGAGTTGCGTGAAGCGCGGATTGTACGACCCTCGCCGAAACCGGAAGGTCCTTCAGTCGTGCAAGTAGCTCGATCGTCGCCTGATCGGCTGACTTTTCTAACCCCGTCATGTGGCCGTAAGAGTCGAGACCTCGTGGTCTCTCTATGTACTCTTCGGCAGAATGAACGGTCGTCCGTACGGTTCGACTAGCAGTTTAGCCGGAAAGGGATGCCCTGCCTAACTTCCCGCGGAGAGCTCCGCGACGATTTCCCGTGCCGTTTCGCGTGCTCGGGGCAGCTCCCCGGGCCCGTAGCTGATGGCGCCCACCCGTGAGTGGCCGCCGCCGCCGTAGCGCTCGCAGATCGTCGCCAAGTTGTGGCTTGGCTCCTCGGCCGCCCAGGGGTTTGAGCCAACGGAGACCTTCGTGCGGAACCCTGCGTCCGACACCGCAATCGTGTAGATGCTTTCAGGAAACAGGTAGTAGGGGATGAATTTGTTGTAGCCGCCGTGGTCCGTATCCGACAGGTCAAAAAAGATCGTGTTACCCGTCTGCTTCCCGCGCTCCCGGATCAACTCGATCGATTCCAGGTGGCGCTGGAACAATCCCTCGAAACATTCCTTTACCCAAGGCAGCGCCGCGATTTCATCCAGAGGCTGCTTGGTCAGAAGCGGGATGATGTCCTTGCTGCGATTCGGTGCCGCCGCTTCGAGTACCAGCGTCAGCTTCATCGCCGCTGCTTTCATCTCAACGGCTTCCTTGGCGTTGGTGTACTGGGCGCCGTCGATGATGTCGGCCCAGCGGATTAGTTCTTCGAGCCCTGTCGGGTCAAACGAGAATTTTCGTTCGCCGATCGTCGCGATGAACTTGGTGCACGATTTGTACGATGCGTCGTAAAACTTCTGTCCTCCCGTGTAGCGTTCGTAGTGTTGGCCGTCCTCCGGTGATAGGAATGCGCTTTGATGGTGATCGAACCACCAGGTCAGATTTTCGGAAGGCGAGTACTTGAAATCAACGATGACGTTTTCGTCGCCGTCGAAGAGTTCTTCGTCAAAGAGTTGGTCTGCTCGATGAAACAACCCGGTCAGCACGAACTCCGCGTTGGGGTCGTAGCGTTGACGGAAGAATTCCGCGAACACTGCTGCTGAACAAGCGCCGTCGAAACAACGGTCGTGATAGAAAAGGCGAACGCGCATTGGGGAAAACCTCATAGAATCTCGCATTTGGACCAAAAGAGCAAGACCACCTTGTGATGCTGCTGCCGCAACCCTCCTGTGAGCACCCCTGTGGACCGTCAAAAACTGCGTTGTATGGACCGCTCGTTCACCGCTGACACCTGTCTGTTTGCCTGCCCCTCAGCCCGGTGACATAATGAGTGCTGGCTGGAGCCAACGCTCCCCCAAAAGAGGTGTTTGAATGCGCGCAGCATGGGTAGCAAAGCGAACCGACGACCCGATCCGCACCCAGATGCACTACGCCCGCAAGGGCCTGGTCACTGAAGAGATGGAGTATGTCGCCCGGCGGGAGAACATCACGCCCGACTTGGTTCGCGACGAGATCGCGCGAGGCCGGATGATCATTCCGGCCAACGTGCAGCACGTCAATCTTGAGCCGATGTGCATCGGTGTCGCCTCGAAATGCAAGATCAACTCGAACATCGGCAACTCGGCCATTACATCGGAGATCGATCAGGAGCTTGAGAAGCTCGACTACTCGGTCAAGTACGGCGCCGATACGGTCATGGACCTGTCGACCGGCGGTGACATCCCTCTCATTCGCCGCGCCATCATCGACCATTCACCGGTTCCCATTGGCACCGTGCCGATCTATGAAGCGCTCAGCCGCGTGAACGGAAAGATTGAAGACCTCTCCTGGCCCGTGATGCGCGACGTCATCACCGAGCAGGCCGAGCAGGGTGTGGATTACATGACGATCCACGCCGGCGTCTTGATTCAGTATGTCCCGCTCGCCGTCAATCGCGTCACCGGCATTGTCAGCCGTGGGGGCTCATTGCTCGCCGAATGGATGGTTCGCCATCATCAGCAGAACTTGCTGTACGAAAACTTTGACGAGATTTGCAAGATCTTCCAGAAGTACGACGTCAGCTTCTCGCTCGGCGACGGTCTGCGGCCCGGTTCGATCGCCGACGCCAGCGACGCCGCCCAGTTCGCGGAACTCGAAACCCTCGGCGAACTAACGACGAAGGCTTGGGAATACGACGTCCAGGTGATGATCGAAGGCCCCGGTCACATTCCGTTGGACCAGATCAAGCTCCAGGTCGACAAAGAGAACGAGATCTGTCACGAAGCACCCTTCTACACGTTGGGACCGCTCGTCACCGATATTGCGCCCGGCTACGACCACATCACGTCCGCCATCGGTGCGGCCATGATCGGATGGCACGGCGCTTCGATGCTCTGCTATGTCACACCCAAAGAGCATCTCGGGCTGCCGAACAAAGAAGATGTCAAGCAGGGCCTGATCGCCTACAAGATCGCCGCCCACGCCGCCGATATCGCCCGTCACCGTCCCGGAGCGCGTGACCGCGATGACGCGCTCTCGAAAGCCCGCTACGAATTTGACTGGGAGCGGCAGTTCGAACTTTCCCTCGACCCGGAAACCGCCCGCGCCATGCACGACGAGACGCTGCCGGAAGAGGGTTACAAGTCCGCGAAGTTCTGTTCGATGTGCGGTCCCAACTTCTGCTCGATGAACATCTCCTCGCGCGTCGCCGATTTCACCATGGAAGACGCCGAGCAAGTTCTCAAGAAGCAGGAATTAGTCTCCATCGCCGGCGACTAGCCGCCATCGCGCGGGCGTTTGAAGCAGGACTCAGAGCCGCAGGCGTGAGCCCGCGCTGATCCATCGCCCGTAAACGACGAACGCGCACAGGGCTGAGAGTTGCTCGCAGATATCCAATCCGTAGCGCGGACCCCGGGTTTGGGGTCCGCGGCCTTTCTTCACCAAACCGGCGCAATACAGCAAGTCTGATAAGCCCGCGAGCCCACCGTATCCCGCGATTCCGTGAACCCTGGTCCGCCGGCGCCCACGAACCCATAGCTGGCCCCCGTCTCGTCCGGCGACACCCAGAACGAATACAAGCTGCCGCCGCGCAGATGAAAACGAAACCGGACCGGCTTCCCCGCCAAAGAGGCCAAGCTGTCCGCCCCTTTCCAACTCACGCGCTGTAGCGTGTTGTCGATTCGCACAGGGAGAGAGTTCTTCTTGGTGAATGGTTCGATCGGGTCACCCTCTTGATCCAAGACTTCTACCCGTAACTCGCCTTGATGGCTATCAACGTTGACGAAAAGATTGCTGCCTTCAAATACAACAGGGCGGGTCGTCAGGGTCCCCGGTGTTGCTCCCGCGTCCATCGACGCAAACCCATCGCGCCGCAACGTGGCCAGTGCCGTGTAAGTCTTGCCCGGAGCGCGAATACCCGGTACGCCGCCCCGGCCGCTCAAATAGAAAAACAGACGGTCGCCCACCACAAGGAACCCACCGCCGACCGATTGGACGTTCGAGTAATTCCAGTCGCCATGCTTGTCCGAAATCGTGACGAAAGGCTTGCGTACCGGCCGGTCCCAATGAAAACCGTCCCGGCTGTACCCGAGCGCGACATCGTTCGGTTTCTCGCGATCATCCCCTTGCCCGTGCCAGATCGTAAACAGGCCCACCATCAGGCTTTCGTATCCAATCGCATCGAGGTTGTAAAGCTGCGGACGGGTGTTCGTATCAATACGCCGCACATCCAGCCGGTCGGCCATCGCCCAGAGCTTCGGATCGTCCGCTTGGTACTGCAACCCCTTGACGATGTCGGTGTGCTCCCAATACTTGCGTAGCCGTCCGATGTATTCCGGATTGTCCACCTTGCTCCCGGGCGTCCAGTCGTGATCACGCAGACTAAACACCCAAACCTTCCGAAACGGGTTGTAGAACAACGTTGAGCGATCGCTCGCCGGGATACTCTCCGCCACGGGTTCGCCCCAGTGAATCCCGTCCGAGGAGAAATGAAGCTTCAACGGCTTCATATGCCCCGATGAGTACAGGAACTTGTACCGACGCGACGGATCCTTCTCTTCCAGATCGAGCCAAACCGTTGACGAATCGCGGTACCCCCGGTGCACGAGGTTTGTACCGGCGCGGACATCCAGGGCGGGTTTGTCCCAATGAACGCCGTCTCGCGATGTGGCATAGAACGTGCCTGGGTCGCTGCGGTACCACATCTTGAAAAGTTCATCCTCCGGATCGAAGAAGACTCCGTCACTGAACGGCATGGCCCAGCCCGCGCTGCGTCCGAATTCCCACGCTTGGTCTGCTTTGAGGACCGGGTTGCCGGAGTACAGCTCAGGCGAATGAAAGACCCTGAGAAGCGTTGTCTCCTCGACGAGAAAATGGTCGACGAAGAGCTGCCTGCCGACATCAATCGGCACCACCTCCGGTGGGTCCATGAGATAGGGCGGCGGCGGTGGTGGCTCCGCCGTCAGGGTCACGTCGTTCGGAGGCCACTCCGCGGGCAATTGGATGCCGTTGTAAAGTAGCTCTCCTTCCGCACCCGCGGCCTGGGCGTCTAATTGACCCACAGCGGCAAAACACAGAAGCGCCACCGCGAGTACAGCTACAGCAGGGCGAGAACTACGGCTTCGGTGAATCAGCAACATTCGTTCGTACCTTTCTAGCGAGCGCCCCGCCTGACTCGGCGAACAAACGGGTGCGGACACGACCTAACAGCATAGTCAACGCCAGTGGGCGCCATCCCGCCCGGCGCAAGCGCCACCCTGGTAATCGAACGAGCCCGTTCCGCCGATCCTTTCCACAGTGCCCGCATTGCGGCCACAGTTTCGGGGGCGGAACAAATCCGGCCAGCCAGACTCCTGGAGACAGCCGACGTGCCTTGCCGCACTGAGAGGTGCGATCCACCCTGCAATAATGGTAATCTTGATGCAAATGTTGAGAACATTTTTGGCCGCTCTTGTTGTACTAGGATTCGCCGCTCAGGCCGCACAGGCCGCGCGTATTTCGCTACGCGCCGATTCGCAATCGCAGGTTGTCCAAAACAAACGCGCCGATAGTGAAAAGCTATCGCGCTTTGAAAGCGCCACGATGGTCGAGCGGTTCGTTCGGCTGCAACTGCTTGCTGACATTCCCGCGAAAACGCGCAACTACTACGTCCACGCCATCCCGGAGCGCTACCAGTACCTGCGTCCCTGGACCAAACTGTTTCTCGACCGCGTGAGCAGTCAATACCGCTCCCGCTTTGGGAAACCGTTGCGGATCACCGGGCTCACGCGCACTGCCCAGTACCAGAAGTCTCTCCGCAGGCGCAACGGAAACGCGGCTTCGCCTACCGGCCCCAAACGGTCCGTGCATTTGACCGGAGCATGCCTCGACATTTCAAAGAAAGGCATGACCCGCAGCCAGATCAGTTGGATGCGGCGCGTGTTGCACTCCATCAAGCAAAAGGGGTATCTCTACCCGGTCGAGGAGTTCAAACAGCCGAACTTCCACATCATGGTCTACCGGAACTACCCCGAGTACGTTGATGAGTTAAAAGCCCGTAAGGGTGACTAAATCGCGTTCCTCGCATGTTCGCTGTACACCTTTCGTCGCCTCGGCGCGTAGTATCATAGAGGCGGCTGGCTTCCCTTGCGGCCGTTCCCCAATCCAAACGCGGCGAAAAAAGGTCTGGAATGAACGCTCGAACAAAATTCGCGGTCGTATTTGTGTCCACGCTGCTGACGGTGATGCTCGTCCTCGGCGCCTTGATGGGCAAGAGCAAGGAAGGCGAAGGCGCCTACCAGCCGCTGCAAGTCTATACAGAGGTTCTCGCGCGCATCAAAGGCGATTACGTTGAAGAGCCCAATATGGACAAGGTCACGCGCGGCGCGCTACAGGGCCTCGTCGAATACCTCGACCCGCTGTCGAGCTATCTGACTGCCGAGCAGTATCAGGAATTTGAGAAGAGCCTTGGCAACGAAGACCACGGCACCGGACTTTCCACCGGGCTCGTTGTTTTCAAGCAGCGGCTTTCTTACACACAGATTCTCTACGTCGTTCCCGGCTCGCCTGCGGACAAAGCCGGCATCCGCAAAGGCGATCTCATCGAGGCGATGGACGGCGTTAGCACCCGTTCGATGGCCCCCGCCTACATGCAGAGTGTGTTGAGCGGTAAGGCCGGTACAAAGGTCCGCCTGCTGGTTCGCCCGGCCCGGCAGCCCGATGAGCCGGAAGAGCACACGATCACGCGCGCCAACGTTGATTTGCCCGCGGTGGCGAGCAAGAAGCTCGACGACGGCATCGGGTACATCGACTTGGACGTACTCGATTCTAAGCACGTCGATCAAGTCGCCGCCGCTATCAAGTCTCTTCAGTCCGAGGGCGTCGACAAGCTCGTTCTCGATCTCAGAGGCAACGCCCTCGGGGATCCCGAGCAGGGCCTGCTCTTGGCCGACCACTTCATCCGCGAAGGCAAACTTGCCTCGCTCAAGGGACAGCGGCATCCCGAGGAAATCTTCACGGCCGAGGCGGACACTACTTTGACGGATGCTCCGGTTGTTGTCATCACCGACCGCGCCACCGCCGGTGGAGCCGAACTCGCGGCGGCAGCGATTCTCGACTTGGGGCGCGGCAAAGTCGCCGGGGAGAAGACCTACGGCCTGGCGGCTTTCCAGAAGACGATTGCGCTCGAGGACGGCTCGGCACTCATTCTGTCCGTCGCCAAATACTACCGTTCAACCGGTGATGCGTTTCAGGATGGCGGTGTTGAACCGTCTGACCCGGTGGCTCCATCCGATCTGCGCCGCTATCGGCTCTCCGAAATGGAGATGACCGAGATTGAAGTCGACACGACCCCCGAGGCGCTAGAGGGCCATCCCGAGAAGGACCCCTATTTGAAGAAGGCTATCGACATCCTGAAGAACACCGATGCAGGGGCCGCTAAGAAAGCCGCGTAGTCCGAAGCGACTACAGTTCGACTACAGCCTTAACGACACCGTCCGAATAGTTGGCCACGGTCTCGAAGGCCTTCGCGCCATCCTTCAGCGGGATGCGGTGCGTCACAAATCGGCTCGTATCGATCTGCCCCCGAGCTAGCATGTCGAGCGCTTCGTGATCGTTGGCGTTCGAGCGCTTCTGGACGTGGATGCTGACTTCCTGGTGCATCGCTTTCCAAAGATCCACGCCGACCAACTGCTGCGACGGAATGCCGATAATCACCAGCCGCCCGCCGAACCGCAGGCAGCTTAGCGCGGTGTTAATTGAATCCGGTTTGCCCGCCGCATCGAACGCGACGTGAACGCCCAAGCCGTGGGTTAGATCCATCACCGCGTCCCGGACCGATTCGCGATCGATGTTGACGGCCGCATCCGCCCCGGCTTCACGCGCCGCCGCTAAGCGATGCTCGACCCGGTCGGCGACGATCACTCGCGATGCGCCGGCGAACTTCGCGATCGCGACGCCCAGTACGCCGATCGGACCCGCGCCCATCACGAGCACGCTCTCGCTCATCTGAAGCCGCGACAATTCAACACTGTGGATGAGGACGGCCAACGGCTCAATCACCGTCGCATCGCTGAAGCTCATCCCCTCCGGCAGCGGGATGACGTTGTGGGCGGGCACAACCGCGTACTCGCGCAGCAACCCCGGGCCTTGCACTCCGCCCAAGAACAACGACTTGAGGCAGAGGTTCTGCTGACCGCCGCGGCAGGCCTCGCAATGGCCGCAGGTCAGCGCCGGTTCGACAGCCACCGACGTGCCCACGGCCAGATGCTCTACGCCCGGTCCGACCTGTTCGATCGATCCTGCCGGTTCGTGCCCGAGGACGGAAGGAAAGACCGCGTCCGTTCCGGCGCAGCCATCTTCGAGGTAGTAGTGCATGTCGCTGCCGCACACACCGCAGGCGCGAATGCGGACCAATACCTCACCCGGACCGGGATCGGGTGGGTCCGGCATCGAGCCGATTTCAAGCGTACGAGGGGCGACGAGTTGAAGAGCTTGCATAGGTTGTTAGGGGCGGAAGGGCCTCAGATATTGTTCGATTGTAGCGGCTCTCCACGAACCGGCTGCCCGCAAGGAGCGAGCCCGAGTCTGTCCACTCCATGTTATAGAGTGAGGATCGTTTCCCCTCCGGCATGCCGCGCGACTTCTCCCTCGACGACAAATACTCAGTCGAATCCGGCCGCGTCTACATGACCGGAATCCAGGCTCTCGTGCGTCTGCCAATCGAGCAGATGCGGCGCGACCGCCGCGCGGGTCTCAAAACCGCCGCGTGGATTTCCGGTTACGAGGGCTCGCCGCTCGGCGGATACGACCTTTCCCTCGCGCGCGCCGGGAAACATCTCACCGAGCACAATATCCACTTTCTTCCCGGTGTCAATGAAGATCTAGCCGCCACCTCTGTCATGGGAAGTCAGCTCTATCAGGCACTCCCTGATCCGCTGGTCGACGGTGTGGTGGGCATCTGGTACGGCAAGGGCCCCGGCGTCGATCGCACCGGTGACGTCTTCCGCCACGCCAACCTCGCCGGGACGGGCAAGAATTGCGGCGCGCTGGCCCTCGCCGGTGACGACCACGTTTCGAAGAGTTCGACGATCCCGCATCAAAGCGAGATCTCGTTCTACAACTACGCCCTACCTACGCTGACGCCCGGCAACACGCAGGAAGTGCTCGACTTCGGGCTGTGGGGTATCGCGCTTTCTCGCTACGCCGGCGCCTGGACCGGCATCAAGGTATCGACTGACATCTGTGACGGAGGCGGAACCGTCGAGCTGTCCCCCGAGCTTGTCCCGACCGTGGACCCGGAGTTCGAGATCGACGGCGAGCTTTACGAGAAGGTGATGAATCCGATGTTGATCATCCCCATCTCGCTTCGCCTCGAGCGCGAGTTGCACTACCGCCGGATGGCCGCCGCGAAGGCATTCGCGCGCGCGAACGGGTTCGACCAGATCAGGGTCCGCCACGACCGTGACCGCCTCGGCATCGTCACCACCGGGAAGAGCTACTACGACTTGATGTCGGCCTTCCGCAACGTCGGCATGGGACCGGAGGAACTCGCCGCGGCCGGTATCCGCATTCTCAAGATTGGTATGGTCTTCCCGCTTGAGCCCACGATCATCGAAGAGTTCGTCGATGGGCTCGACCGAGTCTTTGTCATCGAGGAGAAGCGCAGCTTTGTGGAGTTGCAACTGCGCGACCTGCTCTACAACCGCAATCCCCATCCCGTCATTTGGGGCAAGCTCGATTCCGAGGGCGACGAGTTGCTCCCGAGCAACGGCGAACTCGATGCCGAGATCATCACGAAGGCTCTCGCTCGGTGGCTGGGACCCAACCAGGGTATCGAAGGCCGACTGGCCGAGCTAGCCGAGATTGAGGCGCGGTTCACTGAGGGCAAATCCGCTCCGCCGCGCATTCCGAGCTATTGCTCCGGCTGCCCACACAATCGCTCGACGCTACTGCTGGAAGGCCAGATCGCCGGCGGCGGCATCGGCTGTCACGGCATGGCCGCGGCGCTCGGCGAAGCAAATCGCGGCATCGAATACATCGCACAGATGGGCGGCGAAGGCGCCAACTGGATCGGTGCGTCGAAATTCAGCGGCAAGAATCACATCTTTCAGAACATTGGCGATGGGACGTATTTCCACTCCGGCCGCATGGCCGTCAGTGCCGCCGTGGCGGCCAACGTCAACATCACCTACAAGATTCTCTACAACGGCACGGTCGCCATGACCGGCGGACAGGAAGCCGCCGGCGGTCTGCCGATTCCGGCCCTGACCCGCGAGCTGGAAGCCGACGGTGTCAAACGCATCGTCCTACTTACCGACGACCTCAGCCGCTACGAAAGCCGCACGGGCTTGGCTGAGAACACCGAGGTCCGTCCGCGCGAGGACTTGGAAGACGTCCTGCGTGACCTTGAGAAAACCTCCGGCGTCACGGTCATGCTCTATGACCAAATGTGCGCCGCTGAAAAACGCCGCCGCCGCAATCGCGGACGGATGGCGCAGCCGGTTCGCCGGCTCATCATCAACGAGCGTGTCTGCGAAGGTTGCGGCGATTGCGTTGCCCAATCGAACTGCGTATCGCTTCATCCGGTCGATACAGACTTCGGCCCGAAGACCCGCATTCATCAATCATCCTGCAACGCCGACTACACGTGCGCGCTGGGCGACTGTCCGTCATTCGTTAGCGTCATGGTCGAAGAGGGCACGGGGCTCAAGAAGCGCCCGCTGCCTGACCTGCCGGAGGTGGCCGTCGAAGAGCCCCCCGAGAAGGTCGCCTCGGACCGGCCCTATCACGTCCTGATGCCGGGCATCGGCGGCACCGGCGTCGTCACCATCAATGCTCTGCTCGCGACGGCGGCCCTTCTCGATGGTAAACACACCACGACGCTCGATCAGACGGGGCTGGCTCAGAAGGGCGGGGCAGTGGTTTCGCACCTCGCGATCGGCGACGACCCGATAGAGGAATCGAATCGCGTGAGCTACGGCGCGGCGGACCTGCTGCTCGGCTTTGACGCCATGGGCGCGGCGGCAGCAGCCAACCTATCCCGCACGAGCCCCGACCGCACGATGGCGGTTGTCAACTCTCACGAGAACCCAACGAACGAATCGATCCGTAAAGGCCTCACGGTACTTTCGACCGACGGGTTTTTTGCCCGTGCTGTTCGTGAGAACACCCGTGGTGAACGCAGCATCTTCCTGGACGCATCTCGGCTGTCCGAATCATTGTTCGGCGGTCACCTACAGACCAACATTTTCTTGCTGGGTGTGGCTTACCAGGCTGGGCTGCTGCCACTCCGGGCCGGTTCCCTTGAAGAGTCGATCCGGCTCAATGGCGTTCAGGTTGACCGCAATGTCGCCGCATTTCGTTGGGGCCGGCAATACATCGCGGACCAGGTGAAGGTCGAGACTCTCGTCTCGCCGCCCAAACCCGCTGAGGCTCCCCGGACGCTCGACGACCGTATCCAGCGTTTCGCCGATGAACTCGTTGCGTTCCAGAACGCCGCCTATGCCGAGCGCTACCGCCGGCTCGTCGCAGATGTCCGTGCCGCCGAGCGACGCATCGCGCCCGGTAGCGATGTCCTGGCCGAAGTCGTCGCGCGCTACTTCCACAAGTTGATGGCCTACAAAGACGAGTACGAGGTCGCCAGGCTGCTCACGCTGCCAGGTCTCGCCGAGCAGGTTGCGGCGACGTTCGAGGCTCCGGTCAAACAGATCTATCATCTCCATCCACCCGTGCTCCGCGCGATGGGGATGAAACAGAAGCTCTCACTCGGGCCGTGGGTCCGGCCTTTTCTCAAAGCGTTGGCTGCCATGAAGTCTCTACGCGGCACCGCGTTGGACGTTTTCGGCTATGCCCAGCTGCGCCGTGAAGAACGGTCGCTCATCGGCTGGTACGAAGACATGATTCGCGCCCTACTGCCTACACTCTCGTCAGCGAATCTAGATGCAGCCGCCGAGGTCGCTAAACTCCCCGACGGCATTCGCGGCTACGAGCACATCAAGCTCACCTCCATCAAGGCCGCCCGCGAGTCTGCCTCCGAATTACTCGCGCGACTCTCCCGACCCGCCGCCGCATAGCGCAACCGGGAGTAGCCTCCCGGTACCTCCTCATCTCGACAACCAAATTGAGTAGTGCTTGACGCTATGACGTTGGACCCCCTAGAATTCTATTTCTGGCTGACTCATCATGTATTTAGGTTTACCTAATTCACTGCGATTCGCACGGCTGTGGATCATCGGCAGCTATGTGTTGGTTTCAGTCCTTGCCGCGCAGCCCTCCGCGACGGCTGACAAGGACTCTGTCGAAGCGCGCTTCGAGATGCTCGAAGAGCGGATTCGTCAACTCGAATCCGAACTCGCGGAACTCAAAGGCGAGGCGAAAGACACTCCCGAGGAACCCAAGACCGCTCCGCCAACCGTCGTGGCCGCTGCGCCGCTCCCCACCCCCGCGCCGCAACCAATCGTCGAGCGAACTCCGCCCATGGCCGAGGTCATCCCGACCGGTGGCAGCCGATCGTCCCGCGAATACTCGACCGAGACCCGCATGCCCTTTTCGGGCTACATGGATTACCACGTCAACAAGGCGGAAGGAGAACCGGCCGTCGGCGACTTCCATCGCTTCGTTCTCCTATTCGGACACAGCTTCAGCGACCGGATTCAGTTCTGGTCCGAGCTCGAACTCGAACACGCCTTTGTTGGGGGCGGCGGACCCAGCGGTGAGTTGGAACTGGAGCAGGCCTATCTCGACTTCCTCATCAAGCCCTGGCTCAATATCCGTTCCGGCATCATGCTCGCCCCGGTCGGCCTGATCAACGAGCGGCACGAGCCGCCCACCTTCAACGGTGTCGAGCGGCCGTTCGTTGACACGGTCATTCTCCCGACGACTTGGTTCGAACCCGGTGCCGGCATCTTCGGCGACCTAGGAGGCGGCTTCGTCTACAAGGCGTACGCGATGGCGCCGCTGAACGCGTCCCAATTCAATGCCGAAGAGGGGATTCGTGAAGGCCGCCAGAAAGCCTTCGAGTCGATCGGTCAGAACCCCGCCATTACCGGGCGTCTCGAATACCACGGACTACCCGGTCTCTCGCTCGGCACGAGCTTCTGGACCGGCAAGAGCGGTTTCGCCACGCCCGGCATCAATCCGCGCGTCAACGTGTTTGAGTTCGACGGCCGCTACAGTGTTTCGCGCCTCGATTTTCGCGGCGAGTGGGCCAACGTCAACCTCGATCAGACCGAGCGGCTCAACTCGTTGCTGCAACGCACCTCCGGTGTAAACCCCAATATCGCCGAGCGAATGCGCGGATTCTACTTCGAGGGCGCCTATCATCTGCTGCCGTTGCGGCAGCGCTACGACCTCGTCGCTTTCTCCCGCTATGAGAACTTCGACACGCAGCACAGGATGGGCCGGGGCTTCCTGCCCTTGAAAGAATTCGACCGCGACGCGCTCGTCACCGGGTTAACGTTCTTCCCAGAGCCGGATGTGGCGGTCAAGTTTGACTACACCTTTTTGCGCAACCAGAGCCGGCTCATCAGGGCCCGCAATAGCCTAAACCTCGGGATCGGGTGGTGGTTCTAATGCTAGTTAACTCGCGAATTCTCCACTCTGCTCAGCGAGCCATTCCGCTGCTGGTCTTGGTTGCGCTGAGCCTGCTCGTCGTCATACCGTCGGCCCAAGTGGCCGCCGAGGACAAGCGCGATGAGGCGGACCGGGTCATCAGCATCGTGGCTGAACGCTTCAGCTTCGTACCTTCCGTGATTCGCCTGGAGCAAGGTGAAGTCGTCGAGCTGAGAATCCGCAGTCTCGATACGAACCACGGCTTCCGTATCCGCGAAGCCGGTGTCAATGTGATCGTGCCCAAGCGTGGACGCGGCGATGCCCGCATTCTCTTTCGTGCGCAAAAGAAGGGCACCTTCCCGTTCGATTGCTCGAAGGCATGCGGCGCGGGACACACAATCATGCGCGGCCGGATCGTCGTCAAATGAAGACCCGCCACCTATCGTCGGCCTTGCTTACGGCCTCGCTGCTGATCGCAACGGCCCGCGTGCCTGTGCACGCTCAGACGCCTACTGACACCCAACGCAAACTTTCACCACGTACACGGGTCTTCCAGCCCTCCGCCAAGAACCGTAAAGGTACCGCGGAAGGACGTCCGTCGCAAGCCGGCAATCCGCTAGTGGGTATCTCCGTCGAGGAGTTTGAACTCTTCCGTATTGGTCTTGACGACTTCGTCGAGGTTGAGGACGCCGGCGAAGGCCTCGGCCCCGCCTTCAACGGACTCGGCTGCGCGCAGTGTCACGCTACGCCCGCGATCGGCGGCATTAGCCCGGTCGCGGAAGTGCGCGCGGGCCACGTCGATGAGAACGGCAACTTCACGGTTCTGGGTGGCGAGACGCTCTTCCATCTCTTCTCGCTACCCAACCAGGAATGCCAGCCCGTGATTCCACCGGAAGCAAACGTCATTGCCCGCCGCATTCCGATTCCCCTTTTCGGGGCTGGACTCGTCGAAGCCATCGCGGATGACGCTATCCGCGCCCGCGAAGATCCGGACGACCAGAACGGTGACGGCATCAGCGGGCGGGCTGCCGTCGTAGTCGATATTGGTACGGGCGAAGAGCGCATCGGCCGCTTCGGCTGGAAATCACAGCACGCTACTCTGCTGACGTTCGGGGCGGACGCCTATCGCAACGAGATGGGCATCACGAACGATCTGTTCCGCAACGAAGTCGGCGCGGGCATCGACCCGGAGACGCTTGCGCTGTGCGATCCCGTCTCAGACCCCGAGGACCTCCGCGAGCCCCTAACCGGCCTACGTGGAATCGACGCTTTCGAGGCCTTCATGAAGTTCCTTGCACCTCTCGATCGCGGCCCTATCGATGAAACCGTCATTCGAGGTGAAACTCTCTTCACGTCCGTCGGCTGCGCAAGCTGTCACACACCTCTGATGATGACCGCCCAAAGTCCCAATCCGGTCTTCGATCGTCGTGAAGTCCATCTCTTCTCCGACCTTCTACTTCACGATGTTGCTACGGGAGACGGCATTCCGCAGGGCTCGGCCCTGGCAAACGAAATCCGGACGCCCGCTTTATGGGGGCTACTCCACCGCCGCCCGCTTCTCCACGATGGCAGCGCGGCCACCCCCGAGGATGCACTCCTGCGCCACGGCAATGAGGCGCAACAATCGGCGGACAACTACCGCTCTCTCCCCGCCGAAGACAAGTCCGCCCTTCTCGCGTTCCTCGACTCGCTCTAGGGCGGCGCGCGAAAAATCCTATTTCTCATAGACCTTGTTGCTAAAATGGTTGCGGACTCCCTTAGGAGGGGCATATGCGCTTTGATCGACGCGAATTCCTAGCCGCCGGTGTTGCGGCCGCTGCTGTAGCTTGTGGCCAGAAAGCTGACGAGAACCAAGCCGCCGCATCCACGGCTGCAAGTTCAGCCAGCAAACTCGGCATTCCGGGCCCCTATCCGGGACGCGTGGTTGCTGTCAACCACCCGGGCAGCATCATTTCCGACCAGTATCAGGCCGAGCCTGTCCGCCAAATGATGGAGCGCGGCATGCTCGAGTTGACCCATGCCGAGAACTGGGCCGACGCTTGGCGCGAGTTCTTTGAGCCCGGCGACGTCGTCGGCATCAAGCTCAACCCGGTCGGGCAGCCCGCCGTCATTTCCGCGCCCGAAGTGCTGCATCCGATCATCGACGGCCTCGAACAGGCCGGCGTCAAGCGCAAGGATATTGTGGTCTACGACCGCTACGAAGACCAGTTCATCAACGCTGGGTTCGACAAGTGGCTGCCGGAAGGCATTCGCTGGACGTCGGCCTCCAAAAAATACCTTGATGTTCAGATGGACATGGAGGGCTACGACCGCGACACCTACATGGAGATGCCGCTGGTCAACCCCGACTACAAAGAGGACTATAGCCTCAACGATCCGCATATACGCCGGTCCTACGTTTCCAATTTCTTCAGCAAAGAGATCAACAAGATGGTCAACCTTTGCCTGTTGAAGCATCACCAATCGGCCGGGGTCACTCTAGCGCTAAAGAACCTTTCTCACGGCCTTGTGAACAACGTCAATCGCAGCCACGCCTCGACGACGGCGAACGCCTGTGGCTTGTTCATTCCCGCTGTGGTCGACCTGCCGATCGTGCGGCAGAAGAACGTCCTCAACATCCTCGATGGCGTCAAGGCTGCTTACCACGGTGGTCCTGGCGGAACGGTTAGCAAGTACGCCTGGGAGCACAAGACGATGTACTTCGCGACGGACCCGGTCGCTCTCGACAAGACCGGCTGGAAGGCGATTGACCAGAAGCGTGCGGAAGTCGGTGTCGCTCCGATCGCGCTGCTCAAACCTGACGAGGACAGCAAATGGCTGAATTGCCACGTCGAGCACATTGAGCTTGCCGGCAACTTCGGCCTCGGCGTTTTTGACGACGAGAAGATTCGCGTCAAACGTATCGATCTGGCGTAGCTGCTTGCTGGTCCCGTAGGTACGCGGGTGTGCGGAAGCGCACCTTTGGCCAAGTGCCTGTAAATTTTTTTGAAACCGTTTGGGTCTCCTGCTACTCTGACTAGTAAGAGTGTGGTCCGTGGGCGTTACGTCCGTAACAAGCCTGATATTCATCTTTCTGTTGCTGTTCCCCGGGGCGGGCTCCGCCCAAGAAGCGGGGTCTGCGATTGTCGGCCAAGCCATTGTCGCTGGGCCGAATTCTGAGCGCTTTGGCGCGGTGGGCGCACAGATGCGCCTGGAATCCATTGCAGAGGCTGACCCGTCGGTCGAATTATCGGAAGAAGAGGCCCCGGCCACCGGACTAAGTACTGACACCAATGAACTCGGGATCTTCCGTTTCACCGCCGTGCCCGACGGCTGCTATGTGATCGTCGGTACGGCCCCGGGCATGACGGGCCAAAGCGACATCTTCTGTGTGCCCGGCGACGAGCAACCCTTCCGGATTGATATCGACATGCAGGTTGAGGCCGTCGTCGAATCCGTCGAGGTCACGGCCTCCGCGATCACCATCGATCCCACCGAGACATCCTCGTCCGGGTCCGTCGGCGTTTCCACGATGGACAACGCGCCCAAGGCGAATAAGAGCTACCAAGACGTGATGCCGCTAATCCCCGGCGTACTCCGAGGGAGACAAGGCGAGATGAACATGAACGGCGTCCGCGCTACGCAGAGTGGCTCGCAGCTCAACAATGTTGATGTCACGGACCCCGTTGCGCGCACATCGCAACTGACTCTACCGCTCAGCGTGATCTCGAACGTGCAAGTGCTCTCCACACCCTATGACGCGCAGTACGGCGGCTTCGCCGGCGCGGTATCCACCGTCGAGACCAAACCGGCGGACATGGAGAAGTTCCGGGCCGGTCTGCAAAACTTTGGTCCACGCATCCGCCGTCGAGACGGGGCCATCATGGGGATCGAGTCGTTCACGCCTCGGTTCACGGCCAACGTGCCGATTAAGAAGGGCCGCTTCGCCCTGCTTCATGCCACCGAGTACCAGTTTGTGCGCGCCGATCAAGAAGACGCGAAACTGCCGTTGCTGGAACGGGATGTCGAACGCGAATCGCTGAGCGTTTATACCCAGTTCGACGCGCAGTTGACAGAGAAGAACCTCGCCTCGATCAGCTTGCTGCTCTTCCCGGAGAAGCTCAATTACTTCGGTCTCAATGCATTTACGGTGCAGCCGTCGACCCCAGACTTGCGGCGGCGCGGAAAGCTCTTGAACCTGCGCGACACGCATGTTTTTGAATCCGGTGCGCTGTTGCTGACGAGTGCTTCCTATCAAGATCTCGATCACGACGTGCTACCACGCAGCTACGATCCGGCGATTGTCGAGCTTGAGACCACGCGTGGCGCATTCTTCAATCGACAGGCCCGCCGCACGGAACGCGGCACGCTATCCGGACAGTATCAATTCGCCCCCAGGGGTTCGCATCTGATCAAGACCGGCATTCAGATGGGCCGCGAGACGTACCGGGGCGACCAGACGTTCAATCCGATCACGTGGCTGGGGGCCAATCAACGTATCGTCTCCCAACTGGACTTCACAGGCCCAACGACGGTCCGTGCGAGCAAGAATGAGATCGCGGCGTTCTTGCAGGACAAGTGGTCGGTATCCGAGGAGCTAACCCTTGACCTGGGTGTAAGGCTTGAGCGCGACTCATTGGCGAAAGATTGGAATCCATCGTATCGAGCCGGCTTTGCCTACGCCTTTGGCGGTGGCTCGCGCACGGTACTGCGCGGCGGCAGCGGGCTCTTCATCGACCGTGTGAGCATGCTTGTGCCGACCTTCACGCAGTTACCGGTGCGCACGGAAACGCGCTTCAGCCCGGCCGGTGACGTCACGTCGGTCCTTCGGTTCAACCCCCGCATTGATGGCCCCATTCGTAACGCCCGAAGCCTCGGTTGGAACCTGCAGCTCGACCATGAGTTGATGAATGACTTGTTCCTGCGCGCGGGCTATCAACAGCGGCGCACGACCCGCAATTTTCTCATCGAGCCCACCTTCTTTTCCGGGGCGAACGACACGGAAGGTTCGCTGGTCCTTGGCAATGAAGGACGCGACTACTATCGCGAGTATCAGTTCACGGCACGATACCGGCTGAAAGGGTCAGGCCACGTCACGGCATCTTATGTGCGGTCCTCGTCGGTCGGAGACCTCAACGACCTGGGCTCGATCTTCGCGCCGACGCCGGCGACCTTCATTCGTCCCAACCAGCGGGGGCCCCTGAAGTTTGACGTGCCCCACCGCTTCCTCACGTGGACCGAGATTCCCGGGCCGTTCAGAACGACATTGATTCCCGTCTGGGAAGTGAGAAGCGGTTTTCCGTATTCCGAGACCAGCGAACTCCGCGATTTTGTCGGTCCCCGCAATCGCGCCGGGCGCTTGCCGGTCTACAACTCCTTGGATTTCCAGGTGTCGAAGCGGCTCGCGATTAAGCTTGCGGGTAAGGAACGAGAGATACGCGTCGGGATCAGGCTCTTCAACATCCTGAACAACTTCAATCCACAGGATGTGCAGGAGAACCTGTCGAGCCCCTACTACGGAACCTTCTATCGCGGCGTCAAGCGCAAGATCCGCGCCTTATTCGAGATCGGCCGGACCAACGACGCCTCCCCTTAATTCAGCGG
>Ga0302123_10000711_pt1 | contig 25277 bp, 38 predicted proteins | sample CB21_321_MG_FD_203109 | JGI IMG/M metagenome (GOLD analysis project Ga0302123, IMG submission 203109) | Marine microbial communities from Western Arctic Ocean, Canada - CB21_32.1 | ecosystem: Environmental > Aquatic > Marine > Oceanic | place: Canada: Western Arctic Ocean | collected 2017-09-28 | reverse complement strand
CAAACAAATTGAACTCTGCCGTTCTTACTATTAGCATCCATTTCTCTTTGTGCTATTCTTTTAGATTTCATACAAGCAGATAGGTTTGGTTTGAAAACGTGTTCTATCATTTTGCCATTAAGAATTAATAATAAACCAATAACACCTTCTTTGTTTAGATGTGCTTTACCTGGCTTATAATCTAACGCCATTGTTTGCGTAGATAGGAATAGTATGGATAGAATTATTAATAAACACTTTTTCATTAACACTATTTATTATGATTAGTAGTTTAAACGATTAGTGAGAGTCGCCGTTATTGGCTTTTAAACTACGTTGACCATCTTTTAGCTTCTCAACATCGTCACTTAGGTCTTTAACATCTTGTTGTAGTCTTGTGATGTTAACACCGTTGTTCATCATGTCTTCTAGACGATTCTGTATCTTCTCTACTTGGCCTGCTATGTGTTCAATAAGCATGAATTGTTCTGAGTCTGCTGGTGGTGAACCTAATTCACCACGTGGCCATTTAATTCTAAACTCTGAATTCTTTGATTGTTCACCTTCTAGTCTCTGAACTGCTTGATTAACATCTTTTTCGGCTAGTTGGGATTTAGTTTCCAACATAGTAATTCTTTCAGCAACTCCGAAGTATGCCCATACACCAATAGCAACTGCACCCATGATGGAAATTAAATTCCTCATAGGCATTGATATTGATGTGCTATCGCTAATTTTCATTATTTTTTCTTATTAATTTTTTTCTTTAATGTATATTTTTTGCCTTTAATTTTGTATACTCTTTTTTTCTTAGGTGCTTTACCACCAACCCAAGCCTCGTTAATATCTGCAGTAGATTTGTCATCACCTTTATAACGTCCACGTTTAGTTCTTGCACGTTTAACTTCCATTGCTTTAGTTAAAACTAAAGGTTTGTCGTATGTGCCGATTACTCTTTCTAGCCATGTCCACATAGTAGTACTCCTTCTTTATTTTTTAAATGGATTTAAGTTTTTAATACCGTTAGTTGCACTTTTAGTTGTTGACTTAACGCCGGACCCAACTTTACTTGCTAGGTCTTTTGCTTTACCAACTACGTCGGGTATTTTAACCTTTGGTATTTTTATTTTTGGCAGTTTAAACATAATCTTATCTTAAGCTCTCCATGATGGCTTTAACAAAATCTGCATTTGCTTTTTTTGTTTCATCACATATTGTTCCTGCTGTACTAACCGTTTCGCCACAAAGTTCTTTTGAAACTTCAATACACCATCTTTTTAATTCTTGTAACATTTCTTCTCCTTATGATTTCTTTTCTCTTTTATATAGAGTCCACGCACCATAACCAATTGCTCCCCAAGCCGCTAGTTTGGCTAATGGTCCTGCAATTAATATCACAACGCCTACTGCTATTAATACAGTACCATCCCATGATGTTCTTTCGTCTACTCTATCTTTTACCCACTTAATTGGATTCATAACGTATCCTCCTGTTGCAATTATATGTGCATATTTATCCAAAAAACTCCACCAGATCTGGTATATAATCCTTTAATTTTATACCTCTATGAGTATCTTGTATAGTAGTGAACTCTAATAGTTGTTTTTTAAGTCCTGTTATGTCTCTTTCTTTATATGCTTTAAGTTTTTCAGCAAAAGCAAATATTCCATATCTAATTAATTCTGGATGGTTTGCTTGTTTCTCTTTGTGAATATTTGCTACAATTTTTTTAATATACCATTCTGGAAGAATGTCCCAATGCATAAAACGTGGATCGTTTAGAACTTCGATCATTACAGGTACTTGTGTTTCATTTACAGCTAACGGAGTAAGTGTTTTTATAACATCGATAGTTGAGTGTATGTTCCACATTTGTAATACAAAATTAAATCTTAATGTTGAATTTTTGTTTAATGTTTTTACAAACGCATTGTACTTTAAAATATTTTTGTAGACAGTATTATATACTGCTGGATATCTTACATACTCATAAGTTTTATCAATACCATCCATACTAATAATAAGATCAAGTTTTTTGAATTGTCGTACCATGTCAAAAAATTTTGGATGAATTTTTGTTGCATTAGTAGTGACGTCGAGTATAATATTTTTTGCAACGCCGGTATCAATACAATGTCGTAATAAATCAAAGAACTCTGGATTTAATGTTGGCTCACCTCCGGTAACGTGAATAAGTTTACTCTTTACTGCTACCTCTTTTATTTTGTCCATGTTGGTTTTATTCTTTGGCCATGCATAGTCTTCTTTAAAATATCCATCATAATATTTCCATGATGTATCTTTGTTTGGATCTTTTTCTTTACTGTTCCATCCAAGTGCTTTCCATTCTTTCCAAAGTTCACTAGATGCATAAGGAAAACACATTTTACATTTTAAATTACATTTGTTTCCAAGTTTAAAATCTACTTTTTTAATGCTGTATTCTGTTGTATTATTATTCTTAGCAAAATATTCTTCATTAATAACGGTTCGAACAGAACGATCATATAGCTTTTCATTTTTATAACAGGTTACACATTCAGGTAATAGCTTACCTTCTAACATAGATTTTCTTACGTTGTTAAGATAATCACTGTTAAACCAGTTGTCGATACTATCTATATCTTTAATAGAAGTTTTTTCTGTAGAAAGTAAAGCAGTCCATTGTGCTTCACAACACATTTGCATACGTCCAGTTGGCGTAACAGTAATACTATCAAATGGTACTCTACAATAAGATTTTGAAACTTCTTTCATATTAAAAATAATGAGCTAGTTCAGGAATATAATTTGCAATATTAATATTTCGGTGGTTGTCTTGTGTTGCAACAAATTGTTTTAATTCTTTCCACTCATTTTTATTTTGTTTTGTATTATAGTTCTTAAGGTTAATTAAACAATCTTGTATAACAGCATTCATTGTTTCGTTGTTTGATGATTGTTTAAGCATTATTAATTTCTTTATTTGTTGTACAATATCTTTAGTATCTAACAAGTTATAAGACATAAAAGATGGATCTTCTAAATAAATTATCCCGGGTTCGGAATTAATACAAAGAGGAGTATATTTTTCTATAAAATTACTAAGGTGGTGCAAATTAAAAACTTGTAAACAAAAAATAATAGTAAATCTAGAGTTAGGTTTATTCTTTAACCAGTTATGATAAAAATTTGTGTTCTGTTCGATAATATTAAAGTTTCCGGGATACCTAATATAGTTAAATGTATCGTTCAAGCCATCGATACCTAGTGATACCGAAACAGAGTTAAACTGATCAGCCAGGTCAATAAATTGAGGAGGTATAACTGTTCCGTTTGTTACAATATCAAAATCAATATTTCTTGCATAGTTGTTGTCAACACAATGTTTCATCCAATTAAACAAACCTTTATGTAATAGTGGTTCGCCCCCGGAGAAGTGAAAACGTTTGTGATGTTTGGCCATGGCTTTTAATTTTTCAATATTCTTTTCCTTCGTTGGCCAGTTATAGTCAACTTTATCTTTAGTTGAACTTTTTACTATCGGATCGTTGTTTTTCCAACCCAGTTCTTGGTATTCCTTTTGTAATTCACTACTAGTACATGGGTGACACATTTTACATTTTAAATTACATTTGTTGCCAAATTTTAGGTGTACAGCTTCGAAGTTAATATGGTCTAGTGGTTTGTTTTTATTTTTTTTAAAATAATTGTAATTAGCTTCTTGTCTAAATGATTGTTTACCACGTTCCTCGCATTGGTAACAACCAATGCATTCCTTTAAAGGTTTACCTTCTAGCATTGATTTACGCACTTGGTTCATATATGAACCATGAAACCAATCATTAATGTCGTCAACATCGTTAATATGTTTTTTATCGTCGGGAAACGTATAGTCGTGTTTTGCGTTAGTTCCATATGGAAAAAAATTATAATAACAAAATTTCATTAAGCCAGATTTATCTACAATGGCTTGTTTAAAAGGATATCGACAATATGTTTTAGGAATTTTTTTCATGAATATATTTTAAAATTAAATGATTGTATGCATCTAAATATTGCATATCGTCTTCTCTAGGTACAACCTCAACTTGCTTCTTCAATTCTTGTTCAATAGAACTATTATTAACATTACCTAATGCATGACGTAATGCTCCCGGTCTTTCAACAAACCCAGCCGACATATATGAATAAATGTTACCGTTAGGAACTACACAAATTTTTACTTGTGGAGATTGTTTTGGACGCAATTCGTTATAAGTTACTCGCATTAGATGTGTGTCTTCACCATGCATGGCGTCTTGCAGTGCGTAACCATAATCAATAGTCATGTTCATTTTTTTAATACGTTCGTCAAATGCTAACAGTGTGTCTTGAACTTTGTTTCGTTCGTTAATCTTATATTGGAACGTATAGTCCTCTCTTAACGATAAGTTACTTGCACCACCTATATCTTGTATATAATTTATGATGCTATGTAAATTTTCAAAATGTTTTGGTAATAAAACATAGTTTAAAAATAATTTAGTCTTATCATCTCGTTTATTGTAATTGGTTAAATTTTCTTTTACAACTTGCCATCCTAGGTTATGTCTAGTTGTTGCTACATATTCTTCATTATCTAATCCATACAAAGATATTCTTAAATGATCTAAGGAATTTATGTAAGGATTTTTTGATATTATTTTATCATTTAATAAAAATCCATTAGTAACCATTCTTGATTTATATCCTTTATCAATTAAATCTTTACATATATCATTGATGTAAGGACTAGTAAGAGGTTCCAATCCTCCAGTAATACCAAATCTATTTTTATCTTTGCCATCGTCTTGTTCTATAATTTGTTTGTATACATTTTTACTTTTCTTTATAACAGCATCATAGTTTCGTCCACAATACAAGCATTTGAACATACAACTAGTGCCAGGATATAAGTTTATTCTATAAGGATATTTGTAAACACCATCAATAGCGGCTTGAATTGCTCCACTCTCAATGATAGGTTGTAAGGTTTTCCAGTAAGGAGAATGCTCTATAGGCTTCATATTGTTAATTATTGGAGCCAGCTCATTGGTTGACTATATTGTGATATATGTTATTATATACATATATTATGATAAATATGAATATGAAAAAACTGATAGCAACACTATTTGCAATAGTATTTTTAACATCGGCTTGTTCTGTAAAGAACCCATCACTTGCTTATGGCAAGAAATGTATGGTTGAAGACGAACAAGTAGTTTATTCTTATGTTTGGTTATTTGATTCTGAATCAGGATTAAAAGCAACAAAAGAACAGTGCTCTCAAATAGCAGAGTAATAGACTACTATAAGTACTACAACAGGAGTTTAAATAATTGATAATGAAACGATTATTAGGTGCAATATTACTATTAACGGTTTTAAATGGATGTGCAGGTCTTCCATTAGTAAGTACCCTTGAAGGCAGTCTTTCAATTAATGGAGCAATAGGAGCCGCGACAGGAAAATACGAAACCCAGGCGGTGAATGCTTTAGTTAATCTAGCGTCACATAAATCAACTGGCAAAACAGTAAGTCAACATTTGTACGCGGCAGTTGAAAACAAATATACAAAAAAACGTCTTGAAAAACACTTTAAAAATAAAGAATTATCAGTTACTAATTTTGAAATTGCAAATAAATCTTTAAAGAATACCTGGCACGGGATTAATTCATCGGTATCAACAGCAAATTATACTTTGTTAGACAAGTATGCACCAAATTTTAGAGTTAAACTAAGACATCCAGAAAAAACTTTCAATACACCAATACCAACAGTACAGATTAACCAACACCAAGCAAGTATAAAACGTAGTTACTACATGGTTGTCCAGTAATAAATTAAAGTAATTTATGTATAAACTGTTAATACTAGCATACCTAATAACCCAAAGCCCAATAGAAACACAAAGAACATTTCAAATGCAACAAACATTTGACACAATGGAAGGGTGTAAAAAAGAATTACTACTACAAACAAGAGACAACGGTACCTATGATGTATTATGGGAATTTGTTGTAGACGGAAACTTTAAATGGGATTGGCTTGTTGCCGGTTGTAAGAACGACGAAACAAAAGAAGAGTTTAGAATAGAACCAACATATCCATTAGGCAAACCCGAAGAACTTGAAGGTTTAAATTTTTCAAACGAGAGATTTCAAAAAGTAATTTAAATTATTTTGTATGTAATTCAGTTGGTTGTTTTTTACAGACGTCGTCTGTTGCACCAAATATACAACCAAGTGCCTCAGCAATTGATTCCATATTGCCAACACTATCAAGTACAGTAACCGTTTCTTTTTTACCAGAATCAATTTTAGGTTTGGCACAACCAAACAAACCAAGTAGAATTAGTATTATGGCGAGAGTCCATATTATATTTCTTTCGAATTTTTTATCCATTACAACAACTCAATACATCCATCATAAAGTAATGATATATTAAGATGCCAACTATAATTCCTTCTAGCCATGCCGCATATGCACACCACACTGGATATTTTCTAATTAATGCAATCTTCCAATCCCAAATATTTTTCATGAATTTTTTTATAATCTTTTTCATAGTGTATTATTTACAACTAACGGTGTAGGACTTTTATTTGCTTTTAATGATTTTGGTATCTGCTATTTTGTCTTTGTTTATACCACTTTTGATTGTGTAAGATAAGGTTCCATTTGCTCCTGCTTCAACGGGTCTACGGTGTGATCTAAACAGCATAGTTTTCCATTTTTGTTCCTTCAGCTTTTCTGAATAGTTAACTAAATGTTTTTTATCTCTCATGGGTAAGTTTACTTATGTGAATTAAGCAGGTCAGATATGCAACTTTTACATGGTAATATATGTCTATATACAGTTGCTCCTTCACGCCCTTTACCATGCGTGTACGCCGCTCTATGCACGTTTAAACGGTAGACATAAGGCAGTTTATCGTGTACTATTTGTAAGTTAAGGCCCTCATAGCTCAATTGGTAGAGCAACTGATTTGTAATCAGTAGGTTCCCTGTTCGAGTCGGGGTGAGGGCACCAAAACCGTTAAACACCAACCATGCTTCTAGAAGAAGAAACATGGTTCTTTTGGTGTTTTTGGTATGTTTGGTAATACTTAATAAGGTTGGGGGATTAGCTCATCTGGGAGAGCGCCTGATTTGCATTCAGGAGGTAGCAGGTTCGATCCCTGTATCCTCCACCAATATTGGATTGACATTGATATACTATTGTTGTACTATAATAGTATTATGGAAACAATCAAAAAACTTATTGATAAACCAGCGGCATGGATGTATTTTATTCTTGTTGTTGCTTTATTGATCATAGTATCAAATAACTCAAGCACAATCAATGACTTAGAAGCCGACCTAGTAGTTGCTAATGCTGAAATCTCAACAACCGACAGTACGTTAGAAGCGATGTCAAACGAGATAGCAGTTCGCGATGATGCGATAGCAGGATTAACTGTGTCAGCCAAAGATGCAATAGCAGGATGGGAATCGGTTAACATTAAGCTGAACGACTCTGATTCTTTAAGAGGAGAATTAGAATCACAACTTGCTGATGCGGATTCAACACTTGCTGATGTGCAACAAGAGTTAAGCGATACTAAAACATTATTAGATGTTTGTGTTAACACACAGGCACAATAAATTATAAAATCTGGGGGTGTAGCTCAGTTGGTTAGAGCGACCGCCTGTCACGCGGTAGGCCGAGGGTTCGAGTCCCTTCACTCCCGCCAAAACGAGTTCGATTCCCCCAGGTACTCTCCACAACGTACAATAATTAATTGTGTGAAACGATTTTATTCAATTAAATTAAAAGAGCATAAAGAAAATATTCCTGTATACGTAGCAAAGATGTTATTAGTAAAAGAATCAAAATTGATAAAATATCTGCTTGAGTATCGTGCAATGAAATGGGTATATAGAAAAAGCACTAACACACTAGACGTATATGCAAAAGAAAAATATCTAATGTTTGGAAAATTAAAATATCCAGATATGTTTGGACGCAAAGGAAGAATGGGGTTTATGGAATTGTATATTTCTCATCAGTTACAAAGATCAATGGAATTATCAAAAGGTAGTATGTAATGGAACTAGGACACTTCTCAGATAAAGGAATTCCTGTAAACAATAATGCCGAAGGTATCAAAGTAAATTCGTTAGGATATCGTTGTCCAGAGTTTAGTCCTTTACCAGAAGGAAAAAAGAATGTTATTGTATTAGGATGTTCACACACATTTGGTGTTGGGCATACAGAAGATACACACTGGGTTGCTCATTTATCAAAACACAATACAAAACAATTAAGGTATTGGAATCTTGCTGTGCCTGGGTGTTCTGGAGATAGAATGGTACGTATTTTATATGGTGCAGAAAAAGTTTTATTTCCTAAATTTATTATTTGTTGTTGGCCAAGTAGCAGTAGAAGAGAACGTTTAGATAAAATTCCTATAGATTTATTTGGACGAGACAAATATAATAGATTTGAAACAGAAGATACCGATCAGCAAAACTTTTTAAAGAATGTTTTTTTAGTACAAAAACTTGCCGAATACAATCAAGCAAAAGTGTTTCATTGTTTTGCAGAAGAAATATCAACGTTACCAGCAAATATAAATGTAATGGATTATGCTACACTTAACAGTTGTTGGCCACCATGGGATCAATACCTTGGAAAAGAATCACGTAGAGAAAGAATAACTAATCCAAATGTAGCACAAGACGGAAAACATTATGGAGATAAACATCATTTAGGTTTTGCAGAACTATTACTGAACAAGTTCTCATCAAAACTAAAATAATCGTTAATATTAATTTTTCTAAGATAGTCTTGTTTTTTAATAAACAACGATAAATTAGGATTGTTTGCAATAGTTCCACCATCAGTATTATCCGAATCGGTTGCTATTTGAGAAGCCATAGTGTGTAGTATTTTATTATTACTTGATAAAAATTCTATTTTTGCATTAACAGTAAAAGGATTTTTATATTTTACATTTAATACGTCGGGCATATTTAAAAATGCCCAATCGTGATCAATATTATTATCAGATGCATATTTTATAATATTTGGAAAGTCTTCTATGTTTAAGCAACTAACAGTAGTCCAAAAATTTAGTTTAAGAAGTTTATATTGCTTTTGTAGTTTTTTATATTCTTGTACAGTTTTTGTAAATTTTTCCCATTTAATTGGCCAACGTACATAATCATGAACGGTACCGACACCATCAAAACTTATTGTAACAATAACCATAATTTTCTTTTTGAGTAGTGTTATTATTTCATTAATCATTCTTGAACCATTAGTATTCATTCTAACTATTTTAGTATTCACCGGGAGATTGTTTAATATCCTTTTATAGTTTTTACTTGCAGTTGGCTCACCACCATTTACATCTACCTCAATTATTCTGTCCTGCGGAAATTTCCAAAACTGTTTATAGTTGTTTACACGGATGTATTTTTTACTTGCAAGGCTACCAATTTTTGTACTCAATCCATCATAACAAGTTTGACAAGCACTATTACATACGTTGTCTAATACTCCACCGATAATAAGATAGTTTTCTTTTACTGGGTGTAGCATCTTGTGTCTCGCAATACTTTTAGTTCGTATGCTTTCTCCAGTAACTTTTTCAGTACGTTGACAACGCACACACTCTTCTGGCCACTTGTCTTTGTCCATTGTGCGTTGAATGTTACGTAGCCAATCGCTTTTTTCTAATTCATAAAATGTTTTAAACCCAACAGTAGTATTCATATGCCCACACTTACCAATAGTACCGTTTTGATTTATTCTAGCAAAGTGATTAATTCTTGGGCAAAACATTTATTAAATCCTTTATAACAGTTTCTAACGTTGGTCTCTTGTGCATATATTTTTTTATTAATTGCTCATCAATCTCAGTAAATTTTTTTATAGGATCAACAGTAATGTCATCATACTCTTTCCCTTCTTTGCTTTTAGATAATAAATTGTCTAAAGTGTACATTGGTGTTAATTGTATGTCACCATCAAAATATTTTTTTAAATGTAGTAGCCAAATAAATTGCGGAGCAAAATGCAAATCAATTAATTTGTTAGTACTGATATAATCCATTGCTTCATTAACAGTTATTTTCATCATATAAGCTACTTTGTTTACGCCTGATATAAATCGTTCAGTTGGATCTCTTAAAATAACAACAATATTTTTTAATTTTTTAATGTCGTTATTAATAATCAACTTGTCTTTTTGTTTCATTAGTTTAGATGAGCCATTTTTAAATATTGGATAAACGTATAAGCCTTTAATCTTTATAACTTTACAATCTCTGTTTAGTAAAGTATTCCAATTTGATAACATTATAATGGTGTTCCTTGAGTTTCCAATACTTGCTTGACGTATGCCTCAGCAGAAATACTCTTAGGATCACTAAACGATTGTGTGTTAACACTGCCAGGACGGATCAAAGACATTTTGATATTACTAGCCTGTGCATTTAGTTGTTCATGAGATAGTTCCAAACTCATTTTTTGATTGCGATACTGCATTGACTCACGCATAGTAAGTCCATTAATTTCTATATCGTATGAGTTAGTACACAGTTTTGTTGATATATTCCAGATATAGTGAACATCTTTGTAAAGTTTCCATCGGTGCCAAACTTCAAATAATAACTCGGTCTGAGCATAAAAACTTATTGCATTATTGATAAAAAGCTCACAAGGTTCAATTATGGATGCTGTGTGAACTGTCCTACGAATGTTTTCTCCGTCACTTCTAGAAATACCAATTATCTCGTGTCCACGTGCAGATAATTGCTCCGCGAATGCTTTACCAATTCCGTGTTTATGACCTGTTATAGCTATTTTCATTTTGCTCTGTTTCAAACGTATTTAAATACAGTATATGAAATCATATTTTATTCTGACTTGTGAAAACCAAGAAAAAATTGCAGAAGGTTTGTATAATTTTTTAGAGGCAAACGATTTAATAGAAACAGCTAATTCCTTTTGGAATGCATTAACCAGACAAGATGTAATAAAAGTAATTAATACCAATCCAGATCTTATGGAATGGTTCTCATCAATGAATTTAAGAGTACGTGATATAAGTTGGACAATCTATTCAAAACAAAATAAAACCAGTATGCATACAGACGAGCCACCGGTTATTGCAAAGATTAATTTTCCTGTGTTAAACACACAAGACACATATAACATTTGGTTTGATAAGAATAAAAAAGAAATCGATAGAACCGAATCTACAAGACCTATTGTGTTACGTTCAAATATACCACATACAGTTGAAATGGGACCTAATGCTACATATCCTAGAATTCAGTTTAGCTTTTGTTTTTATAACGAACCGCTTCACTTATTAGGGTAGGGCACTCAATAAATCTATCATTGCGTTTTTGTATACGTTGTACAACATTGTCTAGTTGATGTTTGTAATCTGGTGTTTCAAATATGTTTTGTGTTTTAAAATCGTCCATGGTACCCCAGTCTTCTATTTTGTTTAGCCAAACCCTATCAGCACCATATTGCTCACCTAGGTCAATAATGTTTTCCATTTCGTGATAGTTGTCTTTTTGCACAACAAAGTGTATTATAAATCTAAAATTATGTTTCTCTTTTAATTCGGCTATGCAGTCTAAGTTCTTTCTAATTTTATCCCAATTACCACCTAGTCTTAATTTCTCATACGTTTCTTTACTTGCACCATCAATGCTTACGCCTAGGTCTCGCAAGTTGTTTATAATGTATGGTACTTTGGTATGAAACTCTTTAAACATAAGTCCATTAGTTAATATGGAATACTTGATATTATTTCGCTCCGGAGTTTGTTCCATGAAGTGTCTATATACGTGTGAAGCAAAAGGATCTCCATCAGATCCTATATGCACTTGGATTGGATGCGTATATGTGTACAACCAATCATTTATTTTATCTGCAAGTTTAATTCCTAACTTAAATGCAGAACCTTCTTTGTGAAATATTAAATCTTTACGACAGCTCGGGCACCTCAAATTGCAACTGTCATCTATAGCAAGTCTTAAATGCTGTATGCGTTCTGGCTGGCCATGCGATACAGAATCAGACTTTATGTAAGAACATTGATGTTCATTACAATAACGATACGTTCCATCAGCAACAGAACTTTGTAAGTATTGTTGCATTTTAGAATTAATAATTTCGTCTAATGTTTTTAATTGTAAGTTGCCTATGCTTTGTGGTAGCCATGATGTACACTCACAAGCATAACAAGATCCATTTTTATCTATGAGAACAGTATCGTATGGTCGCGGACATATATTTTTAATTTGTAAATTTTTCTTTGTGTCGATGTTATAATGTTCAAATAATCTTTGATTAATCATCTAGTTTTTAATTCTTCTTCGTTTTTCTTTTTCCATTCGTCCGTAGTGTTTGGATCTTCCCACTTATATACTTCTTCTTCTGTTCGACTACATCCAACACAAAAGCCACTGTTTTCATCAATACTACATACACCAATACATGGAAGTCTATATATTTCATGTGAGCTGATACTAAATCTTGCCATTTCTCTTAGGATCTGTTATCATATCCAGTGTTAGTGTAACACCGTCTGGAACAACATACGAGTCTTTTAACTTACCTTGCTCTTGCTGTTGTCGTAGGATCTTGCGATTGCGAGAACGTCTTTCTTTCTCGTACTGTTTATTTTGTTTTTTGTTGGCTCTTTCGCCGGCTTGTGCTTTATATGTGTGATGTATGCCCATACATTTTGCTCCATAATTTACTTTTAATTATCTGTTCATGACCAGTAATGTTAGATTTTTGTTATGTTAACTTAAATGCAGTTTCAAAAGGTCAGGGCACTCTGTTTTACGCAAATTTACGCATTCGCGTATAAAAATAAAAAACGCATTATAAAAATTTACGCATCGGGTAAATGATTTTTTAAACAATGTTTCATGCCGCTCATATACATTGGTTTAATTATATGTACTGCATTAAATTCTGCTTGATCTTTATATGGTGTTTCAAATGTGTAGTTAAATTTAGATTTTAAAATATTTTTTTGTATTTGTGCTTCTTTAATACTTTCAAGCATAATGTTTTCGGGCATACTCATTACTTTATAAAATATTCTTTTATCACAATATAAAGACGTAACTAGTGTATCTCCTGCGTGTGAAATTTCTCTATTATATAAACCCGGTGCATTTTTTCTTGCAAAATCGTCTTTCCATGCATCTTCGCGGTCAGTTTCTAATTCTTTTATTAATTCTTCTTTAGTCATGTCGTGGAATGCTTCTTGCCAAGTTTTTACAGGTTGGCTCCACAAATTATCTCGAGATGAATAACAATCCTTAAAATCGTCAAGTGTTTTGTTAAATTCTTCTAATTTTTGTTGTATAGATATTTTTTTTGGAATCTGTTTAGCAAACATATATTCGTAATAGAAAAACGGTTTGTGCATAAACATATTGTCTCCGTTTTGCCCAAATAATAAAACATCGGGTTTACTTTTCATGTTTGCAAGTTGCCATTGTGAGGGAAGAGTATCCCAATAAAAACAACTAGGGTCGTTCATAACTTCACCAGCAATTTTGCTTATGCTATCTTTGTCTAAAGGAAAATGGTCAACTTGTACATTTTTATTTTTTGTTTTATTGTTAGCTTTTTGCTTGTAATCAAATGGTCCATTTGAAGGAGCAAAGTGATACATAATTTTTTTAGATTCAGGAAAATATTGATCTTGTAAAACAGAATCAATGCCTTCACTTAAACTGCTTGTAATATTTTTATAATTTTGTTTAATAACTGACGCATGACTGTCCATACAAAAATGAATATATTCTTCAATTTCTGCACTTGTATTAAATGCTGGTGTTGTTGGACTTAATGCATCAAGGATTGACTTGTGTGTGTTATGAATTCTTTTAATATTAAGTATGTTATCAACAACTTCTAAACAATGATCGGGTTCTAATATAAAAGTATTTTTAAAAATGGTTTTACATTTGGACGGAGAATATTGCCTCATTCCTAAATTAGGACCCGAGTCAGTATATGCGGCCCAGTCTAGAATAAATGTTTCCCAACGTTCAAACGTTGTTAATACTTTATAATTTCGTTCTTTTTCTGGTATATTAAGCCTATTCATTACTTCCGGCATATCAATATCTTTTGAATTAAACGGAAACAAATATATTGCATTTGTAATTTCAATTCTGTCTGTTTGTCGATAAAAAATTTTAGATTGACAGAAGTAATCAACTATAACTTTTACTGATGTTTTTGTTAAAATTACTGCCCAAAATGTACCGTTTGAATTTTCTAATAAATGGGGATCTCGAAAAACAATTTCATCTATAGGTTCTTCAATAACATATCCAGAGTAAATTACAAGGTGTTCTTTGTTTTGTGTTACATTACACTTTTTATCTGCCCACCAATACCACTGTCCGTATTTGTTAGTTAATTTTTCTTTATTAGATATAAAAAATTTCAAAATTTAACTCCTGTTACTTTAATTATAATTCTATCCTTCTTGCTAGTATTTTCTGTCCAATGTAATGCCCGCCAGTTGTTTAATCTAATACAGTCTCCTGCTTTCCATATCCAATCCCAGTCATTAATTACAAATCGTTGTCCCCAAACCCGGTCCTCTACGGCAATAAACATACGCCATATATCTATTGCTGGTGTTTCTAACGAGTGTTTTAACTTTAATAAACCCGGATGCGCCATACATATATCTTCTAAATAATATCCTAAAAAATCTAAATGTGGTTTACATACTTGTCCGGGTTTTTGTATTTGTATTTTTGTATCAAGAAATACTAAATCAGACCATATTTCTTTTGCCCAATTGTTTAATTCGTTATTACGTACACTCCAATATCCTTCATCGCCTTCAGTAGCATTTTCTATTTTTATTTCTGGAACATTTACTTTTTTTAATTTTTTAAAACCCCATGCATCGGCATTTGCAACAGTTGGTGCAGTTTTATACTCGTTAATAGTTTTAGTCCAACTAATATATTCTTTTAAGTTCATCTATTGCCTTTAAGTAATTGCCTTTTGGTTTAGGCATATATTTTATGTTATGTCCAAATAAAAAATCTTGTTTAGTTGGCAGTGTGCATTCTAGCTGTTTCCTTCCTAATACAATTAATCCGTTAAGATAATACTGTGGACGTAATCCTTTGCCAGTAAGATTTGCTATTAGTTCATATACTGCTTTTGTTCTTTGGAAACATTCCGGAGTACCGTCACCTATTATTGCATAGTTTACATCGCTATTCATTAATGCGTTTAGATCCGGTAACATATGATTGTCATCGTGGTGTCCAAATATAATAAAATCGTGTTGAGTCCATCTATATTCATGACTGCTTTTTAGTATAGGAATTATATTTTGAGTATTTTTATCTATTGAATGTTTTACACTATCAAAAAATTTTTGTCTTTTATCTTCTTGTAAAAACAAATAATTGTCTACAAGGTATAATTTTTTATCAGAATCTTTTATATGTTCCCAAATATTTTTTGCCGTGGTTCCAACAAACGTGCCAAGTTCGCATACACTTTTAGCGTCACTGTTTTTAATAATATTGGTAATATAATTGTATTGTTCGTTTGTAAATCCTGACCATAAACGTTGTAATTGCATATGGGTATTTAAATGCAGTTAGCCACCGCCACAAAAAAAGGCGACATAAAGCCGCCTCTTTTTAAATATTTTTAAATGTTTATTGCAATTTAGCGATTTGTTTTACAAACCCTTTGCCTGGAAAATACTTGTCTTCCCAAGTTTGGTATAATTCTTTCGCTTTTTCTTGCATAATAGTTCTGTCTGCATCTGACAATTCAACTATTTCACATCCTGCAAGTGCTTCAAACTCTTTAGCATCTTGTGTAGTCCAACCTCTTTCAAGGTTTGCTACTTCTTTTGCTACTGTGTTTAATGCATCTTGTTCGTCTTTTGTGCAACTGTCATAAAATTTCTTACTTACTACAATGTCAGTTAAGAATAGAGAGTGACTTGATTTTAAGAAAGATTTAGCTTCTTTGAATCTAATATAAGTTGTATCTCTAAAATCAACATCTTTACTTTCTCTAGTAGCTTCTAACCCTAGTGCTTTCATATAGTCAGCAGTAATTGGATTTTTGTTTATTAAAACTTTTTTACCTTTAAAATCTTCTACTGTTGGAATTGTGTCAAAAGATCCAAACGCTCTGTATCCGCCTGAATACGTGTATGCTAAACCTTTCATACCTCGTTTTTCTAAACCTTTGTTGATGTATGTACCAATATGTCCTTCTAATACTTTAGAAGCGTGTTCGTGTGATTTAAACGTCCAAGGTAGGTCAAACGCCCTATGGTCTCCACCTAGATCAGCAACTTCAACTTGTGCTATTGAAACATCATCGTCACGTAGTGCATCAAATAAATTTGCATAAGTTACTTCTTTATTATATTTGTCTTTATATGCACCAAAGTCTTCGATAAGCTCAACTTGTAAATTTCCGTTTGTTCGTTTTTCTAATAATTCTTTAAATGTTTTTGCAGGTCTCATTACGACCTCTTTTGGACAAGGTCCAAACCCTTGCTTATTTGTTGATAATACTAACCATTTTAATGTTTTCATATGTTTCTCCTTATGCAATATGTTTATTTACCAATATTACCATAGGTGCTAACAATTTGTAAGATAATATGCATATATTATATGCGTATATAATGAATTATTGTTCTTCGTCTGAATGCAGTTCGTTTAATAGCTGTCTTAACTTGCCACCCTCAACATTGGCTTTTTGTTTAACACCCATAGCTTCGCCTTTAGTAGGATCTAGATTAGGTGTTGGATCTGATGGTGATATTTTGGATTTTTGTTTAAGGGTATCATATACAGCAGAAGACTTATAACTAAATTGTTCTTTACCTTCTTCTTCCTCAAGATTTCTTATTCTTAGGGTGTCGATATCAAATTCTAAATCAATCTTGTGTCCAACACCAGAACTTGATCTAGTTTTCATAAATTGTATTTGATATCTTCCACGCTCCCTCATAGCTCTACTAGTAAAGATACCGATCACGTTATCTGCTGTTTGTACTTTAGATAGTCCACCTGCTATATGAGAATGATCGAATTCAATTTCTTCAACACTAGCTCTGTTTAATTGAGATGCTGTTGCTAATAAGCATTGTTTCTCAACTGCAAAATTTCTTAATTCCTCTGATACATATTTGTCTTTTATAAACAAGTCACTTGGAGATACTTTTTTACTTTTTGGCATCATTAAGTCTAAGTAATCAATTAGTATACAATCTATTTTCTTATTGTTTTTAAGTTCTAATTCTTTTATATAAGTTTTAATATCCATTATTGTATAACCACTAGGCATATACTTTAATTGTAAGTTACCTGCTTTTTTCTTTAGCATTTTAACTTTCATCTCAACGTCAGACATTTGTTTCATAACAGACCTTGTTGGAATATTAGTCATCATAGCATCTATTCTCATTGCCGCTAATGATTCAGATAATTCAAAAGATATGTACACTACGTTCAAGCCAACCAGTGCCCAGTTAACTGCAAGATTTTGTAAGAACAAACTTTTTCCAGCGCCTGATCCGCCTGCAAAAATGTTTAGTTCACCTCGGTTAAATCCACCAAACAATTTCTTATCAATTGCTGGCCACCCTGTGCTGACTTGTCCGTTTGAGTTCTTTAAAAACTCTAGTCTACCTTTTGGATCGTCAAAGTAGTCTGTACCTAGATCACGAGTCAGTCCAACGTTTACTGCTTCTTTAATCATATCCTCTACTGGAGCATAGTCGCCCTTTTCGAGTAAGTCTGCCGATTGGAGTATTGCACCTTCAAGTGCCTTGTGTCTGGAAAATGTTTCAAATTCATCTAACAACCATGAGAAGTGAGATGGGTCTAAATCTTTTGCACCTTTTAATTTAATATCGTGTTTAGCATTAACCTGATCAACTTCAGGCATGACTTTGTATTCTTCTACGTAGTCTTTAATAAATTTTGCAATAGGTTGTAATTTCCTATCAAAACTTTTTGGTGCAAAGATATTACTTGCTCTTGCAAATGATTCAGCATCTGCTAAGAACATTTCTAAATAAAGTTTTTGTACGTCAAATGTATATTCAGCCATTGTTTACTCCACATTGTATTTTACAACATTCGTGAGCAGATTTAAAGTCTTTTGTTGAATTAAAAAAATCAATTACCTTTTTGTTTTCTAAAATTTCGTTTAATGAGTGTGTAGCAATATTCATTTTTGCTTTTTTAGGTGAAAATAAACTTTTATATTTGTATCTATAAGTCCCTATCCAACAACACGGATAAAAATCTCCTTCAGCATCTATGTATAAATTATGGCTTGGTAAATTGTTCTTTAAACATTGAGGACTCATATTTGCAGTGTACTCTTTGTTTACAAGAACTTTTTCTTGGTGTTTGTAATAATTGTCAACATATTCTCTATCAGGCATTAATTCTTTTTTCCCTAGCCATCTATCACTTTGTTCTAGTTTAAATTCGTCAAACGTTAATTCTTTACTTAATTTTCCTGCTTCGTAAATCTGGTGTTGGTTATGCTTAAACACAATAAACTTCCAAATAGTTTTAAATTCTCTATGTTTTAAAACTTCAATAGCTTTCATTATTGAATCCCATTTAGCATTTTTTCTATATAAATGATTTGTATCTTCTAAGCCATCTATTGCAAACGTAATGCAATCATCTTTTTGCAAAATATTTTTTAGTTTATTCCACCAGGTTATAGTTTTAGCAGAACCGTTTGTGTGTATATGTAGTTTGCAATTATTATCTTTAACTTTTTGACATAGTTCTAAAAATTTAGAATGGTATATTGGGTCGCCATTATTGCCACAGAAAGTAATTTCTGCATTTGGTCCTACAAATTTTACAATATTATTAACATTAATTTCGTGTAAATTCCTTTTTTTAAATGTTTCATAGAACCATGTTCTGTCACATAGTGGACATTCTAAAGTACATTTACTAGTTGGTTCAATGTGAAAATTAACCATACATTTTCCTTTTTAAATCTATTTTAAGTTTACTAGATTCAGTTGATTGTAAAATAGTTTGCATAACAAATAGTCTTCCATATTTTTTAACAGCATCAGCAACATCTGTAATGTCTTCATCCCACTCCGGAAATGCTACGCTCCAACCAAATTCCATTGCTTGATTGATTAATTTTTCTCCTGGTGCATCTCTGTCTGGAACAACTATTACTTGCCTATTAAGGCCACTAATCAACTCTCGCTGTATATCATTTATCTCTGACCCCAGTATGCTAACACCAGAAATGGTGATGGCATCAAACGGTCCTTCAGTTACAATAACAAATTTTCTTGTCCAGTCCTGGATATCCATGTTAAAAACATAACCAGGTTGTACATCAGTATAATACTTTACTTTGTCTGACTGATCAAATATTCTACCAGTATAACCGACTATATCACCCTTCCAATAAAAAGGAATTAATAATCTTCTATCTATATCCCAAATGTTAAGAGGAGAATACATAAAGTCATACCACTCTGCTCCAATACCTCTATTTCTTAAATAATTTAATATAGCATCTATTTTTTCCCATTGTGGTTGTGTTAAATCCTTGCTAACATATTTTTCTAACCAAAAAGATAACTCGTGTGTATTTTTAGGTAGTGTTTTCTTTTTAAATGTTACAAACTTTTTCCTTACTTCTTTTGTATCGCCTTCTTCATGACGCATAGCTTCTATGGCAAGTTTTTTAATTGTATTATCTGCTATACCAAGCCAACCCATAAACTGTTTCATTTTATGAGATAATTTTCTTCCTATAACGTAAGAGGTTTTAAATCCACAATTAAAACAATGATAAGATAATGTTCCATCGGCCGATGTCATTATGCCGCCACGTTTCTTTTTATCTGCTGATTCGCCGTTGTGTATACAACAAGGTGCATTAAAAGAAAGCCACCCACTAGGAGTTTTCTTTTTGCCACCAGGTAACGAAGTCAGAACTGTATTCTGGATCAGGTTCATACAAGTACTATTTTACTGTCTATATAGGATTTTGTCAACGATTCCAGTATTATCAGTGTCATTATCCCAACTAAATCTTACCGAGTGGTAAACTCCATAAAAATTATAGTTGGTAACACCTGTAGAACTAGAGAATGCATTTGTTGGATTTGCTTTACCGTCCATGGTAATATTAAAATAATCAGCATCTGCCGGACTAGCCGACATTGTACCTTGCACCCTAACTGTTCCTGTGAAACTTTTAGTATACACTGCAATCGTGTGTAATGCTTTATTATTATTAGTGCCTGGCTTCGCATCAATGGCTCCTGATGTGTATTGCAATGGCCCGGTGGTCACAGTAAACGATGTTACTGATGTGCTGTTGATCGCATCTGGATATGCTCCATCGATCACTTCTAGAGTACCTGCGGCATTGTACCCAGTATCAGCATATGTGACTTCTCTTGAATTATCAGATTTAACTTCCCTAACTGAGAAGTTATAAAATTTAGCCTCTAATTTTAATAAATCGCCGTCAGTAATTGTTACTGATGCTGTGCCTTTTGCGGATACTGTTGAACCATCATCTAATATGGTTAAATTTCGTGTTAATGCAGAACGTTTTGTTTCAGCATCAATTATATTAAACTCGTATGTTTTAGCCGTAATATCCTGTGCTTTCTGATCCTCATTTTTAAATGAGAATGATACAGGGTTTGATACGCCTCTATGAAGTGTTATACGTCTATCGTACACTTTCGAATTCCTTCCATGATAACCACTTATATAACCAATTACCAGATTTGATAGTAAATACCTTGTTACTGTTTGCATAATACATATTTAACAGTATTTATTGAAAGACTATGAACGAACTTTTTAACACACTAAAAGATAAATTCCCATTCTTGAGCCTTATTCGTAAGGGCGATATGGAGTTTGTTGGTATAGTGCAAAATCAAGATATAAATGTACTGAGCTTTTACGATTATGGTAGAATTATGAATCCACAAGATAAAATGAGATATCTTAAAAGTGGTGAAGTTTGGTGGCATGAGTCTAATAGAAAAATACCAATTAACATATTTCTTAAAGGTGAGTTTAGGTATTTTCGATCAACACTAGTTACGTTAAATGCTAAAGACATCGAAATTGTACATGGACCAACGGTACGACTTTCTGAAATTTCAAAAAAACGAGTAAAAAGAAGAACAATTCAATTAGTAAGACGTCCTATTTAATTCCGCTTTTTTCCCATTTCCCAATATATTTTGCATAGTATTTTGTCAACGGATTATTCTTTTGATAACCGAAATTTTCTGAGCGATGAGTGGAGATTTTTTTCTTGCGTTTTTTAGTGAGTTTACGTTTGCTGTGGTGCACTAAAGTTATATTTAGCACGTTTTAACAAATTCATTTGTACAACGATTGCATGAGCATAAGCAACTGCGTGTGACTTTTTGAAAAAGTATGAACCATCAGTTGGTTTTACCCAAACGTCTTTTAGTATGTCTACCCAGTTCTTATACATCAGTCCTCTTTTAGCTGGACGTATAATTGCAAGTACAGCCGCAAGTTGTTCTATATTTTTTGGTTCTAGTTTAGCTACTATATTAAAATGGCCATTTAAATGGAAAAGGGTTTCAACTACTTGTGAATCTTTTAGCATATCCCAATCAGGCTCTTCGATCATTAGTTCAACTAGCTCTTGCTCAGATTTAATATCTTTGTAGATGTTTACATTAAGACAGTCTATTTTAAAATATCCCCTATCCTCTGCTTTTTTATAATCTAATGTCGAGTATCCGTTTATTGGATCTAACGGAGTAGCATGAAAGTATACTCCGGTTTTGTGTTTTTCATTTTTATTATCTTTAATAATAGATGCCGGAATATGTTTAAATAATTTTAATACGCCATCCCTATCAAAAAAGTCAATATCTACATCAGGCATTAATGCAATTTCCTTTTATTATGTTTATAAAATTGTTTTCTTGCACCGGGTTTTATCATATCAATTACTTCTAATAATTTTGTATATCCGGCTGTTTTAGTGCTTCTAACATTCATTTCTGGCATAACAATTTTTCCTATTCTTCCGTCCTCTTTAATAACAATTACACAATCGCCAACTTCAAAGTCTAGTTCGTCAGTTATTTCTAAATCTATTCTACTCAATGTGTGCCTCCTTGGCTGTTTCTCCTACAAATAAATGATCTGCAGGATAACTTTTAAATTTGTTTGACCAAAATTCTGGATTAATATATCTGTGTGTCATTTGTAATTGTTCGTCTGTAAATAATTTTAACATCTTTTTACCTGCAGTGCAACCTAACAGCAACCATGGAGACATTTTTCCTTGTTGGATATGTTGTACTGCTCTATTTGTATTAACTAATCTAAAGTAGTCTGACCATTGTGCGTGTTGTTCTCCTGCCCAGTCCATCATTGTTGCAATACTTCTTTGTAAGGCTGTTTCAACTTGCTCGTTTTTAAGAGCATCTATTAGGTATGTTTCGTATAAGTCGTCCCTTGCCCAGTGGTCAAGTTTAATTTTTGACAAGATAACATAGTCAATATATTTTTCTGGATATAAGGGATTTATATGCATTATAAATCTACCAAATTTTACAAATGCATTATAATAAGCCGAACTACAAAATTCGTTATATGTTTTTGGTTTAACATTATGCTGATGTATTTCATAAAATCTTTGGAATACCATAAAAGCATTCTGCACCCACTTCTCATTTTTTTGTAAATGTCTACGTTTAGGTTCACAAAGATGTACTTGCAACGTTCTTTCTCTAGCAAACGTTTTATCGCAATAGGTACACTTATTTAGATTCGAATCCATGTGCCTCTAATAACTCTTCAAGTTCTCTATCTGTAATAATTTTATCTAATACTTCTAAATCATCTTCTTTAGTATTTGGAAACAATTTTAAAAGTTGTTTTAAAGATTTATTTGGTATACGTTTCATTGGTTTAATCCATGGGTGGAATTGTTGTTTTAATGCTCCACACATAGCAGTTAGGATCCATAATAGTTTTTTGTGTTTTGTACCAAGTGTAAAACAATGTTTGTTAACGCATTCATTAACCATTTCTACATAGTGTTCAACATAAAATTGATCTTTAGATGAAATGCTCGAAGCATATCTCATCAACATATATGGTGAGTATAATGATTTTTCGTGATCGTCTATTCTGTCATAATAGTCTTTATTACGAAAGTCTACGGCTTTAAGTCCGTTCCTTAATTCAAAAAATTTTCGGTTCTGCTTTGGCATATATTTCTGTGTATCCTAATGCAAACTTTGTTGCTTCAAATTTATCTACAAACTCTAATACTACATGATGTTTTACAACAGCACAATGAATCATTTTTAACTCTTTCTTTTGTATGTACTCCATAAGATTATCCATAAAATGTCTGTCCATTAGTATAGGCATAAGTTTCTTATTGTTGCCAACAGGCATATCCATAAACGGTGCTTTTATTTTTACTTTAGTACCTTTTTTTCTTACCATACTGATCCATAATCTAATTGTTCACATTGTCTAGATATATCTTTTACAAAATAAGCACACGTAGGTTTAGGTCCGTTAGATAAAGGAACAGCAAGTAACTGTCCAGATTTTATTTTTGGAAAATACCATTTAACTTCTGTATAGATATCCACAACATCAATTGGATAAAAATCCGGTTTACTACTAGATAGCGGATTAAAAGTAAATGCATCAAATCCTCGATCATTTAAACTTGTAATTGGTAGTACGTGCATTTCTTGTTGTCCTGCTTCTCCTATTAACATTTTCCAATCTAGTGGCATATTTAATTTCCATTTGCCTATTTGTAGTACTGCCGCCGGAGCATTGAAACTTTCTAAAAAAATTAAAGGTATGTAAAAGAAATCTGGTTCTTCAGGATTTGCATTATCTAATACTGCAAATCGTAATTGTTCATCAACATATTCTGGTATTTTTTCTAATGTATATGTTCTATTTTCTAAAGTAAGTATTTTCATATGCTATTCTTTATTATATAAAAATTAAGCCATAACTACAACCACTAATTAAAATCGTTTTTATAATCTATTTTTTCAATTTTAAATGGATAATTAGCCTCTTTGTAAAATTTTTTTCTTTGTGTTAAATGTCTTTTTGCATACTTACAACTACTAGTTATATCCCAAATTTGTACATGATCTTTGTCTTTTGCTTTTCTTATTCCTCTTCCTATGCTTTGTATTACACGAACAAAGGATTTACCAGATTCAATAAGAACAAGATTAAATATCCTAGGAATATTAATACCAATACTAGCCACCCCATATGTGGCAATAATAATTTTGGTTTCTGCTGTAGACACCTCGTCATAGTGTTCTTTTCTTTCTATGTTTTTAGTTGCTCCAGATATAAACACTGAATCTTTTATTTTTTTATTAAGTTTCTCACCTGCTGAAATTCTATCAACAAGTATAAGTGTATTGCCTGATGTTGCAATATCGCTAATTGTTTTTGCAATCCATGTTGTTCTAGTGTCGTCAGTTGTAAGCCATTTTAGTTCTTCTGGATAGCTTTTAAATATCGGATGGTCTTGTGTTTGTAAAACATTAACATGACATTTTGCTAATACACCTTTGTCTTGTAATTCCTTTGCAGGGATTCTGTGTGTAACGTCACCTAGAGAACATTTTATTCCCATAAATTCATATTCTTCTTTAGGTATTGTTCCTGTTAATCCCCAACGTATACCTGCGTTTGCAAATGCTCCTGTTAATAATCTTTTTAGTACATCTGCTTTTGCCATATGTACTTCATCAACAATTACTGTTTGAATATTTTGCATTACTTCTTTAAATTCTACTTTATCTTTTTTCTCAAGAACATTAATTGATTGCCAAGTTGCGATTGTATTATATCTGCCTACTTCTTTTCTGTCGCCAAAATAAACTCCTGTATCTAAATTACACGCAAGAAAATCTTCTTCTGTTTGTGTTACTAAACTTTTATTAGGTACTATTGTTAATGTACGCCCATAAGGTTCGACTAATCGACACAGTGCGGCAGTAATAATTGTTTTACCTGCGCCAGTGGCAATTTCTTGTAGGCTTTGTGGTGTCTCTAAAAATTTATTAATTGTTTCAACTTGGTAGTCACGTAGTACAATTGGTTGTCCAGCACAAGGATGATTTGCAGGCCACGTAAGATCTGATAGATAATTTTTATCAATTAATT
>Ga0302123_10000710_pt1 | contig 25282 bp, 22 predicted proteins | sample CB21_321_MG_FD_203109 | JGI IMG/M metagenome (GOLD analysis project Ga0302123, IMG submission 203109) | Marine microbial communities from Western Arctic Ocean, Canada - CB21_32.1 | ecosystem: Environmental > Aquatic > Marine > Oceanic | place: Canada: Western Arctic Ocean | collected 2017-09-28 | reverse complement strand
TTATGGCCGCAGCAGGCGCAATCGATTCAGAGGGTAATACCCACAATGTCACTATCAAAATAAGAGTCGATAGACACATCACTTACGTGATCGATCAGGTTGGAGAAGCTGGCGATACCATGACTTTCAGTATGTCACCAGATAATGATGGCCCTTTACCAAATAGAATCTCTATCACTTCGGAGGCAGAAAACCAAGGCGCTCTACCACTTCAAGGAGGAACTGCTGATGTCACTTGGGAACTGAAAAATTCTGACGATATGACAATCAGTAGCAACGATGCGACTATCGCCGATGGAAGCACCGAAGAGTGGACTGCTGTGAGTCAAAGCACCTCGGAAGGTGATTGGACGCTATTTATCAGTGCGGAAGGTGACAGTGTAAATGCCAATCATGATGTTTCAATACTCTATATGGAAGGTAGTGAATCTCCAGCCAATCCTCGCCCTTGAATTGTGAATCAATAGTGAAAGTGAAGTGGAAGTGATATTCTGTGTCACTGCAGCACTATTACAAAATATTGCACTTTCATTTTATCGTCAACCCCCTCTAATTCTTTGATATAGAGAAGCAGGTAAAAGTTGTTTGAGGAATGGGAACATGGCAGCGAAAAAAGGCAAAATCGATATAGAGTTAGCAGAATTTGAAGAGAAAGAACAACAAGCCCTTGAGGGCAAAGCGGTCATGATGACAGAGGAGATGCTGGCCGACGCGACCATCGAAGACCTCCCTGGAGTTGGCCCAGCAACGGCTGAAAAGCTCAAAGAAGCCGGTTTTGAAGAATTGCTTGCGGTTGCAGTGATGTCGCCATCGGACCTTGCCGATCAAGCCGAGTTAGGCGAAGCTGTTGCCAGCAAAATAATCAATGCTGCCAAGAAAATGGCAAATATTGGAGGCTTCGTTAGTGGTTCGGCACTACTAGAGAGAAGAAGAGAAGTAATGAAATTAACATCAAGGGTAATATCGCTAGATGAATTATTAGGCGGCGGTTTTGAGACTCAAGCCCTTGTAGAAGTCTATGGCGAATTTGGTAGTGGAAAAACCCAGATCGGTCATCAATTAGCGGTCAATTGTACAATGCCAGTAGAAGAGGGTGGCCTTGATGGCGATGTATTCTACATCGATACCGAGGATACTTTCAGACCCGAAAGGATAACGCAAATGGCCCGTGGTCATGGCCTTGACCCCGAAAAGGTGCTTGAAAGAATTCACGTTGCACGCGCCTACAATACCGCACACCAGATGCTTTTGGCAGAGGAGATCAAGCGGATGAGTAAAGGCCTCAGAGTCAAGATGATAATCGTCGATTCACTGACCAGTCACTTCCGTGCCGAATATATTGGTAGGGGAATGCTCGCCAATAGGCAGCAAAAACTCAATCGTCACCTCAAAGATCTAAAACAACTTGCCGATATCAACAATGCCCTGGTTCTAGTGACTAACCAAGTTCACTCCAAACCCGATGCTATGTGGGGTGACCCTACAAAACCCGTCGGCGGACACGTACTAGCCCACGCCAGCACTTTCAGACTATATTTGCGCAAGGCAAAAGGTGGCCGAAGGATAGCACGATTGGTAGATTCTCCAAATCTACCTGATGGTGAATGTGTGTATCAGGTCACCGAAGAAGGCCTTCGTGATTGATGAAGGGTATCAAAACCCCATCCATCAACTAATCGAATAGCGGCACCTTGAAGATGCCTTCAAGCCAGCTTGAATCATGAGGCATCTCATAAAACGAGTACTTGAACTCGAAGAGGAAGAAGAAGGGCCCGTTATTCGGCATTCCGATGTCGATGAACGAGAATCGAGTGATGAGGAACTCAAAACTCTATTGGAATCGCTACAGCCGCGTATTAGAGTATATGGTGTAGGCGGAGCCGGATGCAATGCAGTATCCCGATTGAATGAAATAGGGATGTTCGATAATAGATATGTTACCGGCTATGCCATCAATACCGATGCTCAAGCATTATTGATGAGTGATTTGGAGCAAAAAATACTCATTGGCAGAACTGCAAGAGGCCGAGGCGCAGGGGGCGACCCGAGCAAAGGTGAGGCTGCTGCACTTGAATCTGAAAATACACTCAACAAAATAACCGAAGATACACAATTGGCCATTATTACTGCTGGTATGGGTGGTGGTTCAGGTACTGGCGCAGCGGGGCAGATCGCTCGCTTGGCCAAAGCCAAAGGCGCATTGACAATTGCAGTCGTCACCTATCCCTTCAATTCCGAAGGTAATCTACGTCGACAAAATGCCGAATGGGGACTTGAAAGATTGCGTGAGCATTGTGATACAATTTTGGTTATTCCAAATGAGAGATTGCTCGAAATAGAGGGGGTCAAGGACCTACCGCTAGCTAGTGCCTTCCGAGTTGGGGATGAACTTCTGGTGCGTTCGATTTCTGGAGTCACTGAATTACTGACCACCGACGGTATGGTTAATCTCGACTTTGAAGACCTCAAATCGGTTATCAAATCAGGTTCAGGTGTGGCGATGATTGGGTTGGGCTCTGCTTCAGGTAACGAAAGAGCACAAAACGCCACCCTTGAAGCGCTTCATTCACCTCTGCTAGATATCGATGTCACAGATGCTCGTGGCGCCTTGATAAATGTGGTTGGAGGTAAGGATTTAACTTTAGGCGAGGCTGAAAAATGCGCCCAAATCATTCAATCGAAGATCAGCAGCCATGCAAAAATCATCTGGGGAGCGGCAATTGATGATAACTTGACGGATGAGATTCGTGTGATGTTGGTGTTGACAGGGGTGCGTTCAAATCAAATCCACGGTGCAGGTGAGAATCGCCAATTACGAGCTATTAGGAGCCGTAATATTGAATTTATCAACTAGATTAATCCTTACTGATTACCACTAATAGGCCGAGTAAGGCACTTACGGCGCCTATTGCAATCGCTATATCAAGCGTAGTCAATCCTTGCTGTGAAAATGATTCAGGAATTACGCCAGTCCAATTAGACCCAACCACCACCAATTCGACTAGGCCCCACTTGTCACCAGATGACGCATCACCGCCATTGACTGCATTGACAAATAGACTCACTGAGACCAATTCATTGTCTTGTTGTGGAGCGACCCAAGAGAGATTCCAACCCCTTTGCTCATTACTCAAATTGGTATGGCTCCAACCATTCTCTAAGTATTGTGCATCATCCTCAAATTCGACCTGGCCCCCATCGACCAATAGCCGAAATCCACCCATCCTTCCACTATCTTCTGCTGCGCGTTCGATTGATGCATTGATTGAAAAGGTGATGTTATATTTCTCAGAGGTATTGTAAATCTCAGGAAACCCTTGTACTGTGATTGTCACTTCCGATGATCCTCCCCCATGACACAGACATCCTCTGTCAGCCACCTGGCCAATACCACTAGGAAAGGCTTCTACTAAACTGCTAGAGAATAGTAACAATAGGACGAACACGGGGAGTACTCGCATTGGCCAACCGAGCAAGACCTCCTTTTTCAATGCGGATGATAGGTGATATCAGGAGAGGGTTGGTTTGAAATGGGATTGTCAGTTGCGTCATTACGAGTTGACTATTGATGATTGAAGAAACCCCCTCCGAGCAAGACGATGAGGATGATATCGATCCCTTTGCAGAATTGAATATCGCCGAAGAGGCACCGGCGAGAAAGGGTGAAAATATTCTTGATTCCTTGATAGATGACGATGATGCCCCCTCTAGTGAAACCGATGCTGCTCTAGATGCTTTTATGGAAGACGAGCCTATCGATTCAAGCGAAGATGATGTCATAGTTTCCTTCGAGGAAGAGGATGCACCGGTTCCTACTGAAGACACTGTCAAAAAAGACAACATCTCGGATGCTGAAAGAACTTACAACCTCCTTCTTGAGACGGTATGGGTCGATGATATTCTCGACCCCTCCGAAGTGGAATTATTAGCACGTAAGCGTAAGGAATTAGGAATTTCATTTACCCGACACCTTGAGATGGTAAGGCGAATAATCGAGGTTTGAATATGTCACCTTCACCGTTTGAGCACGGCTTAGCATTGGCTTGGTCCGACGGGGCGCTCTCCCGAAGAGGCGCACAATTACTCGAATTATTACAAACTAGACTCGGTGTAAACGATGAATCAAGGGCAAAAGTAGAAGAAATGTGGCAGGAATCTCTAGTAAATCTTAGCCGGCGGTCTTTTGGTGATGGCGACGAAACCCTCGCCTCTTGGCTCGAGGCACTAAAAGACACAGATGACTTGCAAAAAGCAGCAAAAGACCTAGGTCGAACCTCGCTTGAAATAGGCTTATCTCGCTTGATTTGGACCGAGGCATATTCCTTTGCTAATGGCCTTGGCCTTGGCGCTGCTTTTGCAGCAGGAGCATGGATGGAAGAGAGTGCCGAAGCGGTTAATACTTGGCCTGAAGCACTCGACCCACTTGCATTGATTATCGGTAAAGGCCTTTCTGAATTAGTCACACGACAAAGTGGCAATCTCGAGTTTTCTTTCGGTACCCCGGTGATAATATTACCCGAAAGTGAGGGACCCCCCCCTCCTCTGGCTTGGCTACCTGGTTTGTTGCCAATGAAGGATGGCTGTGCTTGGGGCTGGAGTGATGACCGCTTGCTTGAAGGTAATAGCCCAGAGGGAGATTTGTTGATTTCAACTTCTGTTCTTCAAGCATGGGTTCGACGTTTGATAACTCAACGTATCGAAAGAGGAGACACCCCCCTGCCTGGATTACCAGCCAATTCGGCCCTCATGCCCTCATCAACTTCGGTAAATCACGGAGAAAAAGGTTTGAACCTTGAAATAATCGTAGATCTAGGAGAGAAGGGTTTAGTCAAACCATGGGCTGGAATCGAAGTGGAGAATGGGAGAATAAGTATCAGACCTGCACCTTCTGGCCTAGCACCGAGCTGGATTGTCCTTCACGATGGATTGGCCGAGTTATTGGTGAATTCCATCGAAACCTTACCGCGTCAATTGCTAACCGCCGTAGACTCCGAATTATCGCCAGTTGCCACAAGGTTGGAAGAGGGTTGGGTAGTCATCGATCTCGGTGATGGTTTCAAGGGTGAATCTCTACCTGCCAAGCAATCTTGACATCCTCGCGCAGTGAGTTGGAAACACTACAATATTTTTCATGAGACATCTTTACCAAACGCTCAACCAATTTCTGAGGAACCATTCCCTCTACATGATATTTCATGGTTAATCCCGTCAAACGCCGTGGCGAATCCTCGGCTCTCTCGGCATCAATCTCAATCCAAACACGCTTTACCTCACGTTGGGAAAGGCCACCGACCACGTCGACTAGACTACAAGCAGCAATACTCTGCAACAATAATTGAACCGGGCTGGGGCCGTGCTCCCAATCCATAATAACCTCATTACCAATTGCATTTTTACAACTAATCTTTGATTCTCGAATCCACTCAACCGTATTGGCCATGAACCCCTCATGCACAACTCAAACATCAATCCACCTATACCGACGTGTTGATGAAGGGGCGGCAAGTGGGCGTCTCGATTAACATGTCTGGAAGCGCAGTATCCATGCAAGACGGGAAACTAATCGTACCTAATGAACCCATCATTTACTTCATCGAAGGAGATGGAATTGGTGTCGACATCACCCCGGTGATGATGAAGGTTGTAGACGCGGCGATTACCGGCGCATATGGCGATTCACGCAGGATTATTTGGCGTGAAGTTCTCGCTGGAGAAAAGGCATTCAACGCCACCGGAGAATGGCTTCCCGAAGAAACTCTAGCGGCGATGCGTGACGGATTGATTTCGATTAAAGGGCCTTTGACCACACCGGTTGGCGGCGGCATCAGATCACTGAATGTCGCATTGCGTCAACAACTCGACCTCTTCGCCTGTGTCCGTCCGGTTCGCTGGTTCACTGGAACTCCAAGTCCGGTAAAATCTCCCGGCGATGTCAATATGATTATCTTCCGTGAAAATAGTGAAGATGTCTATGCCGGAATCGAATGGGAGGCAGGCTCTCCAGAAGTAGCCAAAGTCATCAAATTCCTGCGCGAGGAAATGGGCGTCAGTAAGATTCGATTCCCCGATACCAGTGGTATTGGCATTAAACCGATTAGTCGCGAGGGTACTGAACGTATAGTCCGCGCTGCTATTCTTTACGCAATCGAAAATAATAAGCCTAGTGTGACCATTGTTCACAAGGGTAATATCATGAAATATACCGAAGGGGGTTTCCGTGATTGGGGATATGATTTGGCCAAGCAAGAATTTGGTGCTGAGGAGATAGATGGTGGGCCGTGGTGTTCTTTGGTCAACCCAAAAAGTGGTGAGCAAATAATCATCAAAGACGTAATAGCAGATGCGATGTTACAACAGATTCTTACGCGTCCAAAAGAGTATGGAGTTCTTACTACTATGAACCTTAACGGCGATTACATCTCAGATGCCTTGGCTGCTCAAGTTGGTGGTATTGGCATTGCACCAGGCGCGAATATCAACTACGATACCGGGATTTCTATCTTTGAAGCAACCCATGGAACCGCTCCAAAATATGCTGGCCAAAACAAGGTCAACCCCGGTTCACTAATCCTCTCTGCTGAGATGATGCTGCGCCATATGGGTTGGATAGAGGCAGCCGATTTAATCATATCCGGGATGGAAGGGGCGATTTCGGCAAAGACTGTGACCTATGATTTTGAAAGATTGATGGGCGATGCAATTCTGCTTTCCTGTTCTGAATTCGGCGATGCTTTAATCGAAAATATGGTTTGAATATTATTCATAATGAGGAGCAATTAGCCCTTATTTGCTCAGATGCCTAACTACACTTGGGTTAACGGCCCAGCCATGTTTGCAAGGTTCGGCTATTCTTGATTATTCCAAAGCCTAGTTTTTCTTCAATCGCTCTTGCAACAAGAGTGAAATCGCCATCTCTAGTAGCCAGTAACAAACAACCGATATCCTCGATTGAACTATCGACAAGAACGCTTGCTAAGTGCATTATTCTGATGTCATTCTTCTCTGGATAGACATCATTACCATCTATCTCGGTGCGAATAGGTTCACCTCTCGACCTTTTCATAGCGGTCAATTCCTCATATATCTCCAAGTGATCGCACAGGAATTTGCTCAAACTCTCACTAATTTCTCCACCTTCGACCTCATCTTCCAAATGTAGGTCCATCGGTCGCCAAGTAGTGAAATCATCAATGATAGAATTACACAAATCTTGAATCAATTCGTCGGTTATCTCTTCATCTAAACGTTCTTTCTTTACCAGATTACCCTCAAATAATGCTCTGACACGGCTTAAATCTTTGCAGAAATCCTTCAATTCATTTTGCACAACCTTTGGCATCCACAAGTAAATTGCACCCTCTTCAGCCCGCCTTAGAAGAATACGATGAAATCTTCCCTGGCCTGAAATATCTAATTTATACTCGGAATAAAGATCGAGATGCTCATTCATCCTATCCCGGAGTTCGTCGATTAGGACATTGGTATCAACAATGACCAATGGGCTTAATGAAAGATTTCTCAGATATGCTCTTTTCCGTAAGGGTATAGCGCGATTGTATAGAGAGTAAAGGCTATTTTCAGCATCAGCAAGGCGTTTGATATCCAATACTGAGAATTTACCGCTACTCTGTGCCCGCTCCAAATACATCAAACCATCAAATGGCTCAATCTCCCCGGCATCTTGAGCTATTTCATACACCTCTTCCATCGACACCGGAGCTAGTTGCATCGCCTGATTATACCGCTTTTCAAAATTATATTTTGTTCGTCGACGGTGCTTGAGCAATATATTTGCAGCCGCTTTTACCCGCCCACAAAAAGGTTCAGATGGTAACTTTCTTGGATGCATCATTGGATAATTTCGCAACATGTCAAGGTCGTCTTCAGCATAAAACGTCCGTTCGACTTCCTTGTCTTCTTCCTCATCCCAGACCATCTTAGTAGATTTAACAAAGGACTTTAGCATTCTTGTTGCCTCTTGAGTGTCACGTTTGTTGGCTTTATCTGAAACCCTAAGATATAATTGAAATCTCTTGGTAAGTGCTGCATTTAGAGCCGTTTCTTCCTCGAATAATTTCACTGCCTCCGCCCATTCCCCGGCATGAGCATAATGAATCAAGGCTTTGCGATGAAGTATTATCTTATGCTCGTAATCAAATTCGGAGTCATCACCCGCTTTGTGGTAATCCCTTGCGGCATTGAGTTCCTCTTTTTTCGTCGCATGTAAAGCCGCACGCGAAAGTGTATGCCAAGGCGAAAGCGGATCATTGCGTTGAAACCAAGATACGAGATTTGGCAAACCAAGGTCATACTCCATCACCAGATGTTTAACCGTGTGCATCATCACCATCGGTGTGACTTCGGCTGCCAGAAGTTCGTCGAGAATTTTACTGACCGCACTGCTCTTTGTTGATTGTAATAGTCTAGCAACACGATTTAGGTGGAGAGTACCCATCACTGCATTGAATAATTTTCTCTCTAGTTCACTGAAATCAGCGTTTTCTACACTGATGCTCAGTGCCTCTAGATCTTTGTTTTCTGCAAGACCGTCACCTCCAATACGCAAGGCTTGACGGCATTTATTAAATGACAAAATCCCATTTTTGTCAAGACGATTTACGATGGTTGTATCATCGACTGAAGCACCATCCATCAATAGCAACAATGCTTGTGCGGCCTCACTGAACGATTGAGGTACTTCGCAATCCAAGATTACCGATTGAGCGATTCGATGAGCGTTTTTCAGTGTCTCAAATTCGACTGTAACCGTCTTAGCAGAAAGTAGATGATAGACCAGCATCACTTCAAATGGATACTCGAGTACGGATTGCTCATCTTCAAGTACCAAGGCCGACAAGCCCTCCAATTCACAACCCTCGGTTAATATTGTAATAGCAGCACTTTTCATCTCTGGGTTGAATATATGATTTTCATTCTGTGCTTTGCTGACAGCAGCAAGCCTCAATGAAAACGGCAAGTTATCATCGATAATGACATATGAAATTGAGAATTGATCGAGGACATCCACTTGGTCAGCAAACCATTCAAATCCAGATTCACCCAATTGCTTAATCAGGCTGAGAAGTGAACGCGTATCGGAATCAGCCTCGATTTTCAACGAGGTGAGAACTTCGATTGCTTCTTCCTTTGAACCCTCGGAAACCAAGGCCGAAAGACGCCACCATTGCAACTTTTCCTTGATATTTGAATCGGTGATACAAGCGATACCCTCGGCCAGTTTCTGTGATGATTCATCCGCTGCTTGTTCTGGGGCAAGGGACCATGCTCTACGGACTATCTCTTTGGATAAATCATCCTCATCTGTTAGGGAAATTGCATCGTGCCAATTTATTATTGAGCCGTTTACAAGTTCTGAATATAGCGAAAGCCGAGTGGAAAGTTGCTTATCCTCTTTTGCTAGCCTCTTCAATAAACCACCAACATCCCTATTGAGGTGAAGACCGATTAATACCGAGATGGCAACAGCTTGACCTTCGAGATCAGCAAGCCCCTTGACGTCCTTTACCGATCTATCTCCCTCCAATTGTGAAATTAATCGTCGCATAGATAATTGATTGGCCGGGTTATTGATCAACGGACTCAATGATGACAAAGCCTGTGCCATTTGTGTCGAACTCGAGGGATTAATCCAAGCATGACTCAAATCAATGGCTATTTCTTCGATCTGTTCTTTTTCAGTAATGGGAAATGCGGCGAATTGAGCGAGGATTGGACATGCTTCAGCCATGGTTTGCCACACAGGGTGCACACCATTCCCCATACATGATTCTCGTAGGCCATCGATATCTTCATCGTTGGAATCAATCCAAGAATCCCGCTCTAGGGTTTTACGTAACAATAAGGCCGCCAAACGATAAGCATCCGGTAAGGCTGAATCGAGAAGAACTTCGCTCGCAGTAGGTAACAGTTCCATTGGTCCACTCGAGGTCGAGCGTTGTCTGCGACGTCCTCTCATCGCCCGATTGCGAACGCTGGGAGTAGAGTCATCTTCATCTGGTGGTGCTAACTCATTCAATGCCACAAGAAGCATTGCCTTCCAGGCTTTATTGAGCATTGCCCATTCGGGAATCTTGGTCACAAGGCGCTGGCGTGTCGTAAGAGGAACCTCTTTCTTAAAGCCCGTTTTGAGGCATGCCGCTAGATGTGACTGCTGCAGTGATTCACCCCTGCTCACGGCGCCTATATTGCCACCTTTGAAGGCACCGGCTGGCGTTGGTCGTAGTAACAACCATCAGCAAGACAGCGTTCGCGGTTTGTGGACAGTGCTCGTACTATCGCTTTGCTCATCCACCCACTGCTTGCTCTCACCCTTATCTTTTGGATGATAAAGCAATATGGATGGAAGAAGCAGAGTCGAGAATTAAAGGGTGAGGAAAGACTTGCTGCTCGTGAAAAACACGAACGAATCGGAGAGATCGTAGTCTGGTCTGCAATCGGAATTGCCATTATGGGTTTTGTCGGGAGAATGATTGCTGGCTGGGTTACAAATAGGGATATTACTTCTGAAATAGTGCCACAGAGCCTGCATGGTTGGACAGGACCTATCGGTGTAATCCTACTATGGACAATGGCTCGCTGGGGGCGCTCTGCACGCGATTTAAGAGAGGCCGGAGACCAGTTTCATGTGCCGAAAAGTAAACATGGACGTGCTGCGGACTTAATTGTTGCATTGATGGCAATTCACGCCTTCTTAGGCTTCCTCTATGTGTTCTCGGTCCTCTGATGAGCGAGATAACCATCTTGGTGACCACCAATTTGCTTTACCCATCAAACGCATTGTTGCTGGCACAATCAACGCTCTGACAATTGTAGCATCGATCAATATCGCTAGGGCTAGCCCCAATCCTATCTGTTTGATTATCACCACACTAGCCAAGCCAAATGAACCGAAAACGACTACCATTATCGCCGCTGCTCCTGTAATTAGCATGCCGGTTTTTTGAAGTCCTTTAGCAACAGCGACCTCATTATCACCGGTTCTCTCCCACTCCTCGTGGATACGTGAAAGCATCAACACCTCATAATCCATCGATAGCCCAAACACTATACAAAACATAATCACAGGATTTGTTGAATCGATTGGCTGCGGGGTGAAATTAAGTAATTCGGCACCATTACCATCTTGGAATACCCAAACCAACATTCCAAATGATGCTGAGATAGATAAGATATTCATCGCCACTGCCTTGATTGGAATCACGATACTTCGCACTTGAATAAAGACCAATATCAAGGTTGAAGAAAGAATGAATACCAGTGCCCCAGGTAAATCATCAGCAATGCTGTTCACCACATCCAAATTATATGCTGCAAAACCACCGATGAGAACCTTTACCCCGTTATCTTGCTCAAAAGACCATCTTTTCTCACGTAGATTTTCGACATAATCACGACTGATAACACTGTTTTGTGGGCCTTCAAGATTGACAACAAAATATGTTGTTTGATTTGAATAGAATGAATCCCTCAACGCCTCGCGCTGACTACTCATTGGTTCTGGAAGATTTTCTGCTTGCCAAAATTGTACAACCTCGTCAGCACTCATATTCACAGATGGTAATGCGAGACCAATCACGCTCATCACGTGGTCATCAGTCATGATTTTCATAGCATAAGCATGACTGGCTCTAAGGCTTTGTTCACTGAGAGGATCGCTACCATCAATAACCATCAATATTTGATTGCTTACCATTTCTGGCCATAATTCTTCTTGGGTTTCTAGACCGACTCTTGACTCGTCCCCAGGCGGCAAGGCTTGCCAACTCGATAGACTGAACTCGGCTCTGAGAAAAGGTGCACCTGCTGCCAGTAGGATGACCAATAGTGGAATCAATACCGCCCACGGTCTCTTCATGACAACGGTTGCAATATTTGCCCACATACCCTCGCCATCAGATTTGCTTTTCAGAGAGAATGGTACTTTCCAATTATTGACTCTATGCCCTAATAGCGCTAAAATCGCTGGCAATATCAACACTGAATATACCATGGCAATAGTCACAGCCATCGTCCCTCCTATCCCCAGGCTTGGCATTCCTGAAGCAGTGAAGAACAACAAGCCCATTAGGCCGATTGCTACAGTAAGTCCACTGAAAAAAACCGCTTTGCCAGCGGTCGCTGTAGTGATTGCTACCGCCGTTCTAACATCACGATTATTATCTAATTCCTCACGGAAACGATAGATCATAAATAACGAATAATCTATTGAGACACCGATTCCAATCAAGGATATAATATTGATAGAATATTGAGTTACATCGGTGATATTTGAGATCCAAATTATCAAACCCACCGAGGCGGCAACGGTGAAGACCCCAACGGTTATCGGCAGTAAAGCTGCAACTACCGAGCCGAAAACCAGCATTAATATCAGAAGAGAAAGTGGTGCTGATATCAATTCTGCTTTGGTAAGATCATCTTGTAAGCGTTCGTCAAAGGACCATGCAATTGCTAATCCTGAAGTACGCCAAAGAGTAAAACCATCTTCGATTATAATGGTGTCATAGATATCACCCATTCGCGATTTTCCATCTCTTAAATCCCCTGGAACTTCTACCAATACTCGCACATAATGTCCATCGGGGCTAACTCTCTCCGAGCGGTTGTATTCATCGACGTCCCATGGCATCGAAACTGCGATATCATCTGCTTCGAGTAGGGTTGCTACTGAAGCGTTGACTGCAGACATGTAGGCTGAATCATTCCACATTAAAGTGGGATGATAGATTAGCACTGTGAAATGTTGTGAGGCTTCTACCTCATCATCTCCTGCCCAAACGGTCTGATCTAATCGATTAACTGCATCAATGGATTCAACACTCTCACTACCATATGACTCCATCCACACCGGCCCCATCATCGCTAATGATGACAAACCTATACAGAGAAGAAATCCTATGCCTATGAAGATTTTAGCATGGTCATTAGCTGCAAGTCCAACCCGGTAAAACCGACGGTGGACAAGTCTGGCTAGGTCCTCATCATGACTCATGTTACGCGGCTCCTTGGTACCAGTTATGATATTATCTCAACTTAGATTATGGTTGAGTATCAGAGTATTTTCACGGTTGTGCCAAAGTGTTAGCCAACGCTCTAGATTTCGGCTAATGTCCTCGCGGTTCACAGTTCGGTAAGCGAGTTCACCATCTTCGGCCAATGGCTGTATCCTACACCCACAGGCGTTCTTATGCCCACCACCTGTCTTATCGAGGGATGTTGCCATTTTCGAGAGGTCAAAACGGTTTGGTGTTTTGAGAAAACTATTGGCATAAAATGAAGCAGACAATGGTGGGTTGGAATGGTCGTCTATATCCCCGCCTTCCTGCCCATGGATAATACAACAAGCATCTACTGCATTACCTGCGATTGCTGTTACTAGATATCCTGATGGTGCCACCGTGGAATTCTCCAAACGGCAAATTGCTAGCCTATCGACAATTATTGTGTTATCTCGAATATAATCAGCTTCGCCCTCTCTTTTCTGAGCGGTTATTGCTACTTTGGGGCCAAACAGTCGTAATAATTCCGCTTCATCCGCACCCGATGTAATCGCATCACAAACCTCTTGCAAAAACTCCGGCTCTTTGATAGTGAGCGTACGTGCTAATTGTAGTATAAACGGGTCTGCTAAGAATAGGTCGAGATCTATACCGCCACTATCATGAGCATCGACGATTACCATCAGTTCCTCAATATGAGAAAGATCTGCAGAATCTTTGAACAAATCATAGGCCACTCTTGCTGCAGATGGAGTTGGCCGCCAATGAAAAATCCCTCCGCTATCGATAAAGGCCTTTTTGTTGGACTCTGAGGGGCGATTGGTATCGTGATGATCTATGTATAGCCCACACTTTTCATTGAATGGCAAATCACAAATCGCTGTAAATCTATCGATTTGAGTGTCCATAAGCCCTAACCCCATCTGCGCAGCACGGGTGAATATTATCTTTAACTCAGGCTTGACTTGTTTGAGAATTGCAGCAGCAAATACACCATCTAAATCTGCATCAGTGATGAGTTTTGTAATATCACTCAATGGCATAACTTAACTTCGGGATGGTTTCAGCAATGAAACATTCGGTTACTTTAGTGCATCAATAATGCCGCTATCACAGATTTTATCGATAAACACCTTTTAGAAGAGCAGTACCCCCAAGGACTGGATATGGAGACTTCTTGTGGGGTGGTGTTGGTCAACTTTGACTCCGTCCTCTTACTCCAATACCCGCAAGGTCATTGGGATTTACCCAAGGGGCACGTCGAATCCAGTGATTCTGATAAACAGGCCACTGCTCGAAGAGAACTTAAAGAGGAAACCGGAATTGATGGCATCGTATTTATCAGCGGTTTCGAACACCGTACCACTTATTCATTTCGACATAAAGGCCAATTAGTCGAAAAAGAAGTATGGTGGTACCTCGCCGAAACCGAGACTATGAAAATAGAATTGAGCCATGAGCATCAGCAGCATCTCTGGCTCGATTGGGATCGGGCTATCGAACAAGTTACCCACGACGAAGCCCGAAAAGTGCTTAATGCTGCAAGAGCCCATGTCAACGCTTGATTACACCTTGTCGACCACGCTATCATGGTCGTCTTGAATACGAATCATTTCTGCGCGATCTCCCCTTCGTTCTCCGATTGGTCGCCAAAGGGTTTCCTCTTCGCCAAGGCGTTGTGTAATCCATCTTGCAAGGATGAATAACCAGTCAGATAGACGGTTGATATATTGTAGAGATAGCGGTCTGACCTCTTCCGAAAGAGCTACCATTCGCCGTTCTAATCTTCTACACACTGTCCGCGCCAGATTGGTGACGGTCACCGTTGGACTACCTGCAGGAAGAATGAAACTGGTCAATTCAGATAGGCTTTCATTCCACGCATCCATTTCCGAAAGTAAACGATCAGAACATTCCTGATCTATTAAAATCATATTTTCTGGAATTTTTTTCAGGGGACAAGCCAATTCGGCACCGAGATCGAATAATTCATGCTGTAAACGGGCTACTGCAGCACAAACCACCGAACGAACTCTACGTACAGTCGGTCTACTTCCACCATCATGAGCTATTTCATCAAGACGATTTGCTTCCATTACGATGATACCCATCCATGAATTCAATTCATCACAGGTACCAATCATCTCCATTCGAGAATCGGATTTTTCAACACGTGAACCGTCGACCAAGGAGGTTTTCCCACTATCACCACCACCGGTGTGAACTCGATCTATTCTGACCATCAATATTCCTCAAGCTTCGATCAAAGGTCTACGCTCTGTCGTACTCAAGCCCAATGGATACCACCATTCAATGTCTCCCTCTCCTTGACACCAAGAATACATCACCAATTCACCATCGACAACACCGTGCCATTCAACATGACCGGGGTCGAGTATGGAAACACGCGCACCTAACAATTGTATTTGGTCACCGATATCTTGCCATTCATGTACTATTTCACAAAGGAAATCGGTCATTTCAGTAATATGTGGGTGGCCAAGAGGTAATATACGCAACAATTCTTCAATCTCTTCGGTAATACTTACCGCTTGGTCGTGAATCGCTTGCATCGCTGCTAGAAGACGAGAAATAATTGGCAACTCAATTCTTGCTTCTTCTATTGAAACAATCCGCGAATCCGAAGAGATATTTTCCAAAGAAGTTCTGTCAATCAACTCCTCTGGAGTCATTGGTTGGCCAGTAAGCGGCACATCATCGGCTGCGTCATCCATACTTATCCCTATTCATGGAAGGACTTCAAGCCTGCGGTAGAGTTCTTTCTTCAATAGTGATTTTTGCTTTGAGGTCTAGTGGTGCGTTGGTCTTGGAAAGGCGCTTGGTGACCTTGACTGCAACCGAGGCCGAAAGCACTAGCCAAAAGATTATTTCTACTGAAATCAAAATCCAAGCGAATGCCCCAAAGTCAGCAATCAACATTTGTGAATCATAGGGGATCCCGTAAATACCGATGTGTGCGGCTTGTGAAAGCAGGTTTGCGCAAAACCATATGACAATGGCATACCAACCAATCGTTGCACTACTCCAATCCTTACGTTCGCTTTTATACATCGATTAAGGATTGACATCGAAGGGTTATAACACTCACGGGTTTACGAGTCACAAAAAACACGGTTTTGCGATGCTTAATTTTCCGGGAGTAATGCTTTCAACGCTTGTTCAAGAGCATCAATCCATTCGCTTGCAACCGCTTCAACCCCACCGCTCTCTGCGGCCCTTGCTTGCCATTCATCAGCTCTTGAGTTATTGCCTAAATGGCGGTTTATCTTCTCTAGTGCTATCCATGCCATCGGATTCAAGTGTTCCTCCTCGAGGTCCCAAGCTCTCTCAAAGCACCAAATAGCTCCGTAATCTCCTTCGACTAATCCGCGCTGTAACGCTCGAATACCGGCTTGAGACCAAGCCAATGGCAAACGTCCTATCAATAAGCCTCTAAATACCAACCACACCTGGCCACCGATTAGCAAAACAGCGGTGAGGAATGCCGCAAAATGCTCGAATACACTTAGATTTGGCCATTCCACAACCATTAACCCAATAGATCCTGCACAGAATAATGCGCCTGAAAAAGGTGCGACCAAAACCTCCCTTCGGGTAATCATCATGTTGTGGATACCCTTTAGAGTGCCAATCCCACCTAGGATAATCAATACAACCAGATGTGAAACAACAGCTACATCGCGTGGTGCGGTTTCGGCGAGAACAAAGAGGCCAAATATAGTAACCATCAACCAACCCATTCTTCTGGCTGGTCCCGGAAAGGGTTGCTGACGGCTCATGAATAGTAAACTTAAGCCAACTGCGGCTTCGAGTAGAATGAAAGGCCAGTTGTCCACACCTTTGCGCTGAAGCACTTGTTCTTGATATTTGTCAAGGGCGGTGGTAAGCGGATCCTCGATCTATTTCGTATGCTCGATAGAGTTGTTCAATCAAAACAAGTGTGGCCAATTCATGTGGTAAGGTCATTATTGAAAGTGATATTTTGTCGCGACCGGATGTCATTGGAAAGCCGTCGGCAGGGCCAATTGCGAGGTGTATATCGTCCCGTTCAAGAGCCCATAGGCGAAATCGGTTGGCCAATTCCATACTGCTGATCATCTCCCCACTTTCGTCAAGTAGAATCGCTTTGGCCGGAATCGCTGCCAAATAATCCTCGGAAGAGATTTTTCCGGAGTGTTCTTTGAGGGTCACCTTTGCCTTGAAACGCTCGATATATCCATTGATGGCGGCGTTGAGATTGCGGTCAGATGCTTTTCCGTGACAATGAACGACAATTCTGCCCATGAACGGCCTAGGGGCTCTGCCTCAAGATTATTGAGGGTCAAGCATGAGCAGAGAACATGGGATGGCTACCTTTTGGTAAGAAAGCAAAGGTGCCGGACGTGATTCTCAAAGATACTCGTAGTTGGTTAAACGAGTTGCGAGAGGTTTGTGAAAGGCATCATGATATGCCAGAGGCGGCTAGGATTAGAATCAGAGAATTGAAAATGAATTGGTCGGATGCGATTTCTAAAACTGAGATGGATGAGATTCTTTTTCAAGGACTTGAACTGAGAGCGAACAAATTGCTGCGTGCTGACGATGCAGATTTCATCAGATTATTAGATGATGTCGAGTTATGGAAACCCGGCTGGCGGCCTTGAATACCAAGGCTCAGGCTCATGAAGTAGATGCATCTGGGGGAGCCCATGCAGAAACTTCCCGAACTGTATATGTTGAATTCCTGCCCATTCTGCTGGAAGGTCAGAGGGATGCTTGATATCCTTGAAATCAAGCATGAAAAAGTAGCGGTAAATCCAATGAAGGCGAAGAAAATCCTACCGAGCGCTCCTGAATGGACCAAGACGCCAGTGTGGCGTGAAACCGATGGAAAAATCATCGTTGACTCGACTCCGATAATGCAATTTCTCGATGAGAAATACAACGATGGCGCCTTGTGGAAAGCAAGTGACGAGGCACGGCGTGATCGCTGGCTTGAGTGGTTGGACAGCAAGATGTCAAAAGCCACAATCCCCATTCTTTACGGCTCACTTTTCAGTGCGCTTCGCACTACTCGTCGAGTTGCTAAAATGGAAAAATTCGGTTTCTTCTCCCGTCAGATTTACGCTTGGGCAGGATTCCCAATAATGTGGGGTTTTATTGCACGTAAACGGGTGAAAAACGATGGCCGTAAACCCAAGCAATTGTGGCATGATCTACTCGACGAATTTCTCGGCGCTTTCACCGATGGAAACTTCTTTGGCGGCAAATCTCCAGACATGATAGACCTGGTCGCCTTTGGTTATGTCTCTTCGATAGAACCCTATCCTCAATTCTCCCAAGTCGCTGACCACAAAGCGGGAATGACTTGGTTCAAGGCCATGAAAGAGGCTAGCAAGGCGTGAGGCCAATGCAAACCATCAGCGGACCCTTTGCAATTGAATTTCTCAGCATTCCTGCTGGCAAGGTTTGCCTTGGCACCGATAAAGGCGGTTGGATTCACGCTTCTGAACGACCTCGGCACGAGGTTGTTCTTCCCGAATTTCTAATAATGAAAAATCCGCTGAGCACCGCAGATGCTGCTAGAATCATGGGCGAGCCAATACCTGATGTCGATACACCACTCGACCTGATAGACAGTGAAATAATCGCTGAACTTTGCCGTAGAGTTGCAATTGAAGCAGATGGAGAACCCCGCCCGCCAAGCCAAGCGGAATGGCAACGCGCTCAAGATGTTTCAGGCCTGAATCTCCCCTGTGGTTTGACCGAGGTTCTTGCGGATTATCCCACAGCAAATCACCGTGGCGCACCATTGGATGGAAGGCCTAGAACCAATAGTGAAAATAGCGTCACCATCGGCCAAAGAGTGGCGTATTCCTGTCACCCAAAAAAGGAGGATATAGTGATGCGATGCGTTTCGCCAATCGATAGACCACTATCGAATGTAGTATTCAGGATGTCGATTAGCCCACAGAGAACAGGGGTGGCAGTCACAGTGCCCGAACATGGTGACTTGAGTGCGAATATTCGCAGTGAATTATTATGGATATTATTGATAGGAATAATCCCGAGTTTCGCGATTCCTCTGATTAGAGGGTTTTCGGTTTATGCTCTAGAGGGATGGGTAAATCTACTCTTTGGTGGACTTTGTATCGGTTTTGTAAGTGGTGCGTTTTGGCGTCCTAGAAGACCGACGTTTACTCAGGATGAAGACGGAAAAATCATCACTCGTCCGCCAAGTGTTCCCAATAGGATTCTTGACGAATAGCATCCATGGCACATATCGCTGACATGTTTACGATATGACGAACCCCATCACTTCTCGCTACCAATTGAACCGGCTTGGCTATGCCTTCTAAAATAGGACCAATCATCTCAGCTTCTCCTAATTGCTCCAATAATTTGTAAGCGATATTTGCGGAGGCGAGATTTGGGCAGATCAGCACATTTGCCGAACCGGAAAATGCCATGAAAGGGTATTCTTCCTGAACACTTCCCGAGAGTGCGGTATCGGCCTGCATCGGGCCATCGATTACCAACTCTGGGTCCAATGCCCTTGCAATATCTATCGAATCTTCAATTCTCTCACTGCGCTGGGCGCGATTACTGCCAAAATCAGAAAACGATAACATGGCAACTTTTGCTTTGACGCCAAATCTCTTGGCGACTTTCGCTACTTGTACTGCTATATCGGCCAATACTTCACTATCGGGATAGACATTAACGGTCGCATCACCCAAGAAAATCAATTTTCCTTTGATGACCATCATATAGCAACCAATGATGTTCTGACCTGCGACACGTGGTCCGATCAACTCGATACATGGGCGTAAAACATCGCCATAATTTCGGCTGACACCGCCCACGAAACCATCAGCATCGCCAGCCTCTACCATTTGTGCAGCAAAATACGGTCGGCTTTTGAGCAAACGCTGCGCATCTGAAACAGTCATTCCTTTGCGTTTGCGTTTTTCGAATAATTGTTCGGCATATACTCCTTTGCGGCGTGGGTCGTCACGAGGATTGAATACCTCGTATGCAAATGAGATCCCAAGGTGTTCCATGGTCTTTTGAATCACCTGCTTTTTGCCCAATAGAATTGGTTTACAGATGCCTTGATCGACAAGTTGGGCAGCAGCACGTATCACTTTTTCATTATCCCCTTCTGGGAATACGATTCGCTTTCCTTTATTCTTGACCTGATTGAACACCCCTCGCATCACCGAATATGACATTCCCAGCCGTGCTTCTAATTCCTCTTGGTAAGCCTCTTTATCAAATTCTTCGGCCGATATTCCCGCTACTCCTTCAACGACTGCTGCCTCAGCGACCGCTGCTGCTTCCCAGATCAATACCCTGCGGTCGAATGGTTTTGGTATGATATATTCCGCCCCAAATTGTAAATCGTTTCCACCATAAGTTTGTGAGATATAATCTGGCACTGGCTCTTTTGCTAATTGGGCGAGTGCTTGGGTTGCAGCCATTTTCATTCCAGGAGTGATGTCGCTTGCTCTAACGTCGAGAGCACCTCTGAAAATGTATGGGAAACCGAGAACGTTGTTCACCTGATTTGGATAATCTGAGCGACCGGTTGCCATTATTGCATCGCTTCTAACCGCGGCAACTTCATCAGGCATTATTTCTGGGAACGGATTGGCCAATGCAAAGATAATCGGTTTTTCGGCCATGGATGCTACCATTTCTGACCCCACAACTCCGCCTTTAGAAAGACCAAGAAGAACATCTGCACCTATTAGAGCATCAGCCAGAGTTCCCTCCGTCACATTCTGAGCGAAATTAGCTTTGTATTGATTTATCTCTCCCTTTTCAAGTCGCGAAGTAGTGATAATTCCATTCGAATCACACATGGTAAGATTTGCCGGTTTTACACCAAGAGCGACGTAATGATTTGCACAAGCTATCGCACTTGCACCTGCTCCTGCAACCACAACTTTTACCGAATTCAAGGATTTGCCTTGAATTTCAACCGCATTGAGGAGAGCGGCACCTGAGATGATTGCAGTACCGTGCTGGTCATCATGCATTACTGGGATGTCGGTACGCTCAGCGATTTTTCGCTCTATCTCAAAACATTCAGGGGCTTTGATATCCTCGAGATTTATGCCGCCAAAGGTGGAGGCTATATTCACTACAGTGTCGACGAAAACATCAGGATCTTCGACATCTATTTCGATATCGAAGACATTGATATCGGCGAAGGTTTTGAGCAATAATCCTTTACCCTCCATCACTGGTTTACTGGCCAGCGCCCCGATATTCCCTAAACCGAGAACTGCGGTCCCGTTGGAGATAACCGCCACCAGATTTCCCTTTGCTGTATAGCGATACGCATCCTCGGGTCGCTTTTGAATTTCCAAACACGGATAAGCGACCCCGGGTGAATATGCCAGAGATAATTCATGTGCTGTCGAATGTGGTTTTGTCGGGACCACCTGGATCTTGCCTCTTGGCTCGGCTTCATGATATTCCAAGGCCGCGATTCGCAAGGCATTCTCGCTTTCATCCGGCTTCATGCTTCAACTCGCCTCCACTCAAGGTTTGACCTTTGTGACTCCATTCTCTTTCAGATGTTGGTTGTGTCGGTTAATTCCGTGTTTCAACTTGCGATTGTTTGATGGTCTCCTATAGGTTGGAATGCAACATGGGAAGAACTCGTGTCGTTGCAACTATTGGCCCTGCCAGTGATTCGGATGAAATTGTTAGAGCCTTGATAGATGGCGGACTAGATGTTGCTAGATTGAATTACTCACATGGAGATCATGCTGGAAAAAACGAAACATATCAGCGTCTAAGACGCATAGAAGCTGAGTCCGGAAGACCTCTAGGGATACTTGCTGACCTACCTGGTCCAAAACTGAGATTAGGCCGCTTTGAAGGTCATATCGATTTGGTCAGAGGTGATGAGATAGACTTGGTCTGTGGTCGCGAAGAGGGTTTGGATAACGGACTACCAGTAGCATGGGGTGGACTTTCTGCTGACCTGAGGGTAGGGGACCCGATTCTTCTCGCCGATGGATTGGTTCGCCTACGGGTAATCAGCACTCCAAACATTCCAGATTCAAGGGTCACTTGCGTGGTTGAAGATGGTGGAAAAATGACCGAACGCAAGGGGATTAACGTACCGAGTACAATGGTTGATCTGCCGGCTGTTGGCCCTTATGATAAGGAATGTTTAGCTCATGCTTTATCTTTGGGAGTCGACTTTGTTGCGGTATCTTATGTGCGCACGCCCGAAGACTTAATCCCAGCCAAAGAAATGATTGAAAAAGCAGGGGTTCATACTTGGGTAATTGCTAAAATAGAACACCCTTCGGCACTGAAACACCTTGTTGAAATCGTCGATATGGCTGATGTAGTAATGGTTGCAAGAGGTGACCTTGGTGTTGAAATCCCCATGGAGCAAGTTCCTGCGGCCCAAGAAAAAATCGTCCTCACTTGCTTGCAACGAGGAAAGCCGGTAATCGTCGCTACACAAATGCTCGAATCGATGGTCGAAAATCCGCGCCCAACTAGAGCTGAAGTAAGCGATGTTGCCACCGCTATCAGGCAAGGAGCGAGTGGAATAATGCTCAGTGGAGAAACCGCTGGCGGCGACCACCCTATCGCTGCTTTGAAAACTATGGTAAAAATCGCAACTGCGGTCGATGAAGTCGTCGCTGAACTCCCCCCTCCACCAGCATTAGCCACCTACAAGAGCACTAGAGCTGTAGCTGGTGCGGCTGTTCAATTAGCCAGAGATATAAATGCTAATCATATCATCGTTGCAACCGAGCATGGAAATGCGGCGAAATTAGTGGCAGCCTATCGCCCTGATATGCCGGTAACGGCGATGACCGACCGCATCAGGGCGGCAAGACGCACCACGATTTTGCCCGGAGTACACGGAATCGTCGTCGAGCAAAAACCAAGAGCGAGGGATACGGTAGCATCGGCAACAGCGGCATTATTTGCTGATGGGAGATTGCATTCTGATGACATCATCATCGCGGTATCGGGCTCTCCAGAAGCGATTACTGGGCGCACGAGTTCGATTAGAATGCTGCAAATTGGTGATAAGGGAAAACTCAACGATCTTTGATGACTGATTAGATGCAACTAGTTGACAAAAGAACACGGCCTTCAAATATGATTGGTCTCCGCTGCTGATGTATGAAATCCGCCCTCAGGGCCTACGGCCCTTCCTCGAAGCCGACTAAAGCGGTCTCACTTTGTATCTTGATGTTGCTATCATCAGTGCTCCCGATTCTGATATCGCCGACAGTCACAGCACATTCGACTCATGGTGTCGATTGGCCAGAAAGTGGCTATAACGATACTGGGTGGGTGCAATTGGATGCGGTTGGTGCCGATGTCTCCATCGGCCATGGCGGTTCCGTAGAATGGACGATGGATTTTGCTGCGGGAGCGGATATTTCAAATTTAACGATGGAAGTACGTGTCAATGGCGCAAATGGCCTCTATATCGATGAACCATTGATTTATTCAGTGGATAATGGTCAAACTCTCTTCGATTGGAGTGGACAAGGAACTTTAGGTCAAAGCGATTCATTCAATGGAGTAAATCCACATACCGGCAGACTCAATCCAGATTATGATAATAGTGCAAATTGGCAAATCCCTGCCGGTTCAGAGATTACCGATTTGGTATTCGAAGCCCTTGCACCAGCTGACCCAGCTGTATCCTTACAACCGATAGATATCAGATTCACCGACTCTATTATTCATCCAGATGATGGGAGATTGATTCTCGCTTTCAGCGAGGTTATCGTCACACTCGATGCTAATTCCAATCCCCCTATTATCGATGTTATGGAATTTGAAAACGCCGGAGAGATCCTTGATTTGGAATTAGATATCTCAGGTGACCGTCTACTAATTCTTACCAGGGATAATGGAATTAATGCCATATCTGCTTCGACTTCCTCGCCCCTAAATTCACTACCCTCTCCTCCCGCTGCTGGTGATGTGATGACTCAGATATACGCAGATGCAAATGGTGATATTTGGGGATTTAGCCCACAAGGGGTTCACACGCTCGACAGCACCCAATCCAGCTGGATAATGGAACAGGCAAGTGGCACCCAGAACTGGCCAGATGGCATGCCAAAAGGTATTCTAGAGGATGATGGCATTCTTTACATCCCACTCTGGGATTATTCTCACCCAACCCAAGATATTGCATTTGGAGCAGCAGGTGTGGCAAGATGGGATTTGACGACCAATTCTCCGTTGAGTTCTTGGTCGACTGCTAATGATTTACACAGTGATAAAATCACTGACATCATTCGTGTTGACGATCAATTGTTTTTCGCCAGTGCAGATGCTGGAATTGGACGCTATGATGTCCCAGGGGATTTGTGGAAGGTTGCTTGGGACGCAGGTAATTGGTTACTCGATGATCATGTGGCTGGATTGGAGGTCAGCGGTGATGAACTATTCATATTAGGTAAGGATAATGTGCAAATTTATTCAGTAAGTGGCGGTTCATTTTCAACTTCGACCTCATTGGCGTCACTTACCCTTGGTGGTGAAGGCCGTAACAACATCCTTTGGCCATCTGGTAGCAGTCGCGCCCCGATGGATACTACTATCCTCATCACCGATGGAAGTGGAAGATTGGCAAAACTTGTGCCCGGGTCCACCCCGCTTCACCAGGGAATGCTCATCTTAGGGAGCGGACCTTCATCTGAAGATATGATTGCAATTGCTGAAATCGGTTCAAAGGTTTACGCCGCTAGTGAATATGCAATTGATGTGTTTGACAAACCATCGAGCACCTGGGTCCAATCATTACCATTTACTGAAATGATTTCTTCCTTGAGTACCTCAGGAACGAACCTTCTAGTCGGTATGGATGAAGATGGCTTGAATATCTACGATTCTAACTCACTTTCAACAGCCCCATTACATCTCGATTCAGCAGATGGCTTGGCCTCAGATTCAGTCACAGGAATTGCTGGATTCGGAAGTACGATAGTCACTACTCACTTTGGAGATGGATTATCATTAGTCAATTTATCAACTGCAATTCCTTCAATTACAACTTTCGGTACAAATGTCGATATCGATAGTGTTTGGCTAGACGATGTTGCAATAGTTGGGGGGATTGCCTATGCTGCATCGGAAAACAGTGGAATCATTAGACTTGATATCGGCACGGAGCAATTACTCAGTTCGTGGATATCTACCGGTGTGGTATACTCGCAGGAAATGCCACTTGCAATAAGCAATGATATTCTCAA
>Ga0302123_10000698_pt1 | contig 25539 bp, 24 predicted proteins | sample CB21_321_MG_FD_203109 | JGI IMG/M metagenome (GOLD analysis project Ga0302123, IMG submission 203109) | Marine microbial communities from Western Arctic Ocean, Canada - CB21_32.1 | ecosystem: Environmental > Aquatic > Marine > Oceanic | place: Canada: Western Arctic Ocean | collected 2017-09-28 | reverse complement strand
CATAGAAGGCCAGAGGGTGCCGCCGCATAGCTTCTTCCGCGAACAAGGGGAATTCCAGGTGTGGTTTCTGATTCCCGAACGCGGCCAGCTCATGTGGAAGCATCGCTGGCCAGACGACCGTGTCCAGAATCTTCGTGGTGGTTCTTTGGGGGAGTCCGCGCCACTGTGTGAGCGTCTCTCGGCTGTACGTTTCTGAAAAGTCCTGTGCCCAAACCCTCGCGCAAGTTGCCAGAAGAAAGAAGAAAAACACAACGTAAGGTTTCATTGGGGTGCTCCGTATCGATAGAGAGTCAGGGCGCCGCTCATGCCTCCCGGCGGATCGCTCTTCTCTCCAGAATTTACCCACTGTCGAAACTCGGAAAATTCGCCGAAGCCGCTCTCTTTTTCACCCCAAACGGACTCCATGAGAGCCAACTTCACTTGGCGCAGGTTCCGATCCACATCACGCCGGTCGTAGTCGGACAAGTTTGGATTGAGCATTTGCGGAAGGCTGTTCAATGTAGCCATCTCGTTGCCTAGCACGGCGCGGGCGGCGGCACTGGCCTCCGTATCTCGATCGCGCATTTCCCCAGCCCAGGAGATGCCCGCGCTCAAGGTGTCCCCTTCGGCCGCACCCACATCGATCTGCAGCGGTCTTATCAAGGACAGGCAAACTGCAAATGTTCCAAACAGCGCGGAGAAGACACCCGGTCCTACCCTGGTAATCGCAATCGAGATATCCCAGGGCAAAGCAAAGTTGCCGGAGCCGGCTTGCGCTTTTGGAAGGTTTAGAAAGAGTTTGTAGCCAAGGTAAATGGCCATCCCGCCGATCAGCACGCACACTGTACGCTCGATGAATCGGAGCATGAGAGCGTCCATCTGAGATCCTCCTGTCCGGTCCGGGTCGCAGTGTAAAGCTGCTGGCGCGCCACGGAGACCTTGCCTCTATCTCTTAAGGCGACGAAACCACGGTCGAGGGGCCACGGATTTATCGCCCGGGACGGCCCCAGGATGTACCTGTCAGTTCGGGGACAGAGGCGGTAGGGTTCAAAGGGGAAGCGGAAAAGTCGGTGACAGAAAAGCCGGTGGCAGGGCTACTACTTCTTGCCCCTCTCGAAATGGCGCTGACGCCGCCTGCGTCGGAACGCCCCTGAAAGCCGTGAGGGGGCGTTTCCTTTGCTTGCTTCGGGGTGCTTCGAGCTGTTCCTACGCCCCTACCGGGGCTTGCTTCTTCGTTGGTTGGCTTACCCAGGGCTTCGCCCTGTGCTGCTTTCCGGGGCCCCGTTGGGGCCTTCCACGGGCCTTGGCCCGTGGCGGGCACGGCATGCCGTGCCCCTACATTTCGTGTGTCGAGTTTTCATACGGGCTCGTGAGGCTGCGATGCCCCAGCGCCACCGATCACGGTCTCCGACCAATGGCTGGCAGCCGCGCAGCTTTATTCGCTAAGTCCCCGCGCCGCTTCGCAGGCCATCAACGCAAGCTTACGCATGCGGCTCTGAGTGTTGGTTTGAGCGGATTGAGCGGGTGGTGGTTTGTGGTGGCGGTGGCTGTTGGGGTTAGTCCAGGCGAGCGGAGGTTTCGGTTTCCAGCACGGGGACTTGCTCGGTGATCGTCACGCCGAAGCCTTCGAGGCCGACGACCTTGCGGGGCCGGTTGGTGAGCAGGCGGATTTCTTTGAGGCCGAGATCACGTAGGATCTGCGCTCCGATGCCCACTTGATACTGCAAGCGGCGCTCACCGTGTTCGCCGGTTTCGCGCAGTGTTTCCTTGGCGTGAGGGATGATGCGGTTGCCGCCGTCCGGCAGACTCTCCAGTCCGAAGCCGAGGCCGGTCTGATGCAGATAGACGAGGACACCGCGCCCCTCTTCCGTGATGCGCCGCATCGATGCTTCGATGATGCGGTGCGATGGGTAGACCGTGGAGTGAAAGACGTCGCCCATCAGGTCGCGCGAGTGCATTCGGACCAGGGGTGACGGTGCTCCCTCAAGATCGCCGTAGGTGAGGACCAGATGGGTCTCGGAATCGATCTCGCTGCGATAGGCGATCGTGCGAAACTCGCCGAAACGGGTTTCAAGTACACCCTCGGCGAACCGCTCGATGTAGCGCTCGTTCTCAAGCCGGTAGCGGATGATCTCCGCGACGGACAACATGCGCAGGCCATGCTGCTCGCAGAAGATCTTCAGGTGCGGGACGCGCGCCATGGTCCCGTCCTCGTTCATGATTTCGCAGATCACGCCGGCGGGGATGAGCCCGGCCAGCCGCGCCAAGTCCACTGACGCTTCGGTCTGTCCGGCGCGCACGAGGACGCCGCCTTTGCGAGCCCGCAGCGGTGGAATGTGTCCGGGCCGAGCTAGGCCGGCGGGTGTCGTGGCGGGGTCGATCGCGGTCAGGATCGTATGAGAGCGGTCGGCGGCGGAGATGCCCGTGGTGACGCCTTGCGCCGCGTCGATCGATTCGCAGAAGGCCGTTCTGAGGTTCGACGTATTGCGCTCGGTCATTAGCGGGACACGCAGATGGTCGAGCCGATCTTCGGTCATCGCGAGGCAGATGAGGCCACGTCCGTGGGTGGCCATGAAGTTGATGGCCTCGGGCGTGACGTGCTCGGCGGCGATCATCAAATCGCCTTCGTTTTCGCGGTCTTCGTCGTCAACAATGACGAGTTGGCGGCCGGCGCGGATCTCTTCGATGGCTTCAGGAACGGTAACGAATGACATGGTGATCTACAAGGTCACTATAGCCCAGCAGCCGTTTCGGACTTGCTCTCGAGAAGCCAGGAGAGCAAGGCTTGGAAGGCGTAGCCACGATGGCTACGGCGCCATTTTTGGTCGGGCGCGAGCTCGGCGAATGTCGCGTCGAGATCCGGCAAGTAGAACAGCGGATCGTAGCCGAAACCGGCGTCGCCGCGCGCTTCTTCGAGGATCATGCCGGGGGAGTCCGCTTGAAATGTCCCGATCGGCCGGCCGCTCTGGGTGAGCGCGATGCAGCAGACGAAACGCGCTGTGCGTTTCGAGGCCGGAACGTTCTGAAGCTTGTCGAGAAGTAGGCTGTTGTTCGCGGCGTCGGTTGCGTCATCGCCCGCGAAGCGTGCCGAGTGGATGCCCGGCTCGCCGTCGAGCGCATCGACTTCCAAACCGGAATCATCGGCGAAGACCAGCGGAGGGCTGCCGGGCGCATTGAGCGTGTCGCGCAATGATTCCGAATAGCAGACGGCCTTCGCTACGGCGTTCTCTTTAAACGATTGGCCGACTTCGGGGCAGGGAACGGACGGCAATCCGTGGATCACGACATCGTCGCCCGCAGCCTGCTGGAACTCGAAGAGCTTGCCCTTGTTGGATGTAGCGCAGAACAGCTCGATGGGTTTCACAGCGTGACGATCGCGCGTTGCGCTTCGACCAATTCCCCAACGCCCTTCGCGGCGAGATCGAGCAGCGCGTCCAACTGGCTTCGCGAGAAGCTGCCCTTCTCGGCCGTGGCCTGCACTTCGACATGTTCGCCGGCGGCGGTCATGACGACGTTCATGTCGACGTCGGCGCGGGAGTCTTCCTCGTAGCAGAGGTCGAGCATCGGAACGCCGTCGACGATGCCGACGCTGATCGCGGCAAGGTATTCGCTGAGGGGGTTTTTCTTGATGAGCTTGTAGTCGAGCATCTGGCTGAAGGCGAGCGCGAGGGCCAGCCAGCCTCCGGTGATGGACGCGGTGCGGGTGCCGCCGTCGGCTTGAATCACATCGCAGTCGATCATCACGGTTCGCTCGCCGAGGGCGGTGAAGTCGGTGGCGCCGCGCAGGGATCGGCCGATGAGGCGCTGGATTTCCTGGGTTCGGCCGCCGAGCCGTCCGCGTGTGGCTTCGCGCTGTGTTCGCGTGGATGTGGCCCGCGGCAGCATGGAATATTCGGCGGTGATCCAGCCTTTTCCGCTGCCGCGCCGGAAGCCGGGGACGCCCTCTTCCACGGACGCGGTGCAGATGACCTTGGTGTTCCCTATTTCGATGAGAGCCGAGCCTTCGGCGGTCGGCATGTAGTTGGGCGTGATCTTCAGAGCACGCGCTTGGTCGGCCTGTCGGCCGTCGCTTCGCATCATCCCAATGTAACGGATTGGGCCGTAGTAACTCGGTATTCGACACGGGTAGACTATCGCGCGAGGTGGCTTTCTAAGGCGTGTTTCACCTTGCCTAGGTGAGCGCAACGCAGGTATACTTCAAACCCTCAGCCTGAGTAATGATTCACGTCGTGGCTCGTGATTTCCGCGCTATTTGCAGCGCTATTCGGATGAACCCTATGCGTACAAATACTCTTTCTCTTTTCGTAGGTAGCGCCCTTCTAGCGTCAGCCCTTGTTGTTGCCGCCGCACCGAAGCCGCCACCTTCGGCGGGCCTGCGCACGGTTGCGCCGACGAGCGGTCTGATCTTCGAGCCGAACCTCGGGCAAGCGCCGGGTGACGCACTGTTTCTTGCAAGGGCGTTCCTTGCGAGGTGCCGCCGGCATAGCGTTTCTCTCAGACCTGATCGCATGACGATGCGTTTCGCACAGGGCGAAGGGCATGATCCGGTTCAGGTGGATATGGAGGTCGTAAACGACAACGCGACCGCCAAGGGCGCAGGACAGGAACCTCTGCGTAGCAAGACGAACTACTACATCGGCAGCGACCGCGCCAAGTGGCGCACCGGCGTACCTCATTTCAAAGAGGTCAAGTTCAGCGGTGTGTACAAGGGAGTCGATGTCGTCTACCATCCGGCGGAAGGCGGCTCGGGGGCGACAGAGTTGGAATACGATTTCATCGTTGCGCCGGGCGTTGATCCGGCCGTTATTCAGCTACGTTTCAGCGGACATGAGCGGATCTCGGTTGATCCGAGCGGTGACCTTGTATTCTCGTGGATGGCGTCGAGGCGAACTTTAATTATGCTGGCTCAGCCCCTGGGCTTATTTGCGGCGTGAACCAATGGAATATTATTCCGACGAACAACCCATCGGGCACCGCTGTGCCCATCCAGATTTGTTCGGGCGATGCCTGTAGCAATATCGTGACGGCGGCCTTCGAGTAGGCGACGGGCCCGCCGGCGAACGCGCCCACTACCTGCCGCGCCCTAAAATATGGGAAGGGGGCGCGGTTACTGACAACACGCATTCGGGATCTTCTCACGGAGGTAGGCGAGTTCAGCCTTTTCGGCTTGCGCGCCCTGCGGGACGTATGGCGTCCGCCGTTTGAAGTCGAAGAGACGGTTCGGCAGATCTACCAAATCGGCCTGCAGTCGGCCCCCCTGATCGCCGCATCGGGGCTTGCGGTGGGCGCGGTGCTCTCGATGCACACCCGTGCGTCGCTCGAACGCTTCGGCGCGGAGTCGATGATCCCCGCCGGCTTGGCGCTCGCGCTCATCAAGGAAACCGGACCGCTCGTCACCGGACTACTGCTTGCCGGCAGGGTGGGTGCTTCGATCGGCGCGGAAATCGGGGCGATGCGCGTTACCGAGCAAATCGACGCTCTCGAAGCGCAAGCTGTCGACTCCTTTAAGTATCTGGTCGTGACCCGCATCATTGCCTGCATCATTGCGCTACCGCTACTGACCTCTCTGATGAACTTCACCGGTATCGTCGGCGGCTACATCGCGGAGAACGCGGTTTCGGGAATGTCGTTCGAACTCTACTTCCATCGCGCGTTCTCGTTTATCGACTTTCCCGACTATATCCCGCCCACTTTCAAAACAATGGTTTTTGGATTTATCATCGGCAGCGTATCGAGCTATCTCGGTTTCAATACAACCGGCGGAACGGCCGGCGTCGGCCGCACTGCGACGCAGAGCGTCGTGGTCTCGTCGATGCTTCTTATCGTTGTCAACGTTGTGCTCGTGCGGCTGATCTTCTTCTTCTTTCCCGAGACAGGCGGATAGATGACAGAGACGCCCGCCATCCGTTTTGAACATGTCTCGAAGGCCTTCGGCAAGTTGAAGGTTCTCGACGATGTGTCATTCGACATCACGCCCGGAACCGCCTTCTGCCTGCTCGGCCGCAGCGGGACCGGCAAGAGCGTCGTGCTCAAACACATCATTGGCTTGCTCAAGCCCGACCGTGGAAGCATCTTCATCGACGGTAAGGAAATCACGGATCTCGAAAGCCGCGAACTGAGCAGCTTGCGGCTCGGCATGGGGTACCTGTTTCAGCATGCGGCGCTGTTCGATTCGATCTCCGTTGGCGAGAACGTGGCGTTCACGATGCGCCGCAACACTGATCACGGCGATGCCGCCATTCGCGAGATTGCCAAACAGAAGCTGAGCGATGTCGGCCTCGGCGGGCAATACGACAAGATGCCGCCGGCGCTCTCCGGAGGCATGCGGAAACGAGCCGGCCTGGCCCGTGCAATGGCTCTCGATCCTTCAATCCTTCTCATCGACGAACCAAGTGCCGGGCTGGACCCAATCACCGCCCGTGAAATCGACTCGCTGTTGATACGACTCAAGTCAAATCAAGGTGTCACTCTGGTCGTGGTAACCCACAATATCCCCAGTGCTCGCCGAATCGCCGACGAGTTGGCGATGCTGCACGAAGGAAAAATCGTCGCGCGAGGCTCGGTGAGCGAACTCGACCGCAGCGACAACGAACTCGTGAAGCTGTTCATGCAATCGGAGGGATCGGGCTAGATGGGCAAATCTTCATACACGATCGGCGTAGGCGCTTTCGTTGTCGGCGGACTGGCTCTGTTCACTGTGGGGCTGTTCATGATTGGCGATCGCCGCCTACTGTTCGAAGACGACTTCGAAGTCTACGCCGAATTTCAGCGTCTCAACGGGCTTGAGAACGGCGCGACGGTTCGCGTCGCGGGCATGAACGCCGGTGAGATCACGGCGATTGAGTTCCCGCCTGGGCCGCTTCAGAAGTTTCGTGTCCGAATGCGGGTCCGCGAAGATTTGCACCCCGTTGTTCGAGGTGACTCGGTGGCGCTCATTCAGACCGACGGCTTGCTGGGCAGCAAACTGATAGAGATCAACGGAGGGTCGGAAGCATCGCCACCGGCGCCCCCTCTTAGTACGATTGACAGCCGCGAGCCCTTCGATTTCGCCGACCTCATGGAGCGCCTCGATGAAACTGCCAAGAAGGTCGACTCGGGCGTCGACGTATTGCGAGGCGACCTTGAGGAAGCGTTCGGCCGGCTTCGGAGCACGGCCGCGAACGTCGACGACAAGTTCAACGGCATCGCCGCCGACCTACGGCACATCACGACCTCAGGCAAACAGATCACCGAGAACATCAACGTCATCATCGCGAACGCCAAAGCCGGCGAGGGCACTGTCGGCCAGTTACTCACTGACCGCAAGCTCTACGATCAAGCCGCCGAGTTCACTGAAGCCGCCGCCGGTACTACGAATAGCTTGCGCAAGACGTCTGAGCACATTGAGAAGGTCGTGAGCGACCTGCGCGAAAGTCGCATCGTGCCGGAGGCCGAAAAGACCGTCGCGAATCTCCGCAAACTAACCGAACAAGTCAGAGTGGCCGTCGACAAGCTGTCCGCCGACGAGCAAGGCATGGGGATGGTTGACGAACTGCGTGGTACAGTCGCGGACGCGCGCGAAGCCGTTTCCGATCTCGCCGACAACACCGAAGCCCTAAAACGAAATTTCCTCACGCGTGGCTTTTTCAAGCGACGTGGATTCTATGATCTTGACTCGCTCACCTACGAGGAGTACCGCGAGGGCAAACTCGTAAAGAAAAATCTTCAGGTCCGCGAGTGGCTCCACACGAACGAGATCATCGTGGCGAAGCCCAATGGCACTGAGCAACTCACACCGGCCGGAGAAGAACGGCTCGACAAACTGATGGCCGAGTTCCTGCGCTATCCACGCAACAGCCCCATCATGATCGAGGGGTACACGAGCAAGGGTTCGCTGGATGAGATTTACATTCGCTCCCAGGAGCGGGCCGATCTCGTCAAGAAGTATCTCGTCCGCAAGTTTCAGCTCAATAGCGGCTACGTCGGCGTCATGCCTGTCAGTTCCGCCACATCTGATGGTCAGGATTGGGACGGCGTCTCACTCGTTCTGTTCTATCCCAAGGACGCGGTTCCCAGGCCGTAACGTCCCCGCTTCTAGCACCCGTGGCGGCGTTGCCGGCCCGTTCGGTTATCCTACTCGTGTCGGACCGATCAACAATGAAAAGTTCAGCCATTAAGCACTCTTGCACGCGAGCAGCGAGACTCCTGCTTGCGGCAGCACTGGGGCTCGCCTGCCTGCTCGCGCAACACCACGAGGACAGCGGGTTGCCCGAGAGTTTCAACGAGCCGATGCCGCTTTATGAGAAGGCCCTGGGTGACTTCTCGCGTCCGATCTCATCGTCAAACAAGGAAGCCCAGGCCTACTACGACCAGGGTTTTCAGATGATGTATGCCTTCGCCACGAGGGACGCGACGCGGTCGTTTCGCGAGGCGCAAAAGCGCGACCCTGAGTGCGCGATTTGCTACTGGGCCGAAGCGTGGTCGTGGGGTTCCTATCTCAACGGGCCGATGTCGAAGGACAATGCTCCGCACGCCTACACCGCGATTCAGAAGGCGCTCGAGCTAGCGCCGGACTATGCCGACGAGCGCGAGCGTGCGTTCATCGAAGCCATGGCCGTACGCTACGTCGAGGATTTCGATCCCGAGAAACGCCGCGAGCAGGATGAGCCCTACGCCGAAGCCATGCGTGAGGTGTACGAGCGCTATCCCGACGATTTGGATGCGGGGACCCTTTATGGCGAAGCATTGTTTCTGCTCGAACCTCGGCGCGGTGAGCGCGACATTCATAGTCCCAGCGTGAAACGGTTGCACGAGGTGCTCGAAGGCGTTCTGGCGAAAGACATCCGCCATGTGGGCGCGTGTCACCTCTATATCCATGCGACCGAGTCGACCGTTGACCCCGGCAAGGCCGAGGCGTGTTCTGAATTCATCGGCACGTCGATTCCCGGAGCCAGCCACATCAACCACATGCCCTCGCACACCTGGAACGAGATTGGCCGCTGGGGCGATTCGGTGCGGGCCAACTTGATGGCGTGGCACTCGGACTTGAAGGCGGAGATCGACGAGGGCTTTGCGATCTACCCGTCGCACAATTTGCATATGCTGCTGTTCGCCGCGTCGATGGACGGGCAAGGCGCCATAGCAATCCAGGCAGGTAAGGACTTCGCCAAGCTGACCGAGAGCAACATATTTCACCTACTGACGCTTGTTCGATTCGGGCGCTTCGATGAGGTGCTGGAATTGATCGACCGTCCTGATGGCGATGGCGAAGCGATTGATTCAGGCGTATGGGACTTCGCGCACGGTTATGCGCAACTGCGCCAGGGTGAAATCGATTTCGCGCGCGCCCACTTGAATCGGCTCGTCGAATCGAGCTACGCATCGGAGCAGTTCCGTCGGCATAACGCCTGCGACTTGCTGGGCTCGTTGGCCTGGATACTCAGAGGCGAGATCCGGCGCGCCGAGGGCGACGTGGAAGGAGCGATTCGGGCGCTGCGCATGGCGAACGTTACCTACCGCGGGCTCGAATACGATGAGCCCGAGCCGCTACCCTTTGCCGCCGGACATTGGTACGGGGCGATACTACTCGAGGCCGAGCGCTATGCGGAAGCCGAGGAAGTCTATCGTGAAGAACTGCGCGACCATCCGCACAATGGTTGGTCGCTGTTTGGGCTACAGCAGGCGTTAGAAGGGCAGGGAAAGACAGACCAGGCGGTTGACGCGGACTTCGAAGCAAGCTGGGCGCGATCGGATACTTGGATTCGCGGATCGCGCTTCTAGGCGACCTCCGCGGACCTTACTTGGGTGTGGCAGCCGTTGTATCCGGCGGGTCGGTATCCAGTAGATTGAGAGCGCGGCGCAACGCTTTAATGTGGCTCGCTGCTTTTTCTCCGGGCTCGGGGGTCCAATACAAGGTGTGGCTCAGGAACCCCCTTCGCAGGCGCGTCGACACCGCGACATCGCGGACGCCCCGGCCGAATAGGCTCGCGAGCGGTCCGCCAATCAGATCGCCCCAAATCACGAACCGCGAAGGAAAGTAGAGATTCGTCCAGCGCGTTGGCGCGAAGACAGCACCATGGTGGGGCGTCCTGCGCTGGTCCTCCTTGTGAGGGTAAGAGAACCATCTGTTCTTCTCCAGCGTGGGCGGGCTTGTTGGTAGCTCGCGGATGCTCTGCTTTCGCCGCAGGTCCTCTTCGTCAGCAGCTAGCAGCACCGTCGCGTGCGCCAGCGGACTACCGAGAGTCAGAAAATCAGTGACGCGCCAACTGTTGCCGTTCTCGACAAATTCGCCGAAGAGCTTTCGTTGCTCGGCGTGATATCTTTCGTCTCCAAGTTCGTTCTGGGACACACGCTTCTCGATTTTGTCCAGCTTTGGATGCTCTTTCTCCGGATTACCTGTTTTGTAGTGCAGCGCCCAGGCGTAGGTGAGAATGTCGTATCCGATCACACTCCCAAGACTGTGACCCGCCACGATGATGCGCTTGTAGCCGGCTTCGTGTAGTTTCTGGAGCAGTTTGACGCCCTTGGTTCGGATCTCTTGCCGCCGGTGGATATTGCTTGGGGCCGGGTGTAGGTAGCGCGCGGCGTCACCGATCACGTTTTTGATCACCGGCAGCGCACCCCACGTAACGGCTACTGTTGCGAGCGCGCTGACCCATGTCGGAATCTGGACAAGCCGCGACGCTTCCGGGACGATCGTCTGCCAGGCGAAGAAGGCGATCACAACGATTGCGCATAGAGGTAAAATCGGACCGTCGTGGCCGGGTCCACCATCGGGAAAAGGAGCCAAGCGCAAGGCTAAGAACCGGCAGCGAGGACCAAACCTGCTTAGTCAGTCCGCCGGATCATGGGGTGTCGCTGCGTATCTAGCGATCCGGCACCGATAACGGGTAAACGAAGAGGAGGAAGTCATGAAAGAACGTACCGCTGGATCAAGCCGAGGTGCCCTGGCACTCGTGATTGGCAACACTGGCAAGATCGGCCGGCGCGTCGTGGAGGGTCTCTCAGAGAAAGGCCACACGGTGCGCAAGGGATCCCGGAAATCTGATCCTCCGTTCGACTGGGGCGGTCAGAACACCTGGGACGCCGCTCTCGACGGAGTTACGGCGGCGTACATCAGCTACGCCCCCGACCTTGCCATCCCGGGGGCAACAGACGCCGTCCGCGCCTTCGTCGAGCGAGCCGTGGAGCAGGGGGTTCGGCGCTTGGTTCTCTTGTCCGGTCGCGGAGAAGCGGAGGCGCAGGCGTGCGAGCTACTCATCCAGCGCCCAGACATCGAGTGGACCGTCGTTCGCGCCAGCTGGTTCTGCCAGAACTTCTCCGAGGGAGCGTTCTTCGACATGGTGATGGCCGGCGAGATCGCACTCCCGGCCGGGGAGGTCGGGGAGCCGTTCATTGACGCGGACGACATCGCCGATGTCGCCGTCGCTGCGGTGAGTGAAGACGGCCACGCGGGCCAGGTGTACGAAGTCACAGGACCCCGGCTCCTCACGTTCGCCGAAGCGGTGGACGAGATCGCGCAGGCCACCGGACGCACGATCCGATATGTCCAGATCCCACCCGAGGCGTTTACGGCCGGGGTTGCCGAGATGGGCCTGCCGCAGGACATCGCGTGGCTGCTGAACTATCTCTTTGCCACCGTCCTCGATGGTCGGAACGCGCACTTGAATGACGGCGTCCGTCGAGCGCTGGATCGCGAGCCGGTGGACTTCGCCGAGTATGCGCGCCGGACCGCCGCTACCGGCGTGTGGGACGTACCGTCATGACTTCCAACGGAGATTGGGGAATGGAAAAGCTCATACCTATCGTCGGGACGATGGCCCTGCTCGGGTCGGCTTTGGTGGGGGGCATCTTCTTCGCGTTCTCGAGCTTCGTGATGAGGGCCTTGTCGCGCCTACCGGCCGCGGAGGGCATCGCTGCGATGCAGTCAATCAACGTCGTCGTACTCAACCCGTCGTTTCTGGGAGCCTTCATCGGATCGGCTATTTTCTCGTTCGCCGCGGCAGTGCTCGCCATCGTAGGCTGGGGGACAACCCCATCGCCCTTTCTGATCGGCGGGGCGATCTTCTACCTCGTGGGGACGTTCCTCGTTACCGGATTGGGCAACGTCCCCTTGAACGACCAGCTGGCTGCGTTGTCTGTCAACGACGTTGACGCAACAGAGATGTGGAACCGCTACGTAGCCCGCTGGACCGCGTGGAACCACGTCCGGACGATTGCCGCGATGGTTGCCGCGCTCCTCTATACCTTGGGCTTGATCCAAGGCAGTGGTTCGTAATGTCGAGAGTACCCGGCGTCGAGAAGCCCGGTGTTTCGCTCGCGGGCGCCCGGCCGAAAGTTTGTGACATCGGTTGTTAGCGCTACTCATCTTTTCAGGGTATACTCGGACCGCTGTGACCAGCCAAACGATGGCATACTGCCGCGTCACCGAGAAGCTCGGTGAGGGCGGGATGGGTGTGGTCTATAGCGCCGAAGACACAAAGCTCTAAGAGAAGAAGCCCGGCTCCATCCGTAAGGTCCTTTAGTTCTAGGGGCGAGCGGGAAGAGACGGTCAAGATAATCGGTCAGGGGGTTTTATGGGGAACTCGACTCTTCCCTTTTTGTTCGTAACACAGATCGTTTTCATGGCCCTTGCAGTGCGCAGCGCGCAGCGCACAGGTAGACTGTCCCTTGACCGGGCACGGCCGCTCTACGCCGTGATCGCCGTGCTGGTTTTGTGGGCGCCGATCAGCGCCTATCTTGCCCTTAAGGGGGCCTATACACAGCCCGCGGTTTTGGAGAGACTTCCCGGCCTTTGGGTCACGATGGTGCCTGTGCTTGTTCTGATGGTCCCTTGGGGCCTTTCGGCCGACTTTAGGGATTCCGTCAATAGTGTGGTAGACGCCGTCGGACTGCATAAAATCATGCTGTTCGAAGGTCTTCGCGTATTGGCCATCGGCGGGATCATCAAGGGCCTGAAGGGCGAGTTCTCGCCTGAGATCGCCTTCTATCTTGGGATTCCTGATTTTGTCTTCGGAGCTCTAGCGCTGCTGGCGGGATACCTGCTCTATCAGAAATCGCTGGACCTGAAATGGGTCCTCGCGCTCAACGTCTATGGTTTCTTGATCATCGTGCCCGGCGGCAGTGTCCTGATGAACCTGGGTATACCGGGCCCTTGGCACATCATCCATTCGACGCCAGATATGGTTTCTATGTTCGAATACCCGATGACTCTGGCACCCACGGTGGTGGTGCCGATATTCGTTACGCTCAACGGCTTCGTCATCAACTATGTGATGAGCCGGAAGAGCGCGCTTCTTTGACAATCTCTACCACCGCCACCTCGCGCTCCGCCACCCGAACATCACTCTAAGACGGAGAACGCCAACCATGGACCTAGCGCACATTCAAGAAACCGACGACGACAAGCTGTCGGCCAGTGTCCGTCTGATCCTCGCGGTCATCTTCGTTATGACAGGCACGATGAAGCTTGTCGTGCCCATGCTCGCCGAAGCCTGGTCAGGCCAACTACTCGCCTCCGGGCTCCCGTTCTACGAGCTATCCCGGTGGAGCGTCCCAATTGTTGAAATCGTCGTGGGACTTGTTCTAGGGGTTGGCCTCTTTGTACGGCCGGCGGTTGTGGCGGTCATCTGTATCATGGCTGTCGCGACCTATGTCCACGTCGTGGTAGACGATCCATCGCTGTTCCCTCTGCAGCCGAACGAGCCATTCATTCCGCTGACCATCATCGCGATGTGTCTTTACCTCCTCTGGCGAGGGGGTGGGACTTGGAGCGGAGACCTCGCCGCCTCGCGTGCTGGGTCAGCTTGACGCGGCCATGACCGACTACCGATCCACTCGGGAGTGGTTCGGGCTCGGAAAACGAGTCCCTTGCGAGCCCCAGCCCACGGGCCCGAAGGTCCGAGAAGGATTGCTGCTATGAAACTACTCTTGCTAAGTGTCTCTATGGGGAAAGAGGTTCCCTACATGGGCAAGACGGTAACCACCGGGATCTTCAAAGAACCAGCCAGTGGCCAGGGCATACTTCGGACGTTGAATCTCGACGGAGACCGGCAGATCGATCTTCGGGGCCACGGCGGTCCCTTTAAGGCGGTCTGCGTCTACACAATTGAGAACTACGAACACTGGAAGCGAGAGCTGGGGAGAAACGACTTCAAGTTTCCCCAGTTCGGAGAAAACTTCACCGTGGAAGGCATGCGCGAAGACGACATCCATGTGGGTGACGTCTATCGGGTTGGCGATGCCCTCGTCGAGGTGACCCAGCCGCGTGTGCCCTGCTACCGGCTCGGCATCAAGATGGGAGATCCTCATTTCCTGAAGAGGTTCCTCCAGAGTTGCCTAGTCGGCTTTTACTTGCGCGTCCTTGAGGAGGGCATGGTTGGCGCTGGCGATCGTATCGAGCTTGTCAAGAAAGATCCGGAGGAGATGAGCGTCCGGAAGGTATGCCACCTGTACTATTTCGATCCAGACAACCTGGAGGACTGCGAGAAGGCCATCCGCATCAAGGCTCTTTCGCCAGGATGGCGAGAAGGGTTTGAGAACAGATTGGAGAAGGCCGGAATTCCGGTTCAACGAACAGAGCAACCCACAGATGAGATGTGCTGCGGGACCAGTGGTCAAGTGGTTCTCTAAGTGGGCGTGCCCTGTTTTGGTGCCGCAGGGGCACTAAGCCCAGCAAGACGAGCTAGATAGCGCCTGTCCGCCGATAGGTGGCGTGATATCGCGTTCGCACTACCAATCCGCCGCCTCAACCCCCTCTGGGCACCGTGAGCGGACTCGAAACCGCTCCGACTCAACAGGCTGGCCTAGAAGAATGTGATCGTTCATGCGATCGGTTGTTCGCGACAGGTATCGACGAAAAGCCAGAATCGGACTGAAGTGATTGGCGGCACCATCTCGCATTACAAGATCACCGAGAAATTTGGTGAAGCCGGGGTCGGTGTTGTATACAAGACCGAAGACAGGAAGCTCGAACGGACCGTTGCCCTGAAGTTCTTCGTAGGGCATCTGCTCAACGACGAAGAGGCCACCAGGATAGCCATTGAGAGATCCATCCGTCCCGATTGTCCTGGTTTTGATCCTACGAGCGCCCTGGAACTCCTCGTGCATAGTATGTCGGTGGAATCAGGGTAAAACGGCCTCTTTGTGGGGGACTGTTCTCACATCGCGGGCCGGTAGGGTGATTTGACCCAGGGCAAGCGATGGAATCCTCCGAAGAAATTACCGGTCGGTCCGAGCAGTGGAAGAAGGGAATCCGGAACTGGCGGTCCCGTCTCGCCATCTTGGTCGCGGGCTATCTCGTCTTCGAAACGCTGAGCGGGCTGATCATTCTCTTCGCACCGTTTTCGGTGCCCTCGCAGATCACGGTCCTCGTCCATACTGTTGTTGGTCTGCTGTTTCTCATTCCCTGCGGCTGGTATCTTCTACGCCACTGGCTGGAGTACTTTCGCAATCCGCTCAGCCACATCGTCGTTGTCGGCTATGTCGGAACCGCAGCGTTTGCTTTGTGCATGATCTCGGGCGTTGTCCTGACGGTACAGGCAGCGGCGTCCGTACGGATCAGCTACGGCTGGGACGCGGTTCATATCGTCACGACGTTCGTCACGCTCGCCTTCTGCCTCTTTCATATCGCGCCGCTGTTCGTACGTGACCGCGCGATTCCGACGAACATTCCGGGGGTGAAGCCGGGGGCCGCGAGCGCCTATCTGAAAGGGACGCTTGCGTGGACAATCGCCTTTACCGTCGTTATCGTCGGAGTCAGCCTCGCCTATCGCGCACCCACTCTGACAACAACGCTACCCGAAGACTACAGCTACGTCTACGGTCCGGATCGCCCTTTCGCGCCGAGTCTCGCGCGCTCGGATGATTCCAAAGCGATCGACCCGCGTCTGCTTGCCGGCTCGAACTCCTGCGGCACGTCGGGTTGCCACACCGAGATCGTTAAGGAGTGGAGTGTCAGCGCTCACCGTTGGGCGGCCATGGATACGGGCTTTCAAAAGATCCAAATGAACATGGCCGAGCAGAACGGGCCGGAGTCGACCCGCTACTGCGCCGGCTGTCACGATCCGATCTCACTCTTCTCCGGGACAAAGAACCTGTTTCGCCACACGGATCAGCTTACCGGCCTGCGCGGCTACCAGGAAGGCGTCTCATGCCTGGCCTGTCACGCGATTCGCCAAGTGGACGTCAAGGGGAACGCTGACTATGTCGTTGGACGTCCGCAGCGTTATCTGTTCGAGATGGATGGGGACGGAGGCCCGGAAGGGTCAAAACGTTTTGTACGCGACTTTCTCATCCGCGCCTATCCGGGACAGCACATGGCGGACCTCAGCAAGACGTTCTTCAAAGCGCCCGAGTACTGCGCCGCCTGCCACAAGCAATTCATTGATGAGGAAATCAATCGCGTCGGATGGGTGCAGTTGCAGAATCAGTACGACAACTGGAAGCAAAGCCGATGGAATCACCCGGGCGATGCCTCGAAAACAGTCGAATGCCGCGAGTGCCATATGCCGCTCAATCCATCGAGCGACCCGGCATCCGGAGATCCATCCGATTACAACCGCTCCGAGGACGACGGCAAGCATCGCAGTCACCGCTTCCTGGCAAGCAACCAGTTGATGCCGGCGGTACTGAAGCTGCCCGGCGCCGAGGAACAAATCCGATTAACGGAAGAGTGGTTGCGCGGTGAATACGAGATTCCCGAGATCGCCGACAAGTGGACGAAGGGACCGATCGTCGCACTTGAGGTACTCGCTCCCGAATCAGTGCGTCCGGGGGAGGCAGCCGAGATCAAACTCGTGATCACCTCCAACAAGGTGGGTCACGATTTCCCAACCGGCCCGCTCGACATCATTCAAGCCTGGGTCGAGCTCATCGTTACCGACGACCAGGGGCGTGAGATTCTCGCAAACGGCCGAGTCGATGAGAAGGGTTTTATCGAGGAGGGCAGCTTCATGCTCAAGGCCGAACCGGTCGACCAAGCCGGCAATTTGATTGACCGCCACAATCTCTGGGAGATGGTCGGTGTTCGGCATCGTCGAGCGCTATTCCCAGGCTTCTCCGACACGGTTGACTTCAGCTTCTTCTGCCCGGAAGCCGCTCGCCCCGACGCCCGCGAGCAGCCAACGACGGAGGACATTGCATACCGCCTCAAAACTCCAAGCGATCGAGACGGCTGGATTGAGGTTCGAGCCCGCTTGCGCTATCGCAAGATCAGTCAGTATCTACTGAACTTTCTCTTCGGCGTCGAGAGCGGTCTAACCTCCCCGATCACCGACCTGGCATCAGAGCAGATCCGCATCCCAGTTCGATCATCCTCTCCAGGGGCCGGCGGGTAATGCCGACCGCCAGACCGCGCTCGCGCCGCAAGCAGTTGATCGTTCGCGCCGGCATCGTCAGTCTGGTGATGGTTGTTGGGGCGGCGGCCGGGGCATTCCTGCTCCTACGGCGACCTACCGAGAAGTATGAGCCGGGGTCCAATCTGGAAGGAGTTACAAGCCAGCTCCAACGCAACCTGCCGGAGGACTATCCGCGTGTCCAGTTTCAGGACGTGACGGAAGAGGCGGGTATCGACTTCAAGCATTTCGCCGGAAAGCGGTCCACGCAACTTCCTGAGGACATGGGCTCGGGAGCGGCATGGGGCGACTATGACGGCGACGGCTGGCTCGATCTTTACATCTGCGACATCGCTGGCCCGCTAACCGCTTCCGAGGAAGAACTCGCCGCCGGACAAGGAGGCAACCGGCTCTACCGCAACAACACCAAGGGTGGTTTTACGGATGTGACCGCCGAAGCAGGCGTTGGCTTCAAGGGACAAAGCATGGCCGCCGCCTGGGCCGACTTCGACAATGACGGGCGCCTGGATCTGGTGACGACAACCTACGGCCGCCTGATCCTGTATCGCAATCTTGGCGACGGGCACTTCGAGGATGTTTCAGAACGGTTGGGGCTGGTCGACCATGACGGGTTTTGGGCCGGCGCATCCTGGTCGGACTATGACCGAGATGGCGACGTGGATCTGTATGTCTGCGGCTATATCCGCTACGAATTGCGGCCAGAATACGTCGGCAAGGCATCCAAGCAATATGCTCAGCTCATTCCATTCACGCTGAATCCGTCGGCCTACAAGCCTGAGCGCAACTTACTATTCCGCAACGCGGGCGACGGTACATTTACCGAGATCGCGAAAGCGGCGGGTGTCGACAACCCGATCGGACGAAGCCTGGCGGCGGCCTGGAGTGACTTCGACCTGGATGGGTTGCCGGATTTGTATGTTGCCAACGACGTTTCAGACAACGCGATGTATCGCAATCGCGGCGACGGCACGTTCGAGGACGTCTCCCATCCTGCATGGGCGGCGGACCATCGTGGCGCCATGGGATTGGCCGTCGGGGACTGGGACAACGACAGTGACAGCGACATCTTCGTCACGCATTGGATCGCCCAAGAAAACGGCTTCTACTGGAACATGTTGCGAAGCGACGTTTCGGGGGCGGAAGAAGGCCAACTGCGGTTTACCGACGTCGCCGATATGCTCGGCCTAGGCCAACTTTCGCTCAACGATATTGGCTGGGGGACCGCATTCTTTGACTATGACAACGATGGACGACTTGACTTGTTCACCGCCAACGGAAGCACGTTTCAGCAGGAGGACGACACCACCCGTCTAGCGCCGATGCGGAACCGGCTGTACTGGCAGAAGAATCCCGAAGATGGTTTTTTCGACGTCAGCACCGTTGCCGGGGAAGCGTTTGCACGGGACCGGGTTGCGCGGGGGGCCGCCTTCGCTGACTACGACAACGACGGCTGCGTCGATATCTTCGTTGTCAACCACCAAGATCGCCCCGCACTGCTAAAGAACGACTGCCCCACTGGGAACGGGTGGGTCAAGGTTCGGCTGCAACCAACACAAAGCAACCGTAGCGGCTACGGAACCATCGTTGAGATTTCGACGACAACGGGGACACAGCGACGGGAGATCGGCAGCCAGCCTTCCTATCTGTCGCAAGACGCTCTGGAAGCGCACTTCGGTCTTGGCTCAACTCGAAACATCGAGCACATCCGCGTAGTGTTTCCGAGCGGCGTCGAACGTTTGCTTGAGAGCGTAGAAGCGAATCAAACGCTGGTGGTTGAGGAATAGAGGCCGTGGCGCATCGTGTCTACCGGGCGGCCGTCGTGGCAATGATCGCTATGACGCTCGCAAGCTTCGGCTGCGGCTCGGAAGATGCATCCCTTACGACGCCACCCACCCAGAGCGAAGACCCGGGGAAGCAAGGTGTCCGTGACTTCTGGACATTGAATCGTGAGGCCAATCGCTTGCGTCTCGCCGAAGACTACGAGAAGGCGTCTGAGGCCTTTCGTCGTTGCCTAGAGATCAACCCTGAACACGAAGACTCTCTTTACTACTTGGGCTCCAGCTTGGAGGGCATGGGTGAGTACGCGGAAGCCGCCGAAGCATACCGCCGCATGATTGCACTCAACCCGTCGAGCAATCGCGCGATCTCGCAGCTCGCGCATATCCTGGCGACGCCATATCCGGGCGCGCCAAGCGACTTGAAGGAAGCGCGCGCCCTGCTCGGCAGAAGCATCGAGCTAAACCGTGAGCACTCCGGCCCTTACTTAAGTCTCGGCCGGTCGTTGCTCGACCAAGGTCGGTTCGCTGATGCGGCCGAAGCATTCGAGACCGCCGCACAGTTCGGTTCCGCTGAGGGGACATTCCTAACCGGCTACGCGGCAATGGTGCAGGGGCAAACTACGAAGGCGCGACCAGCGTTTCGGCAGGTCTTGAACGTCGCGGAGGAAGAGCGCAAGCTCCAGGCACGCGGCGGTAAGCAAGAGGGCGACGTAGCGAAGAACGCGGGTCTGGCATTGAACCCGGTTTTCTCCGCGGCGATTCGGGCTCGTCTTCTACTAGATGACCTTGATGATCCGCCACGCAGTTCTTGGAGGGATGTCACAACCAAGTCCGGTTTCAGGCCGGGCGGCGGACGAGCGGCTTGGGGTGATTTCGATCTTGACGGCGATATCGATGCCGTTGTCGTCGGGCCCGGACCTGTCCGTTTCTATCGCAACTCCAAAGGTGCATTCAAGGATATCGCTTCTGCCTCAGTCCTCAGCGGTTTGCGAGGATTCTGGGACGCCTGCTGGGGAGACTATGATGCCGACGGCGATCCGGACCTGTATCTGATTGCATCGGGGCATACAGGTGTGGGGCGCAACCGCCTCTTCGAGAACCAAGGACATGGCGCGTTTCGTGAGTCCGCCTCTTTCGCAGCAATCTCCGGCGATCGAAACTCGATCAAGGCTACGTTCGTCGATCTCGACGGCGATGGCCAACCGGAGATTGTTGAAGCCGGAACGGCGGACGAGCACTTCGGAGCACTCCGCGTGTTCCGTTACGGGGGCGATGCGTGGACAGAGACATCGGCGGCATGGAGCCTCGAAGCGCCCGGAACCCTGGTCGACGTTGCGCTTGGTGATTTCGATTCCGATGGGCGGGTCGATATCTGCTTGGTGCCCTGGAAGAAGCCCTTGATGCTGTATCGCAATGAAGGCGGTGGCAAGTTTGCCGATGTCACGGAGACCGCCGGGTTGCGCGGAATCCGAGGCCAGGGATTCAGTACGATCTTCTTCGATTTCGACCGCGATGGCGCGCCGGATCTACTGCATACCCATCACGTCGATTTCGCTCAAGTCGCGAGCTTCTTGACGGAGCCGAAGACCTCGGGAGCAACAGCGTCCATCCTTCTCTTCCGCAACACCGGCAAGGGCGGATTCGAACCGGTCCTTCTTGAGAAAGGCTTCGCTTCCCTCGCTCGCTCGATGGGTGTGATGCAGGTGGAAGCAGGTGACCTGGATGGAGACGGCCGGCCCGATCTGGTGTTTGCCAACGGCAGTCTCGGCGGTGGCCGAATCGAGCCCAGCATTGCCCTGCGCAGCGTCGCGGGGAAGGGTTTTGATGCGATGGAGGTCCTAGCAAACCTCGCCAACTTTCAAGGTGTATCGGTCGTGGACGTAGATGGGGACGGCCGCCCGGAAATCTACCTGGCGGGGAATCGCGCTTTCAACAAGAGCGCCTTTGAGGTTGGTCTCTTGTTGCGCACCGTTGAGGGAGGGAAATAGCAACCCAAACCTGGGCAATGGCTTCTCCGCCCCGCTGTTGATTCCCCCGTCCCGAACGAAAGGGAGTCAGCGCGTATCGAGGACGATGATCGTATCAACCGGGTCCTGGATGGAATCGGGTATGAACACAACTGTCCCGAAGCCCTGTTTCTCGTAGCGAACGGTCCTATTATCTTGCAGCAGCTTGGCCGACGTGACCTCCTTGCCAAAGTCCGGTAGCACGATGAGGCCGTCCTGCGGTTCGAGGGCGTGCAGGTAGACGGTCGAGCCTTTGTGCGTCGTGACGCCCCAGTGCCGAGGTGGAACCGGACCTCCGCGAGTGCCGTAGATCGACTTCCCGTTCTGGGCCATCCACTCGCCCATCTCGTTCAGACTCTCGACGTGCTCGGGTTGGATGGTTCCATCCGGCCGCGGGCCCACGTTGAGGAGGAAGTTCGCGTTGGCCCCGGCAGCCCGAACGAGCGTCTGTAGAAGCTGCTTCACGCTCTTGTGCTTTGAATCGCCGGCGTTGTAGCCCCAGGAGTTGTTCATCGTATCGGCCATCTCGAGTGGCAGTTCGGAAACTCCCGCTTGGTTGAAGCCCATTGAGTTCTGTCCCGGCAGGTCACGCTCGAACATCTGGAAATCCTCGCCGAGGTACGGCGTCACGTGATGGTTCGAGCCGATCATGGCCGCGGGTTGGAGTTTGTGAATCATGTCGTAGGTCTGTTGCTGTCGCCACTCGGCATCCTTTTTGTCCCACATTCCATCGAACCAAATGCCGCCGATGGGGCCGTAGCCGGTGAGCAGCTCGCGGAGTTGGGAATCCATGAAATCGAGATACCGGTCGAAGTCACCCTTGTCGGGACGTAGCGAATGTTGCCCCGTACGCCCGCGCGGAAAGTAGTCGGCGTGATGCCAGTCGAGTTGCGAGTGGTAAAAGAACAGCTTGATTCCCTGGCGCCGGCATTCCTCAGCCAGTAGGGCGAGCACATCCTTGCCGTAGGGGGTCGCGTCGACGATATTCCAGTTGTTCTGCTTCGTCCCCCACATGGCGAAGCCGTCGTGGTGTTTGCTCGTGATGGTGATGTATTTCATCCCAGCGTTCTTGGCGAATGACACCCACTGCTTCGCGTCGAAGTTGCGTGGATTGAACAGGCCGGGCAGGCGCTCGTACTCGGCAGTCGACATCTTCCGTTGGTGCATCACCCACTCGCCGTCCGCGAGCACGCTGTATGTCCCCCAATGGACAAACAGACCGAACTTGGCATCCTGGAACCACTCGCGAGCCTTGACGTTTTCGGGCGCGGGCTCGTAGCCGAAGATGGGCACGCAAAGCAAGAACGTGAGCAAAAGCAAGATGACGGATGGCATGGGACGCCTCAGCCGAGGAATCGGCGGTTCAACGACTGTACATCGCAATTGAATGGCCGACCGCCAATCGCTGAGACACCGCCAGTCAACGCCGCGTGGTGCGGGGACGGCCCCAAACGATAGAGCGTATCCGCTGCTACACGCATCGCGGGCGGCTCGCCATCCTTGCCTTCGATGCCGTTCGGGTGAAATGCCTCTGATGGCTTTGCGCTGTCGCCATCGAGAGGTGCTGCTTTGTGCCAGCACGTCTGAATGCGTAAGTCTCGCACCATGGTCATCAAATTGCTTGATGAACTCTAAAAGTGCTTTCTCGGTTGCCTATCCGCCCCGAGTGGCCGGGGTCACTTTCTTATTCCGTCGCACGCACGTCACAAGTAGAGTTCCATGCCAACATTTCTTAGGATCTCGCGAATTGCTCCTGCCCTTGCCCTTACTCTTGCCGCTCTAGCCTCAACCGCCCATGGCGCCGAAGCCGCGGATGGCTTCAAGGTCTTCTCCGGCGAGCCTCGCCTGCTCGTGGCCCACGGGTACTCCACATCCTTCCACTGGTGGGCGTTCCTGCAGCGCAAGATCGACCGATTGCGCGCCGGCGACCGGAAGATCGAGGTCAACTTGGTGGCGAAAGGAGGCACGCCCATCGCGAAGTGGATCGATGTGAACACCGGCGAGCCGCTTACACCCTGGAGTCAACGAGTCACCTCCGCCTTGTCAATGAAACGAGACCGGCCTGCCGTCGTGCTGGCGCAGCAGTCTTTGCAGTGGGTCTTCGGAGCCCGTGAAGTGGGCATTGTTGATTCGAAAGATACCGAGCGCATCGGAAAGGGCGCGGACGCGATTGAGAAGTACGTCCGGCTGCTACGGAGAGATGGCGCGGATCATGTATTTGTCGCCATGCACATCTATAAACAGCCTATGGAGCCCGTTGTTGGCAATGAACGCTTGGCGCTCGCGGAGGCGGTGGCACGGGGAAGCGTGAAGGTTCACGCAGGTCCTGATGTCTGGGAGCCAACCTCGAAGCTCTGGCCCAAGGCCTTTGCCGAAGACAAACTCCACCCGAACTCGATCGGCGCCGAAGTGATGGCACAACTCTGGTTCGAGACGCTTCTGAAACACGACGGACTGGAAGTCCCGGCATGGAGCCGCCAGGAAATGGAGATCGCGATCCAGCGGGAGCCGCTGGCTCTGGGAACCGACCGCAATCTCTTCGGTCGCCTGCTCGAAACATGGAATATCTTGCCGGGGGCACAGGCGCCGTGGCGGAAACATTGATGGACAGCTCGTCGGGGAAGCACGCTCCGAACCGGCCAGGGAACTTCCCATCATGAATCTCGCCGATCTGTTTGATCTGACACTGAAGGGTGCTTCCGGCGGAACCGCCCTTGAATATGGCGGTCAAGAGTGGACATTCGGCGCTTTAGAGGCGAATAGCAATCGGCTCGCCCATCATCTCAAGACGATCGGTTTCGAGTCCGGTGATCGGCTGGCAGTCTACCTAACCAACTGCGTCGAACTCATCGAAGCGTACCTGGCTTGCGTCAAGTTGGGCCTGGTTTTCACGCCGATCAATGCGCTGTACCGCGAGTGGGAAATCGGGCACATTCTCGCGGATGCCGAACCGAGAGCGATTCTAACGAATGGCGCTCTGTCAAGCTATCTGCCTTCATCCCAACGGGTCCTGCTGGTAGAGGAGCTTGCGCGCCGGTGTCGGGAGCAGTCAACCGAACGCCCACTATGTCCCGCCACCGGCGATAGCATCGCGGTGCTCGTTTACACATCCGGGACGACGGGCCGACCCAAAGGGGCCGCTCTGACTCACGACAACCTCGCGATCAACGCCCTAACACTGAACACTTGCTGGCGTCTTGCGGCGCGCGACCGGATGCTGTTGGCGCTGCCCTTGTTCCACATCAATGGTCTGGCCAACGGCCTGCACACCTGGCTGACCGCGGGGTTTCGGCTGCGGCTTCTGGAGCGTTTTCGGAAAGAGACGATTCTCGACGAGTTCATGGATTTTCGCCCGACGTTTTTCTTCGGCGTTCCCACGATGTATACGCGCTTGCTGGACGCACCGGCCGGGGTGGCACGAAAGATCGGAGAGCCGATGCGGTTGTTCGTTTCGGGTTCAGCGCCACTGCCTTCCGACACCCTTGAGCGATTTCGTCAGCTTTATGGCCACGCCATTCTTGAGCGCTACGGCATGACCGAAACTCTCGGGATCACGGCCAACCCGTATTTCGGCGACCGCCGTCCGGGCACGGTCGGAAAGTCTCTGCCAGGGATTTCTGTTCGCCTTTCCGAAGGGGAACAAAGCGAAGTCCTCGTGAAGGGCCCCACGGTGTTCGCGGGGTACTGGCGTGACGATCAGGCTACCAACGCGGCGTTCACTCCCGATGGCTATTTTCAAACCGGAGATATAGCGGAACGCAGCGTCGACGGCTACTACGCGCTACGGGGAAGGCGGAGCGACTTGATCATTTCCGGCGGATTCAATATCTATCCCCAGGAGATCGAGAATTTATTGAAGAAGCAGGTGGGGGTCTGGGATGCTGTCGTGGTCGGCGACCCGGATCCAGTCCGAGGCGAGCGCCCGGTCGCCTACGTGGTTGCGGATTCGAATGTGCGACTCGACGCAGGGGCGCTCCGCAAGGTCTGCCAAGAGAATCTAGCTTCCTACAAGACTCCTCGTGACTTTCGTTTTGTCCAAGATCTACCAAGAAATGCCTTGGGGAAGATTCAGCGCGGGCAATTGCGGGCACTCGACAATACGCGGTAAAGGGTTATTCGCTTGCAACGCTTCCATAGATATGGCGGACGTAGGGTGATTTAGCGCGACAACGGCTTCTTGTTCGCGACGGGACGGTCGAGACTAGTCTCCCGCTTGTAGCCTTGCGCACTTTGATGGATCTTAGATGCAGCCACTTCAAACTTCAAAGCCAAACCGTTGGCACTGTAGTAGCTTGTTGATCCGATCCGGTTCGCTTGGTCGCCTTACAACGCGCGACATGCGGATTCAGCCTTGGATTGTTTCCTGGCAAACCGCCACCGAACTTGGGGACATGCGTCTAGATGGACCAGTGCCGCACCGAATGGGACGGAGCGGGAATGGCC